>Ga0209591_10002091_pt1 | contig 24245 bp, 31 predicted proteins | sample MAT01_FD_187207 | JGI IMG/M metagenome (GOLD analysis project Ga0209591, IMG submission 187207) | Freshwater microbial communities from Lake Fryxell liftoff mats and glacier meltwater in Antarctica - MAT-01 (SPAdes) (version 2) | ecosystem: Environmental > Aquatic > Freshwater > Ice > Liftoff... | reverse complement strand
CAACTGTTGGCGCAATGCTTTGCGAATCTTTTTACGATTGGGTTTGCGCTGTTTGCCGATTTAAAGAAATTTCTTCCCTAACCAATCTCGGATGATGGAATTCACAAGTTCAGGGCTATCATCGTGGGGGCAATGTCCAGAATTAATATAGTGTTCGGTCAAAGCTGGGTAATATTCCCTAAACTTAGCACCTCGAACTTGAGGACTCATCCACGGATCGGCTTCGCCCCAAATTGCCAAAAGCGGAGAGTTCATAGTTTGCAATAATTCATCAACTTTTTTACCCTGAGGACTAGAAAATACAGAACGAAAGACATCGATCGCCCCTTTGTCATTGGCAGGGCGTTGAATATTAGCGATCAACTCATCAGTAACGGCGGATTTATTGACATAGACCTTGAGTAGGGTTTTGCGAATTTGCGATCGCTGTTTTACAAATTGAAATAGCAAATTAACTGCCCAAGATTGTTTTAATAAATTTTGCGATTGATCGCGCAGAAACTTTTGGGAAGGACTAATTTTTCTTACCCCAAGGGGATTAGTATCCGTAAATGCCCCCGCAGAATTGAGTAAGATTACACCTGCAACTGAGTCGGGATATGCCGCCGCCACGGTTAAACAAGCATAGCCGCCAATGGAATTCCCCGCTAAAACCGTAGGACGTTTAATAATTTCTTTAATAAAATCATGGAGTTGTTCCTGCCATAGATCGCCGCCATATTGCCAATCTGGTTTAGCCGATCGCCCAAAACCCAGTAAGTCAATCGCCCACACCTCAAAATCACGACTAAGTTCTGCAATATTTTTAGCCCAGTGATCGGTGGATGCCCCAAATCCATGGATTAGAAGTAATGGTGGAGATGTAAGATTATCCCCTGCATGGACGTAATAAATTTCCTGCTCTCGCCAAGTCCAATATGCCGATGTCTCGATGTTAAAAGTTGTATTCATGGAGATATTATAAAACTTAACGAATGGGGTAGAAGTATTGATATGGAATTTAGTGGCTATATTTCTGATCAGCGATCGCCATTTTATGCAGCACTCCTAGCACCCATAGCGGTAATCAAACGGGCTTTAGACTATATTCGCAAATCTATTCACAACTTAATTTGGTCAGAGCTAACCCAAGGTAATTCTCCAGAAGAGCCAGATCTCCTACAAGATCTAATTAATCTGATGGCATTTATCCTTTTTTGTGTATTCTGTCTTCTCAGCTCCAAATTCCGTCAGTACTATCCTGCTATTACTCTGTTTTTAGGCTGTTGCTGGTATCTGGATTTGCTCCTCTCTAAGCGGATTTACGCGAAAAAACTGCCCGTACATCTGACTTTAACTAAAGATAATTATTACCAACTGGAATCCTTAAAATCCCACAAATTTCATCATTCTAAGCTAGTAGCTATCAGCATCCATAAAGTTAAGATTTTCAGTCATGCGTTTAATGTCGCGATCGCCCAACCTTGGCAGATCATCTTGGTTTTAGAAAATGGTAAACACATCCCAATCCATGAGGAGCACCAAGCTATTAAAGCTTTAAATACCGCAAAGGACTTAGCTCAATCTTTAGAGGTTCCCTTTAACTTTTTAAATGCTCAAACCCAGATTGATCAGAAAATTAGACACAACTGGCAGATTGACCATAAATTAAATCGATCAGCGATCGCTCTAAACCAAACCCCTCACAAATGGCATATTTTTACCCACTGGGCACTGCGGGATTCTTGGTATGCCGTGGGCAAAGTTCTGATTGAGTCGGGATTTTTACTATTTGTGCTGATCCTCAGTGAGTTTATGGCAAGATTTGGACGAATTATCGACAATATAATTACAATTCAACGCACACAGGGCATAATCTATATAAATTTCAGTGACCTATTTACTGGTTTTGGGTTTAATTGGTTGCAAGTAATCCCCATCGCGATCGCCATTGCTCTGACATTTTGGCGTGGCATCCAAATTAGCAATATCAAGCACCTATACCTTACTGCCGATCATCTCACCTATGGCATTAATCACAAAGCGATCGCCCAACTAGAACTACTATCCCTTCAGTTAAATTTAATTAATCAACCCGAACCGATGCTGCTGCTATTTGACGATAAAGTGGCGATCGAAATTAAAGATTTGCTCAAGCCTGATAATTATTTGGAGTTGTTTTTAACAATTGATGAGGGATTACAATACTTTCAAGCCCACTTATCCAATCAAAAAGTCTCCAATCAAAAAGTCTAAAAAATTTAACCACCAAAGAAAAAATGGTAAAGCTGGCAATCACTATCGGCGATCCTGCGGGTATTGGCACCGAAATTGTCTTGAAGGCACTGACTAAGTTTCCTCATAACCATCTAACTGTAGTTGGCGATCGCTCCATTATTACTAATACCTACAACCAACTCAAATCTCGCACTCACCTTGCCGATCCTGACTCCCTAGACATCTTAGACACCAATACCCAACTACAAATTACCCTTGGTGAAGGCAATCAAAATAGTGGGGCAGCCAGCTTTAATTATCTCGATACAGCGATCGCCCAGACCCTAGCAGGAAAATTTCAAGGTATTGTCACCGCCCCCATCGCCAAATCCGCATGGAAATTAGCTGGGCATCATTACCCCGGACAGACAGAACTTTTAGCTGAACGTAGCGGCACTAAGGACTTTGGGATGTTATTTGTTGCTCGATCACCCTATACCAACTGGATCATGAGAACTCTATTAGCAACGGTACATATTCCTCTATCACAGGTTACGAAGGTTTTGACTCCTGAGCTTATAGAGCAAAAACTTGAATTACTAAAACGGTCGCTATTTACAGATTTCAAATTAACAACTGCTAAAGTAGCGATCGCAGGACTAAATCCCCACAGTGGCGAACAAGGACAGCTTGGAACCGAAGAACAAGAATGGTTAAATCCTTTAATCCAATCATGGTGCGATCTCTATCCCAATTTTCAGCTTACAGGCGCAATTCCTCCCGATACGATGTGGGTTAACCCTGGTCAGGCATGGCACAATCCAACTCAAACCCACCTTGGCTATGATGCCTATCTCGCTCTCTATCACGATCAGGGCTTAATCCCTGTCAAGCTTCTGGCATTTGATCAAGCTGTAAATACTACAATTGGCTTACCATTTATCCGCACATCCCCCGACCACGGCACCGCCTTTGATATTGCGGGTCAAGGTATTGCTAAATCAGAAAGCTTAGAAGCAGCGATCGCCCTAGCCATAGATTTAGCTAAAACTTCCATAGGGAATTAATTAAAATAAGTACTAGACATACTCTATTAATTAAGGTACTATTAATTTCCGTGCGAAAAAGGATACTGGAAGCAAAAGCTTTTAAGTCCCGTCAAGTGAGTAGTAAATCACATCCCTACCTCATCACATATAAGTTTCTGAAACTAGGCTTCATTAAAGTTTTTCTTTAATTGAGGTCCTGCACATCACATCAGAAAGTTCTACATTCATCTTCACATTGAAGTAAGAGGATTATTTTCATGTCTGTTGGTATTCTTGGTACAAAACTTGGTATGACCCAAGTCTTTGACGGCAATGGCAACGCTGTTCCGATTACAGTCGTTCAAGCTGGTCCTTGCAAAATTACACAAGTCAAAACTCCTAGCAAAGAAGGCTATAGTGCCATTCAAATTGGCTATGGAGAAACCAGAGTAAAGCTTCTTTCAAAGCCAGAGTTAGGACACCTTAAAAAGTCCGAATGCTCACCTGTTAAGCACCTACAAGAATATAGAGTTTCAGATACTTCTAGCTATCAGCTTGGGCAAGATCTTGATGTCAGTCAGTTTTCAGATGGTCAGGTAGTAGATGTAACTGGTACCAGCATTGGTAAAGGATTTGCAGGCTACCAAAAACGTCATAATTTCAAGCGTGGTCCTATGGCTCACGGCTCTAAAAACCACCGCTCCCCTGGTTCTATTGGAGCAGGTACTACTCCTGGAAGAGTATATCCTGGTAAGCGTATGGCAGGTAGACTTGGCGGCAAGCAGATTACAACTAAAAAGTTAATTTTATTTCAAGTTGATACTGAAAATAACCTTCTCCTAATTAAAGGCGCATTACCTGGAAAACCTGGAGCAATAGTTAATATCGTCCCTGCAAAAATTGTAGGCAAGACCAAGGAGAAATAAGAAATGATTACACTACAAGATTGGGAAGGCAATAAAACTGGCGAAGTTAACTTAGACGTTAAAACAGCCAAAGAATCAACAGCTAATAGTATTGTACATAGAGCTGTAATCAGGCAGCTAAATAACCAACGTCAAGGAAATGCCTGCACCAAAACTCGTGCCGAAGTACGAGGAGGAGGTCGCAAGCCTTGGAAGCAAAAAGGTACAGGTAGAGCCAGAGCTGGTTCAAACCGATCGCCTTTGTGGAGAGGTGGTGGTGTCATTTTTGGACCTAAGCCTAGGGACTTTGATATCAAAATGAACCGCAAAGAAAGAAGACTGGCTCTATCCACAGCTTTGGCTGGACGAGTAAATGACATGATCGTTGTGGAAGACTTCAACAGTCAGTTGGCAACTCCAAGAACTAAAGACCTAGTAGCTGCCTTAACGCGTTGGGGAATCGAATCCAGAAAAAAAACCCTGATCATTACTGATCGCAAATATGAAAATATTGAGCTATCTGCTCGTAATGTCAGGAATTTAGTTCTAATCACGGCGGATCAATTGAACGTATTTGATATTGTCAACGCTCACAAAGTGATTGTTACCGTTCCTGCCCTAGACAAGATTAACTCTGTCTATACAAGCAATGTCTCAGAGAAATCACAAGAAGAGGTAGAAACCAATGGGTAGAAAGCTGCAAAAAGTCTTTGATGAAAGAAGACTTCCCGATATAATCCGTCGTCCTTTGATTAACGAAAAAGCCACTCGCTTACTAGAAGATAATCAATATACCTTTGACGTAATGCCTGATGCTAATAAAACTGAAATTAAGGCGGCGATCGAAACCCTCTTCTCAGTGAAAGTTAAAGGTGTTAATACCCACACTCCTCCTGCTAAAGCTAGACGGGTTGGTAAATTTGCTGGCAAACGCGCTCAATACAAAAGAGCGATCGTTACTCTTGTTGAAGGCGACAAAATCACTTTATTCCCAGACGTATAAGGAAGAAATAAATGGGCATTCGCATATACAAACCCTATACCCCAAGTACTAGAGGACTGACCGTATCTGACTTTAGCGAAATTACTAAATCAGAACCAGAGAAATCTCTAACTAAGCACATCCATCGTGCTCAAGGGCGCAACAACCGAGGCGTAATCACCAGTCGCCGCCGTGGTGGTGGGCATAAAAGACTTTACCGCATGATTGATTTCAAGCGTAATAAAGTTAATATGACCGCTGAAGTTATAGCGATCGAATACGATCCAAATCGTAACGCTCGTATTGCTTTACTTAGCTACGCTGACGGCGAAAAGCGATATATTCTACATCCCAAAGGATTGGCAGTAGGAGCCTCAGTTCAATCTGGTGAATCTTCACCCTTAGAAGTTGGAAATGCTCTTCCTTTATTTTGCATTCCCTTAGGAACGATTGTTCATAATGTAGAAATGGTTCCTGGAAAGGGTGGTCAGTTGATTCGAGCCGCTGGTGGCGCAGCCCAAATTGCGGCTAAAGAAGGCAACTTTGTGACCTTAAAGCTCTCATCGGGTGAAGTCCGCATGATCAGAAGAGAATGCTATGCCACCATTGGTCAAGTAGGAAATACTGACCAAAGTAACTTTACATTAGGGAAGGCGGGACGTAATCGGTGGAAAAACCGCCGTCCTATGGTTCGTGGATCTGCAATGAATCCAGTCGACCACCCTCATGGTGGTGGTGAAGGCTGCGCACCTATCGGTCGTCCTGGACCTGTAACCCCATGGGGAAAACCTACTTTAGGCTATAAGACTCGTAAGAAAAAGAAGCTAAGCAGTTCTCTGATCATCCGCCGTCGTCGTAAAGGTTCTAAACGTGGTAAGGGAGGACGTAATGCTTAATAGTTTTAGCAAATTTATTAGTTCTAGTCAAAGCGTGAGGATATTTTTATGTCTCGTTCATTAAAAAAAGGACCATTTGTCGCTGATAGTCTTCTCACTAAAATTGAGAATCTTAATGCTAAAGGCGAAAAGACAGTAATCAAAACTTGGTCAAGAGCTTCTACTATTTTGCCCCAAATGATTGGTCATACGATCGCTGTTCATAACGGTAAAATTCATATTCCTGTATATGTAACAGAACAAATGGTTGGGCATAAGTTGGGTGAATTCTCTTTTACTCGAACATTTCGTGGTCACGCCAAAGGTGACAAAAAAGCAAGGAGATAGAAATATATGATTTTATCTGAAAATGAAATTCCAGCAATTGTCAAGTTCATCCGTATGTCTCCCCACAAGGTAAGACGTGTACTTGATCAAATACGTGGGCGTAGTTATAGAGAGGCATTGATCATTCTTGAATTTATGCCCTATCGAGCCTGTGAGCCAATATTAAAACTATTACGCTCAGCAGCAGCCAATGCTGAACATAATAATGGTTTTGATCGATCAAATTTAGTAGTTAGTCAGGCATACGCAGATATGGGGAGTAGTCTGAAGCGATTTAGACCCCGAGCTCAAGGTAGAGCATATCAAATTCTTAAACCCACCTGTAGTATCACTATTACAGTTAAACCAATGGAGGAAGCATAACCATGGGACAAAAGATTCATCCAACTGGTCTTAGACTAGGAATTATTCAACCTCACTTGTCGAACTGGTTTGCAGACAGCGATCGCTATCCTACCCTAGCCGCGGAAGACTTTGAGATTCGTCGTTATATCGAAAAAACTCTTAGTAGTGCTGGAATTTCCAGAATACTAATTGAACGCAAAGCCGATCAAGCTGATGTTGAAATACGTACCGCTAGACCTGGCGTAGTTGTTGGTAGACAGGGAACTGGTATCGATCAACTGCGTAAAGGATTATTTGATAATTTAACGGCTTCTGGAAGTTTAAAAAAGTCTGGAACTAGTCAAATCCGCATTAATGTAGTCGAAGTTAGCAAGGTTGATTCCGAAGCTCCTTTAATTGCTGAATATATTGCTCAACAGCTAGAAAAACGGGTTTCCTTCCGCCGCATCGTGAGACAAGCAATTCAAAGAGCGCAAAGAGCGGGTATCGAAGGGATTAAAGTCCAAATTGGTGGTCGCCTCAATGGAGCAGAAATTGCTCGTAGTGAATGGGTAAGAGAAGGTCGAGTGCCCTTACATACTCTTCGCGCAGATATCGATTACTCCTACAAAACTGCCCAAACTATTTATGGAGTAATTGGCGTTAAAGTTTGGGTATTTAAGGGAGAAATTATTGCTGGCAGAGAGGAGTCTCCTCTACAGCAAGAACAACCTCGTCGTCGCCAACAACGTCGTCGCACACAATTTGAAGATCGCTCAGGAGTTGAGGGTTAAGTCTATGTTAAGTCCTAAACGTACTAAATTTCGGAAACAGCAACGGGGAAGAATGTCAGGTCCTGCTACTAGAGGCACTGATATTGATTTTGGCGACTACGCAATGCAGGCACTAGAGCCAGCTTGGATCACATCTAGACAAATTGAGTCTGGGCGGAGAGCCATGAATCGCTATATCCGCAGAGGCGGCAAGATCTGGATACGTATTTTCCCAGATAAGTCTATAACTCAACGTCCTGCTGACACTCGGATGGGTTCTGGAAAGGGAGCTCCTGAGTATTGGGTTTGTGTAGTTAAGCCTGGTCGCATTATGTTTGAAGTTGCTGGTGTAACTGAAGAAATTGCTAAGGAAGCTTTCCGACTTGCTGCTGCCAAAATGCCTATCAAAACTAGATTCATTAAACGTGAAAAGGAGTAAATAAATGTCACTCCCCAAAATTACTGCAATTCGGGAAATGTCTGATCCAGAGATATCTATAGCGATCGTAGCCGTAAAAAGAGAACTTTTTGACCTGAGATTGAAAAAAGCTACTCGTCAGCCATTCAAGCCTAGCGAGTTTGGTTCTGCTAAACACCGCCTAGGGCAATTAATGACTATTGAAAATCAACGTAAAATAGCTTTAGCATCAGGAGGGCAAGATTAATGGCAATCAAAGAAAAAGTTGGATTAGTTGTTAGCAACAAAATGGATAAAACCGTTGTTGTCGCTGTAGAAAATCGCTCAGCCCATGCCAAATATGGAAAAATTGTAGTCCAAACTAAAAGGTTTAAAGCCCACGACGAGCTTAATGCTTGTCAAGAAGGCGATCGTGTTCGTATTCAAGAAACTCGACCACTTAGCCGAACTAAACGTTGGCAGGTTATAACTGTTCTTAACTCCATCTCTGAACTCTAGCCCTATTTGATTAAAGATCATGATTCAACAAGAAAGTTACTTGAATGTAGCCGATAACAGCGGAGCTAAAAAACTACTCTGTATCCGCGTAATGGCTGGGGGAAGTCGTAAGTTTGCGGCTGTCGGAGATGTAATTATTGCAACTGTTAAAGACGCAACTCCTAATATGCCTGTAAAAAAATCTGATGTGGTTAGAGCCGTAGTTGTTCGCACCAGAAGCACAATTAGAAGAGACTCAGGCATGAGTATTCGTTTTGACGATAACGCCGCAGTGATTATAAATGCTGAAGGAAACCCTAGAGGTACTCGTGTATTTGGTCCAGTGGCACGGGAGTTGAGGGACAAAAATTTTACAAAAATCATATCTCTTGCACCGGAGGTTCTCTAAATGTCTCAAAAATCACCATCGTATCAAGGAAATTCTACTTCTTTTAGAATGCATGTAAAGAAGGGAGACACTGTTCAGGTTATATCTGGTAGCTATAAAGGCAAAGTAGCTAAAGTTCTGGCAGTTTTCCCAAAACTTAGTACGGTTCTAATCGAAGGGGTAAACCTTAAGACAAAGCATATAAAACCTCAAGGTGAGTCCCAGCCTGGAGAAATTGTTACTCGTGAATTCCCAATTCATAGTTCCAAAGTAATGCTTTATTCGGAAAAGGAAAAAACTGCTAGTCGCATTTGTTATACCTTTACCGAAGCAGGCAAAAAAGTCAGAATGCTGAAAAAAACTGGGGAAGTTCTCAGCTAATTAGTAATTCACAGCAGCTTATAGTTCCTGACTAAGACCAGGGTACTCACCAAATTAGTTAATTAAGAAAATGTCAAATCGATTCAAAGATAGTTATTACAGTCAAGCCGTGCCAAAGTTGGTAGAGCAGTTCAAGTATGTAAATGTGCATCAAGTTCCTAAATTTGAGAAGGTAGTAATCAATCGTGGCTTGGGTGAAGCGGCTCAAAACTCCAAGTCTTTAGAAGCTTCGTTGGTGGAAATTGCGACGATCGCTGGACAAAAACCAGTAGTAACAAGAGCCAAAAAAGCGATCGCAGGCTTCAAAGTCAGGCAAGGTGTTCCAGTAGGAATGATGGTAACACTGAGAAGAGAGCGTATGTATGCTTTTTTGGATCGGTTGATTAACTTTTCCTTGCCTCGTATTCGTGACTTTAGAGGAGTTAGTCCTAAAAGTTTTGATGGTAGAGGCAACTATACCTTGGGTATTCGTGAACAACTAATTTTTCCTGAAATTAGCTACGACAGTATTGACCAAGTTAGAGGCTTGGATATTTCAATTATCACTACAGCAAAGACCGATGAAGAAGGGCGCGCTTTGCTTAAAGCTATGGGTATGCCCTTTAGAGATCAAAAGGATCAATAGGAGGTAAAGATGGCAACTAATGATACTATTTCTGACATGCTCACTCGAATTCGTAACGCCAATAGCGCTAAGAATCAAGTTACAGCGATTCCTGCTACTAAAATGACTCAAAGTATTGCCCATGTTCTTAGGCAAGAGGGCTACATAACCGATTTTGAAGAAATTGGTGAAGGTATTGATAGGCGGTTGATGGTTTCTCTAAAATATAAGGGTAAGAATCGTCAACCTATTATTACTATGCTAAAGAGAGTTAGTCGTCCTGGACTACGTGTTTACTCAAATCATAAAGACTTACCCAAAGTACTAGGGGGCATCGGTATCGCTATTGTGTCTACGTCCAAGGGAATTATGACTGATAGAGAAGCCCGTCGCCAAGGTGTAGGTGGAGAAGTACTCTGCTTTGTTTATTAATTTTAATTCGTTAAGTTAGGAGTATCACTTATGTCTAGGATTGGCAAACGCCCGATCAATATACATCCCAAAGTTACAGTGACGATCGCTGGTCAAGATGTAATCGTCAAAGGGGCAAAGGGAGAGTTGCACCGTACATTACCTGCAAAAATAGAGATTAAGCAAGAGGGTGAAACTTTAACCATAAATCGCCGCGACGACTCTCGTTCAGCCCGACAACTTCATGGACTTTGTCGCACTTTAGTTTCAAATATGATTGAAGGAGTTTCAACAGGATTTCAGACTAAACTGGAAATTCAAGGAGTTGGCTATCGAGCCCAAGTTCAAGGTAGTACCTTAATTTTAAACGTTGGCTATAGCATTCCAGTCCAAATTAACCCTCCCCCAGGGATAGAGATTAAAGTAGAGGGAACCACCAATGTCATTGTTGCTGGTATCAATAAGGAGATTGTAGGTAACACTGCTGCTCAAATTCGTTCTGTTCGTCCACCTGAAGTTTATAAAGGCAAAGGTATTCGTTACGCAGGTGAAGTTGTGCGTCGTAAGGCTGGTAAAACTGGTAAGAAGTAAACATTCCAAGAAAATTAATATAATAATTTTGAAAATCTTGATTATATGAAAACAAGTCATAAGCAATCTACTCAAAGTAGACATAAGCGCATACGGCGCAAACTCTCAGGCACCCCTGAACGTCCTCGGTTGTCAGTTTTTCGATCAAATAACCATATTGTAGTTCAAGTGATTGATGATGTTAATCAACACACTTTAGTGGCGGCATCATCTTTAGAGGCTGAATTAAAATCTAGTTTAAGCTCTACAGCGAATTGTGAAGCTTCAGCCAAAGTGGGAGAATTAATTGCCCAGAGGGCGATCGCCAAAGGCATATCTCAGGTTGTATTTGATCGCGGCGGGAATCTCTATCATGGTCGGGTAGAAGCATTGGCTGAAGCTGCCCGTACCGCAGGACTAGTATTCTAGCGATCTTAATCATTTGGTAGTAAATAATTGGTAAAAGAAAGTGGCAGAACGTAGAAATAAAGACAGTCGTAATAGTAGCCCCCGTGATGCAGCCACCCCAGAGAGTGGGCGTGATGATAAGCGCGGCAAGGGTAAACGGGGCGAGACTAAAAAAGCTAATGATCGCAACCGTACCGAAAAAGAATCGGAATGGCAGGAACGTGTAGTCCAAATTCGCCGAGTAACTAAAGTTGTTAAAGGTGGGAAAAAGCTTAGCTTTAGGGCGATCGTTATTGTTGGCAATGAAAAAGGGCAAGTTGGTGTTGGTGTTGGTAAAGCCAGTGATGTTATAGGTGCTGTTAAAAAAGGTGTTGCCGATGGCAAAAAGCATTTAATTGAAGTCCCAATTACTAAATCTAACTCCATTCCCCATCCTAGCCATGGCGTTGGTGGCGGTGCTAAGGTTATGATTCGTCCAGCATCTTCAGGTACAGGCGTAATTGCTGGTGGGGCTGTAAGAACAGTACTTGAACTGGCTGGTGTCAAAAATATTCTTGCTAAACAGTTGGGTTCTGGTAACCCTCTTAATAATGCTAGAGCTGCTATTAACGCTTTATCAACCCTTCGTACTTTTAGCGAAGTTGCCAAGGCTAGAGATCTAACATTAGAAAATTTATACACTTAGACTTACATACTTAGGAAGTTATGAAACTAGAGGATTTAAAACCCCAAGTTGGCTCTCAACATCGTAAACGTAGAGTTGGGAGAGGTATTGCGGCTGGTCAGGGTGCAAGCTGCGGGTTTGGGATGAGAGGTCAAAAGTCTCGTTCTGGTAGACCTACAAGACCAGGATTTGAAGGTGGACAAATTCCCCTCTATAGACGTATCCCCAAACTTAAGCATTTTACGGTAATTAATAAACGTGAGTACACTCTAGTTAATTTAGATGCTTTATCTGCAGTTCCGCCAAATTCAGAAGTATCACTTGATTCGCTTATGGCTTTGGGAATTGTTACTCAGAATGATGGCGTTTTAAAGATTTTAGGTAGAGGTGAAATCTCCATCCCTTTAACAGTTCATGCCAGTGCCTTTTCTGCCAGTGCCAAAGCTAAAATTGAAGCCGTAGGTGGAACTTGCGTTTTAGCCTAGTATGATTAGAGAGTAATTAATTTACTCTTTTTATTTTAAATTTTTATACTAGCTTTATATTTTATATTGAGGTCGATAAATAATGGTAGTTAGTAAAGGTAAGGCTCCTTCTGCTAAGGAAACATTTATGCAAATGGCACAAGCAAGTGGCTTACGTGGTCGATTGCTTGTAACTATTGGGATGCTAATTTTAGTTCGATTAGGTATTTTCCTTCCCCTTCCTGGTATTGATCGAACAATTTTTGCAGAAGCAGTTAAGAATAACTCTGTAATTAATTTCTTAGATATTTTTTCTGGAGGTGGATTATCTGCTTTAGGTATATTCGCCCTTGGAATTATTCCTTATATTAATGCTTCTATCATCATGCAATTGATGACGACTGCTTTACCGACATTAGAAAATCTCCAGAAAAACGAGGGGGAAGCTGGTCGTCGAAAAATTTCTCAATATACTAGATACGTGGCATTAGGCTGGGCTTTACTCCAAAGTTTTGGTATTTCGATTTGGGTGCAAGGCACAGGTGCAGTTTTAGATCCAGGCTTTGGGTTCTCAGTTGAAACAATGCTGGCTCTTACTGCTGGTTCTATGTTTGTAATGTGGGCAGGAGAACTAGTAACAGAGAGGGGCGTGGGAAATGGAGCTTCACTATTAATCTTTGTTAGTATCGTCGCTGGTCTGCCAAAATCCTTAGGCAGTACAATTGCCCTTGCTCAAGCTGATAGCTCAAGAGTGGGAGGCGTTGTTTTACTTTTAGCAATTTTCTTAGTGATGATTGTAGCCATTGTGTTTGTGCAGGAGGGAACAAGAAGAATTCCTATTATTTCTGCTCGTAGACAAGTTGGACGTAAGCTATATCGGGAACAATCCAGCTATTTACCCTTGAAATTAAATCAAGGTGGAGTAATGCCGATTATTTTTGCCTCTTCTGTGCTGATTCTTCCTTCTTTTATTGGTCAGACCTTTGCTAATAATGAACTAGTAACCACAGTGACAAATTTTCTTGCTTCTAACACTTGGGGATATGTATTTCTGTATTTAGTCCTAATTTTAGGCTTCAGCTATTTTTATTCTTCTTTGATTGTAAATCCTGTTGATATGTCCCAGAATTTGAAGAAAATGGGTTCTAGCGTTCCTGGAATTCGTCCTGGTTCGGCTACATCGACTTATTTAACTAAGGTTTTGAATCGCCTAACTCTTCTAGGGGCAATTTTTCTGGGAACAGTAGCTATTATTCCGACGGCAGTAGAGCGAGCTACTGGTGTTGCTACTTTTAGTGGGATTGGCGCTACTTCGTTATTAATCTTAGTGGGTGTGGCGATCGAGACATCAAAACAAATCCAAACCTACGTGATTTCTCAAAAGTATGAAGGTATGGTTAAACAATGATCGAATCTAAATCAGCATTGCGAGTAATTTTAATGGGCCCTCCAGGGTCTGGAAAAGGTACACAAGGCGAAATTCTATCTTCTTTGTGGCATATACCTAGAATTGCCCCAGGTGATATTTTTCGTGCTGAGATTAAGGCTCAAACCGAATTAGGTCTTCAAGTAAAAGCCTTTAGCGATTCTGGCACTTTAGTTCCTGATGAAATTGTTACGGCAATGATGCGATCGCGATTAAGCCAACCTGATACCAAATTGGGCTGGCTTTTAGATGGGTTTCCAAGGACTGTCGGACAGGCAGAATCTCTTGATACCTTACTAGCAGAACTAACTCAAGCCTATGATTATGTAATTAATTTGGAAGTGCCCGATCAGATTTTAATTGATAGACTTAAAATTCGGGCAGAAATAGATGGACGTACCGATGATTCTGAGGATGTGATTAAAAATAGACTTCAAGAGTACTATGCCAAAACAAAACCTTTACTGGATTTTTATGGTCAGAAGGTTATAGTTATTGATGGCACTCTAACTCTTGAGGAAGTTACCAAAGATATTCAAGATAAGTTAAGCTCAATATAAATTTATATTCGGAGAGAGATTTTTTGTCTAAAGAAGATTCAATTGAAATGGAAGGTACGGTAACTGAATCATTGCCTAATGCTATGTTTAGGGTTGATTTAGATAACGGTTTTAATGTTCTAGCGCATATTTCAGGAAAAATTCGTCGAAATTATATCAAAATCTTACCAGGGGATCGAGTTAAGGTGGAGCTTACCCCCTATGATTTAACTAAAGGTAGGATTACCTATAGACTGAGAAATCAAGGAGGGGGAACTAAAAAAAGCATTTAGCCCCATAGGAGCTATTTTCTTTGAAGTTCCCTAGAAAAAGTAGGTACTAGATGCAGATATTTAGTATTAATCTTTATTTGTATACTATCCCCTTAGATATCTACTCCTACTTATATGCTGATAATTCTGTTGCTTTCACAGAGTTAATTTTTTCTATCAAGTTTGTAACATTGGTTATTTCATCTGGGCTTCCAGTAGTTGGGGAATTAAAAACTTCCTTGATCATTGATGCCCTCATTTGAGCAGCTGTTTGATCCTTTGATCCTGAATCTATTTGACTTGTATAGATATTCAAGGCATCAAACCAATAGCCGTTATCGCTGAACACCTGAGCTTTTTGATTATTTGTTGATGCCTTGGCGATCGCTTTTTGCATATCTTCATCTACTTTTGTTAAAACGATTGAGCCAATTGATTGGAGGTTACTACTGGCTGTACTGCCCCTTAGTCGTAACTGCCATAAATATACTCTTTCTGGTTTTAAGGCTGGCGAATTCTGAGGCAATGTCAGTTTATATAAACCAGCATTTGTAGCTATACCTTCAGCCTTAAAAATGACTGTACCATTGTTATCGGTGGGATCTCGCAGCTCAAAAATTACCTTGTAAGGGAAATTATTACTGCTGGGTAAATACCAATAAAAAGTAGGTCTCTCCGTTGCCGTTCTACCTCCGTCTTCTGGAGCTAAGGGTATCAATAAAGAATTGGCAATTGATCTAACTGCCCCTCCAGTTCCACTAGAAATTGGGATTCCTAATCCGTAGGGTTTTTTAGCTGGGGCGGCGATCGCTGCTAATCCAAAAAATATTGATAATACAGAAATAGATAAAGTTTGCTTGAGTAGGTTATTCATATAAATATCTCACTTGTGATGGATTTACTGTGAGCTATGACTGCTAATTAGGGGGTATAGGTTGCCAATAGTTCTATTCATTTTCCCCTCATCAATTCATAGTACAGTGTTTTGTCGTAGCCCTGAATTGCCTTGGAGTAACTATAATTTTTAGTCTACGAGTATTGAAAGTAACTATTGATGACGATGATCACCAAAAATAAAATTTGTTATCACTTAGTCTCTATTTTGGATACCTAGCCCTAAGATTTAACTCTAAACTTAGTTTTTCATCCTGATTTTTGGATTTTAATCATGGAAATTTGATTAATATGCCAAAATGTTTCAGGAAAAATTGGTATATTCCATCTTAGATTCTCATGTTACGCAGAAGTCCTAAGTTCTTGCAGTAAGGTAGTCTAAAAGATGCAAATATCACAAGGTTTAAAGCTTTAATTGAGTGTAACCCTACTTAAATCGTCGATCAAATCAAATTGTTCTGCGTAACATCAGTTAGATTTTGCACTTTTTCCCAATCAATCACCTCAAATTACCCCAGATGTATCTCAAAGCTTGAACTTATCCATAAATTAGAACAACTTGAGTCTATGACGGAAACAATAGCAGAGAAAATTAAGCAGCCCTTGAATTCCGCCAATTCGTTTATAGTATGCGGGTTAGGCAGCCTTGGGCAAAGTTGTATTGTTGCTATTGATGAGTTTGGGGGGAATGTTAGTGGGGTCGAGCAAAATGTGACTTCAAGTTGGGAAATTCCAGAAATACCAGAGCTTCTAGAAAATCTTGTGATTGGAGATTGTCGGCAAGCAAATATTCTTGTAAATGCGGGAATTCATAATTGTCGAGCCATTTTGCTTGTTACTAGTAATGAAAGAGTAAATTTAGAAACTGCCTTTGCCGCTAGGTCTCTTAATCCTAAGATTCGCCTAATTGTTCGCTCTAGCAAGCAAAATCTTAATGACTTGTTAGCAAAGGAGTTAGGGAATTTTATTGCCTTTGAACCTACCCAACTTCCTGCTACTGCCTTTGCTCTAGCGGCATTAAGTGATGAAATTATGGGATTTTTCACGTTGGATGGTCAGTTGATGCGAGTTGTTCAGCAAGAAATTGATCGGACTCATAGATGGTGTGAAGTCCGAATGATATATGAGTTAAACACTCGAAATCGGCGAATTTTAGATCATAGAAGTCAAAATCAAGAAAGAGATTCTCCTTTATTTAATCAATTAGAACCAGATGTTCGCCTTAAACCCCATGATCTTTTAACCTATATTGAACTGGCAGATACAGAGATCTCAAATCGCTCAACTCCAACTAAAACTCAATCGCAGGATTGGACTCAAGGGATTGGTAAGCTTACAAGTCAGATGGTTTGGGCAAATCTTCAAAAAAATATGATTGACTATCGTAATTGGCTTCTAGAGAGTCGAACTCGATTGGCGGCAAATGTATGTGGCATTGTGGTTATAGGATTAATTGCTGTTGGTACGTTGCTATTTAGACTCAATTATCCAGGGATTGGCTTTGTAGACTCGATTTATACTACGATCGCCCTTTTGTTGAGTGGTTATGGTGACTTGTTTGGTGAAATTATTAATACTAGTCCTGCTCCGACTTGGTTACGTTTTTTTGGCTTGATGCTTACCATTTCAGGAACCGCCCTTGTGGGATTACTCTATGGGCTATTAACCGAGAGCCTGTTGAGTGCCAGATTTCAGTTTTTATCCCGCCGTCCGCCTGTGCCTGAACAAGATTATGTAATTTTAGTGGGTTTAGGTCGAGTGGGTCAAAGGGTTGCCAAACTGCTGCAAGAATTTAAACAACCTTTAGTGGCGATCGCTAGCTCGGAAGTTGATCCAACGCTCTTACCTGAAATTCCTTTAATCTCTGGCAATATCAATAGTGCTTTAGAAAAAATTAGTCTTGGTAAAGCTAAAGGTCTAATTGCAGTTACTGATGATGAAATGCTGAATTTAGAATTAGCAATGATGACCCATGCCGCTAATCCCCAGAGTCGATTGGTGATTCGTACCTTTGAGCAAAGCCTTACGAACAACCTAGCTCAATTACTGCCCTATGCTGATGTGCTTTGTGCGAACTCGATCTCGGCTGAAGCGTTTGCGGCGGCAGCGTATGGGGAAAATGTGATTAGTTTATTTCGGCTAAATAATCAAACGGTTTTGGTTACTGAATATTTTGTGGAAACTGGAGATACCCTTGAAGGTTTAATTTTGGCTGAAGTTAGCTATGGCTATGGGGTTGTACCAATTTTATATCAAGAGCCACATGGTAAAGCTAAGTTGATGCCCATTGACGATATTCGCCTCGGTAATGGCGATCGCCTAGTGGTACTAGCAACGATTAAGAGCTTAAAAGCCATTGAGGTTAGGGCATTATTAGAGCCAAGTTGGTATGTATATATAGAACAACCTTTAAATAAAGAAGCAATATTTGAAGGTGCTAATGTGATTGTGCGGGTTTGTAACTGTCCGATGCTGACGGCAAGATTAATGATGGAAAATCTACCCTGTCGCCTTGACATCCCCCTTTATAAGTTGCAGGCACAGAGATTAGTGCGGGAACTAATAAAAGCTCAAGTTTCAGGGTATATCATCCAGACCTAGATTAGTAGTTTGGGATCTGTGCATAGATCGTAAAAATCAAGATCCGCAACAAATTAGAGGTTGCTTAAATCAGCCATTAGGAAACTTAAACCAAATTTAAATGGTCTAACTGCATAACTGGCACTTTGATTTTATGCCTTAAGGTAAGAGAATTTATGATCAAAAATATTAAGCAGCTCATTTTAGATCCCTTGCAACGATGTCATAAATTTATATTAGCGATCGTGATTACGGCATTGTTGGCAATTTTAGCAACTCCTAACTCAGCTAATTCTTTTGATTTATCAGATTTATTGCGTATTGTGCCAGCAGTAATTCAAGTGGTGGAGATTTCTAATATTTCTGATGCGGATGAAGTGAAGCTGGGTAGTCAAATAAATCGCAATATTGTCACTCAAGTACGTCTAAGTAGGAATCGAGGGGCTAATAATCTGGTTAAAAGTATTGGGGCTGAGTTAGTCCCTCAGAGCGATCGCCCGCAAATTCCCTATACATTTCAAGTCGTAGAAGATCGTAATATTAATGCCTTTGCCACTATGGGCGGATTTGTCTATATAAATACTGGTACGATCTCCGCCGCCGATAATCGAGCGCAGTTAGCCAGTGTGATCGCCCATGAGATGGGTCATATTTCGGGTAAGCACGTCCTAGAACAGGTTAAACAACAGGCAATTACCCAAGGGATTGTGTCTTTAATTGGTGCCGATCGCAATGAGATTGTGAATATCGGTACAGAGTTAGCTCTACGCTTGCCCAATAGTCGTGAAGCTGAATTTGACGCTGATCGCCGTGGTCTCCAAAATCTCTATAATGCTAATTATGCTGTGCAGGCAATGCCCGACTTTATGCAAAAGCTAGCCCGTAATTCTAGTAATGCTCCCGATTTTCTCAATACTCATCCTGCGGTTAAGGATCGGATTGTGGCACTGAATCAAGCCATTATCGAAAATAACTTGGATGGGTATAAGGGTTTAGATAATATTGCTTATCAAAGACGTTGGCGATCGGCAAGATTTTAGATAAAAACTCAAGTTATGATGGACAAATTATTAGCTTGAGTCTATGTCCACGCCAAAGCTCCACCAAGAAACAATCGATCAAGTTAGCCAACGCGTTGACTTGGTGGAAGTGGTGTCTGAACACGTGGTTCTACGCAAAAGTGGTACCAGTTACCGAGGAGCCTGCCCATTTCACAAAGGTACTAACCAATCTGCTTTAACTGTAAACCCTAGCAAGCAGGTCTATCACTGTTTTTCCTGCGGAGCTAGTGGTAATGTCTTTAAGTTTTTAATGGAGATTGGCGATCGCAATTTTAATGATGTAGTGATCGATCTAGCTCAAAAATATAGTATTTCTGTCCGCACTCTAGAGCCAGCGAAGTCTCAGGCATTACAACAGCAATTATCTACCCAAGAGCAATTATTTGAAATTGTAGGGCTAGCCGCCAGTTTTTTTCAACACGCTTTATTTTCCGCCCAAGGGCAAGCTGCCCTAGAGTATCTCACCCATAAACGCCAACTTTCCCTCGAAACTATCCAAACCTTTCAATTGGGCTATGCTCCTGCGGGTTGGGATACGCTCTATGGATATTTAGTTAAGCAAAAACGCATTCCTACTGCATTAGTTGAACAAGCGGGTTTGATTATGCCCCGTAAAACTGGCGATGGTTATTATGATCGATTTCGCGATCGCCTGATGATTCCCATCCATGACACTAGAAGTCGAGCGATCGCCTTTGGTGGTAGATGTTTAGATAATTCTGAACCCAAATACTTAAATTCACCTGAAACTCCTTTATTCAATAAAAGCTCTGTCCTCTTTGCCATGGATAAAGCCCGTGATGCTATTAGTAAGAATGATCAGGCAATTGTCGTGGAAGGATATTTTGATGCGATCGCTCTGCACCAAGCAGGAATCAATCAAGTTGTTGCCAGTATGGGTGTGGCTTTGGGGCAAGTTCAAATTCGACAATTATTACGCTATACCGATTCTAAAAAAATCATTCTGAACTTTGATGGTGATAAGGCGGGAATTAATGCTGCCGAACGGGCGATCGCGGGCTTCAAGGATTTAGTCTATGGTGGTGCCGTGCAACTGCGAATTTTAACGATTCCGTCAGGGAAAGATGCCGATGAATTTCTTAAAGATAAATCCCCCGCCGCCTATCAACGCCTATTACAAAATATTGATCGCAGCGAAGGTGGATTTTTAAAACTTGAAGATTCGATCTATAGCGATCCTGAAACCGTCAAAGAACTCGTTCATACTGCCCCATTGTTTTTAGATTGGCAAATTGAACAAACTTTAATTGGGAAAAATCTTAACCAAGCCGATCAATTTCAAGAATGTACCCAAGCCTTCGTTAAAATTCTGAATGAAATTCCCGATGGCTCCCTCCGCACCCACTATATTCACGGTTGCGCCCAACGACTCGCTCAACTTAACTCCTACCTGATTCCCCGCCTTGAGCAAGACCTGCGCCGCCAATTACGCCAACAACGTTGGTATAGCCATAAACGAGTTGACACCCCCACCTCGACCTTGCAAATTGCCGAAACTCAACTTTTACAGATTTATCTACATTTCCCCCAGCACCGCCCTCTAATTACAGAGATGCTAGAGGAAGCTGATATTTGTTTTAGTCTTTCCCATCATCGTCAATTGTGGCAAATGATCATAGATTGCCCCCTTGCCCAAAATGCTGAAAATTTATTCCGCCATCTGCAAATTACCTGTACAGAATTGCCTGAATTATCTGGTCAGCTTTCCCATGTGCTGTGGCTCGATCAAAATGCCCAAGTTGCTTTACTCCGTCCGACGGCAATTATTAAAGCAGCGATCGTGCGGATTCAGCTAATTATGACCGAAAAAAAATATCGCTATTGGCGAGACTTATGGGAAAAAATTGATTTAAAAAATAACCCAGACCTTGGTTACTATTATCAAACTAAAATTCAAGGCGAACAAGCCCAAATGCAAGCACTACAAAAACAAGTAGAAATTACATTTACCGATTTAGTCGAAATTTCCGATGACCAAGATCGAGATTGGCATGAAGCTTCCGATTTTTAGGCACGGCAGTCAATAAGAACTCAAGTAAAATTTTTGATCGTGATACAATCTCTATAATTACTCGTAGCCGCTTAAGCTTGAATTTAATTACCAATGGGCTTCTGGAAAAACTTATTTAGCGGTACTGACACCAGTGCATTTGATCCAAACTCCAAGTTTCGTCCTGTACCTAATTATGATGGCGAAATTCTCTTTAGCACTGATCGAAATTTAGATTTATATGAACTAGAAGAGCTATGTGATGCTGTCGGCTGGTCTCGTCGCCCAATTCGGAAAGTGCGGATTGCGATCGAGCACAGTTTTATCGTTGTCACCATGTGGTACCAAAAAGGGCAGTTTAAACGCCTCATTGGGTTTGCTCGTGCTACTTCTGACCACGCTTTTAATGCCACAGTATGGGATGTAGTAGTGCATCCAGAGTTTCAAGGCAAAGGGTTGGGCAAGGAGTTAATGCGAGAAGTAATCCATCTGCTGCGCAAAGAAGATATTAGTAACATTAGTTTGTTTGCCGATGGTCATGTAGTTACTTTCTATCAACAGCTAGGATTTAGCCCCGATCCAGAAGGAATTAAGGGGATGTTTTGGTATCCACCTTATTAAATTTTTTCAATTAGAAGAAATCCAGCCCAAGATTTTAGTGAGGAATATAATGCCCTAATTTCTCAGCTTTTGTCACTAGGTAACGAGAGTTGTACTCATTGGTTTCAATTAGTAAAGGTAATCGTCCAACAATTTCAATGCCAAAGCCCTTTAATCCAGAAATCTTGCGGGGATTGTTGGTAACTAGGCGCATTTTTTTTACTCCTAAATTATGTAAAATTTGCGCTCCCACCCCATAGGTACGCAAATCTGGAGCAAATCCAAGTTTTTCATTGGCTTCGACCGTATCTAGTCCTGTATCTTGAAGATGGTAGGCTTTGATTTTGTTAATTAGCCCTATGCCTCGCCCCTCTTGACGGAGATAAACTACGATGCCTGAACCTGCATATTCAATCATTTTTAAGGCGCTTTGCAGTTGACTGCGGCAATCACAACGGAGAGAACCCAAGGCATCACCTGTTAGGCATTCGGAATGAACTCGCACTAATACTTCTTCATCTTGGAAACGACTTTTATCACCTTTAACGATCGCCAGATGTTCGGTATTATCAAGACTATTACGATAGGCATGAACCTTAAAATTACCAAACTGCGTGGGTAAATTAGCAATAGATTCGAGGTGGACAAATTGTTCATTGGCTAACCTGTAGCTAATTAGATCGGCAATACTAATAAGCTTGAGGTTATGTTTTTTGGCATATTCCATCAGTTCAGGTAACCTTGCCATGGAGCCGTTATCATTTTGAATTTCACAGATCACACCTGCGGGATATAAACCTGCAATTTGGGCTAAATCGACTGCGGCTTCAGTATGTCCTGCCCGTTTTAATACGCCACCAGTGCGCGATCGCAAGGGGAAAATATGTCCAGGTCGTTTAAAGTCTTGGGGTTTGGCGTGGGGATGGATCGCTAGTTGAATGGTATTGGAGCGATCCTCTGCGGAAATACCTGTGGAGGTACTCATGGCATCAATACTTACGGTAAATGCGGTTTGATTGTTGTCGGTATTGCGATCAACCATGAGGGGGAGTTCTAGCTCATCAAGGCGATCGCCCTGCATAGCCAAACAAATTAAGCCTCTAGCGTGAACTGCCATAAAGTTAACCATCTCTGGAGTCGAAAACTGTGCCGCCCCAATTAAATCTCCTTCGTTCTCTCGGTTTTCGTCATCAACTACCACAATTAAATGACCCGACTTGAGGGCATGGAGCGCGTCAGGGATTGAGTCAAACTGAAATTCCATTTAAGATTTTAAACTTTTGTAACATTAATAACTTCATTCTACGTTACGTAGATAAAGCGCAACTAAGTCGAAGCAGAAAGTAAACAGTGATTTAGCTTTTGCTAGATTTGCATAGGTTTTACAGAACAGATGCGGATCAATGTAAATTGTAATTAATTAATTTAATCTTGTTGGAATTTTCGCCAAATTTAGTTAATATACGTTTCAGTGTGTGTGATTGAGGAAAAATTGTGGCAGTAAATCGACCAACAAGAACAAGTAGTAGGATTCCTAATTCTGAACCTGTGGCTGCAAATACTAGAGTAACTAATAGAACTCGTCCCAATCTTAAAAAAGTACCAAAGAAATCTTTTATATATCCATTTTTAGGGGTATGTCTACACTTAGCAATCCTTGGGTTGGGCTTAGGTGTAATTACAGGGACAACCATCGCATTTTTCAATAAAAATCAAATTCCTACCACTGTTGCCGCCACAGTTGATCTGCCAATTCCTGAAACCTCTGAGCCGAAACCTCAAGTTCCCACAACCAAGACTGAATTAACCGCTTTAACCACTAAAATTAACGCCCTCACTAAAACCGAACCAGATATTAGTATGGCGGTATTTATAACTGACTCCGATGGTGGTGGTTATGTCAATATCAAAGGTAGTAGCTCGATCGCGGCGGCAAGTATGATTAAAATTCCGTTATTAGTGGCATTTTTAGAAGATGTAGATGCAGGAAAAGCCCGCCTTGATGAGCAGTTAATAATTAGTAAGGATGTGATTGTCGGTCACGCTGGGGGCTTGCAGTACGAACCTGTAGGCACAAAAATATCCGCCCTCGAAACCTTAACTCTGATGATTATTATTAGTGATAATACCGCCACTAATATGATTATGAAACGGATCGGCGGCATGAAAGTAGCAAATCAAAGGTTTCAAAGTTGGGGTTTACCATCTACCGTAATTCGTAATCCTTTGCCCGATCTAACTGGTACGAATACCACCAGTCCAGAGGATTTAGTAAATTTACTATCAACAGTGGAACAGGGCAAGATTCTCTCCGCCCGTAGCCGCGATCGCCTTATAGATATTATGCGGCGCACTAAAACGAATACGCTTCTACCCCAAGGGATTCCATCTGAAGCTAGAATTGCCCATAAAACGGGGGATATTCAATCAGTAGTGGGTGATGCAGGCATGATTGATATGCCTAGTGGGAAGAGATACTTTATTTCGGCGATCGCTAAACGCCCCACCAACGATCAAAGGGCAAATGAATTAATCCGTAAAATTTCCCGTACAGTTTATGTGCATCTCGATAATATTAATTAATCTACAGCAAAGGTAATGGAAACTACGGCGGTAATGTCTTTATCGATGGTCGTTGTATTATAA
>Ga0209591_10002089_pt1 | contig 24265 bp, 18 predicted proteins | sample MAT01_FD_187207 | JGI IMG/M metagenome (GOLD analysis project Ga0209591, IMG submission 187207) | Freshwater microbial communities from Lake Fryxell liftoff mats and glacier meltwater in Antarctica - MAT-01 (SPAdes) (version 2) | ecosystem: Environmental > Aquatic > Freshwater > Ice > Liftoff... | reverse complement strand
CACGCGCCGGTCGCCGCACGCTGGTCGCGCTCGGGTCTCACCCGCAACGGATCCGCGGGACGGGAGGGCCAGCGCGAGCGCACCGGAGCAGCGCCCGCCGACCGTGGAGGCCGTCTGAAAAGAGCTCGAATTCCAGAGGAAAATGAGCACTTCGCGTCCGTCGCACCCGGTCACGCTCGAGTGCCGGGCCGCATCCCGAAGCACAGCGAGCGCGCCTCGACGGAAGACGACGCCGAACCTGCTTCGGTCGGCGTGTACACGACGGTCGTCTTGCGCGTTGTTCGCACTCGCATCGCGCGTCGAACGATCGATCGATCGCGTCGACGAACTCACGCCGTCCGAAAAGTTCGTCAAGAATCCTCGAACTCGTCCTTCAATCGCTCGCGCGACCTCGTTAGAAGGAACTGCGTACCCATGGCCATCCGCCCGGCCTCCCCCCTCAGCTCGATCGATCACGGCTCGTCCGTGCTCGCGGGCCCGGGCGTCGAAGACCCGTTCCCAGTTCATGCCTCGGACCTCCATGCTTCGAGGCTTCGCTGCACGCCGCGTGCGGGCAGCGACTGGGTGCGCACGGTGACGACTCACGCTCGCAACGCATTGGCTTTGCCTCTGCGCGCGGACGCCGAGTCGGTGCCGCCAAGTCCGCATGCGAGCCGCGTGCTCGCGTCCGGTCGCCGTTCGTATCTCCCCCAACTCGGCGCGCGCCCGGCAGACGGACGACGCAGCCTGAGGAAGTTCTTCTGATGCAACCCACCGCTCCCGCGGCCGCCCCGTCGGCCGTCGAGTCGCAGCGTTCCCTTCCCCTGCCCATCACGACCCTGCCGCTGACCGGACGCCAGAGGTTCTTCCCCGACGCGACCGACGCGCAGTGGAACGACTGGCGCTGGCAGTTCCGCAATCGGGTCACGACCGTCGACGAGCTCTTGAAGCTCGTGCCGAAGCTCGCGCCTCAAGCGGAGATGCAGCGCGAGGTCCTGCGCGACTTCCGGATGGGGATCCCGCCCTACTACATGGCGTTGATCGATCCGGACGACCTCGACGATCCGATCCTGAAGCACTCGGTGCCCCTCCAGGGCGAGTACGACTTCCGCGACGTCGGCGAGGAGGATCCGCTGGGCGAAGAGCAGTACTCGCCGGTCCCGGGCATCACGCACCGCTACCCCGACCGCGTGCTGATGGTGATCAGCAACTCGTGCGCGATCTACTGCCGCTACTGCACGCGCAAGCGGATCATGTACGAGGACGCCGTTCCCGACGTCGAGATCGACCGCATGGTCGACTACATCGCGCGGACTCCGGCGGTGCGCGACGTCATCGTTTCGGGCGGCGATCCGCTGACGTACGGGACGAAGAAGCTCGAGTCGATCCTGGCGAAGCTGCGCGCGGTACCGCACCTCGAGATCATCCGCATCGGCACGCGCGTGCCGGTCTCACTGCCCCAGCGCGTCGACGACGAGCTCGTCGAGATGCTGCAGCGCTACCACCCGTTGTGGATCAACGTCCACTTCAACCACCCGCGCGAGCTGACGCCGGAAGCCGCGGCGGCCTGCGACAAGCTCTCGCGCGCCGGGATCCCGCTGAACAACCAGTCGGTGCTCCTGAAGGGCGTCAACGACGACGTCGGGATCATGCGCGAGCTCGTCACGGGCCTCATGAAGATGCGCGTGCGACCGTACTACCTTTACCAGTGCGACCCGGTGCGCGGCGCCGAGCACTTCCGGACGCCGATCTCCAAGGGCATCGAGATCATCGAGGGCCTGCGCGGCCACGTCTCGGGCCTCGCGATCCCGACGTACGTCGTGGACGGTCCGGGCGGCGGCGGCAAGATCCCGGTGCAGCCGGAGTACATGCTTCACTACGACCCGCTGCGCAAGAAGGCGCTCCTGCGCAACTTCCAGCACCGCGTGTTCGAGTACAGCGAGCCGGATGCGGCGCAACCGCACTCGGGCGAACTGCGTCCGATGCGTGCGTCGCAAGCGGTGCCCAATGCCAACGGCAACGGGCACATCGACGGCAAGAAGACGACGAATGGCAACGGGGCCGCGACGCCGAACGGCAACGGCATCGGCAAGAAGACGCGCGTCCGCGCCGACGGGCAACCGGTCGTCGGGAAGAGCGGCTGGGTCCACCGTGGACACTCGCGCGAGGAACGTCTCCAGAGCGCCGCGGGGGAAGCTCCGCGGAACGCAGCGGGAGCGAACCTCGCCGGCGCTGCGGGCGAGAGCCCGCGCAACGCGGCCGAGCAGCGCACGAAGGCGACTTCGCCGCGCTCGCTCGCGGCCAAGTCCTCTCCGCCGCTTCCCGCCGCGCCCGGTTCGTGACGGTTCGCCCGTGCGCATCGGCATCGCGTTCGACCTGAAGTCGGACCAGACGGCACGTGCGGGCGGCCCCGACGACCTGCTCGAGGAATACGACTCGGAGGAGACGGTCGAGGCGCTCGCCTCGGCCCTGCGCGAGCGCGGACACGAAGCCGTGCTGCTCGGCGGCGGTCGCACGTTCGTCGAGGGCGTGCTGCAGCGCGCACCCGACCTCGTCTTCACGATCGCGGAGGGATCCGGTTCCCGCTCGCGCGAGGCGCACGTGCCGGCGGTGTGCGAGATGCTGCGGATCCCCTGCACGCACTCGGACCCGCTGACGCTCGCGGTCACGCTCGACAAGGCCGCCGCGAAAAAGCTCGTGGCCGCCGACGGCGTCGCGACGCCGCGTTTCGCGGTCGTCGACGACGAAGCCGCCGCCGCGCGGCTCGCGTTCGAGCTGCCCGCGATCGTGAAGCCGAACCAGGAGGGTTCGAGCATGGGCGTGCGGCTGACGTCGCGCGTGCGCACGCTCGACGAGCTGCGCCGCGAGACGCTGCGCGTCGTGCGCGACTACGGCGAGCCCGCGCTGGTCGAAGAGTTCTTGTCGGGCACCGAGATGACCATCGGGATCCTCGGGGCCGGGAACGGGGCGCGCGTGATCGGCGCGATGGAGATCGCGCCGATCACGGCGAAGCCCGAGGAGTTCGTGTACTCGCTCGAAGTGAAGCGCGACTGGGAAGCCCAGGTCGAGTACTTCGTGCCGCCGCGCGTCCCGACCGCGGTGCTGCGCGCGGCTGAAGCGTGCGCGCTGGCTGCTTACCGAGCGCTCGGGTGTCGCGATGTCGCGCGCGTCGACGTGCGCCTCGATGCAGCGGGCACGCCGAAGTTCCTCGAGGCGAATCCGCTGCCGGGGATGAACCCGCGCACGGGCGACCTGTGCATCCTGAGCCGCCGCAGCGGGCTCGAGTACGTCGACCTCGTGGATGCGATCGTGAAGAGCGCCCTGGCGCGGCAGCACGCCACGCGCCGATGAGCGCGAACTGGACGCAGCTGTACGACGAGCCTGCGCCGTTGCGGCGGGCCGCGTCGAGCGAGCCGCGATGAGCCTGCGCGTCGCGTTGCTCTCGGGTGCCGACGAATCGATCGCGAGCGGCGACGAGCGCGACGCGATCGCCGTGCGCGCGGCCGAGGGCGCGGCGATCTCGATCGAGCGCGCTTGTCGCGCGAACGAGTGGCTCACGGTGCGCGTGGAAGCGCGCGCGGACGCGCCCGACGCGACGCTGGCCGATCTGGCCCGCGCCGAGGTCGACGTCGTCTTCCAACTCGTCGAGTCCATCCGCGGCGAAGCGCGCTTCGAAGCCGCGGCCGCGTGGCTGCTCGAGTGGGCGCGCATCCCCTACACGGGCTCGGGGCCGGTCGCGATCACGCTCGCGCTGGAAAAACCGATCGCGCGCGCGGTGCTGGCCGCGCGCGGCGCGCCGATTCCCGATGGTTTCGTGCTCGAGAAGGCCACCGATCCGATCCCGCTCGACCTCGCGTCTCGCCGCTGGATCGTGAAGCCGTCCCGCGAGGACGCGAGCCACGGCATTGCCGCCGAGAGCGTCGTGGCCGACGAGGCGAGCTTGCGCGCTCGCGTCGATCACGTCGTGCGCACCTATCGACAACCCGCCCTGGTCGAGGAGTTCATCGACGGCCGCGAGTTCAACGTGGCCATCCTCGGATCGGGCGCCGCGGCCGAGGTCCTGCCGCTGGGCGAGATCGACTACGCGCGGCTCGACCCGGCGCATCCGCGCCTCCTGACGTACGCCGCGAAGTGGGACGAGGCCTCGGTCGAGTACCATGCGACTCCGTCCATCGGCGCGCGACCGATGGCGCGCGAGCTCGAGGAGCGCATCCGCGACACCGCACGCGCGGCGTATGCGGCGCTCGGGCTCGCGGGCTACGGCCGCGTGGATCTGCGCGTGAACGCGCGCGGCGAACCGCTCGTGATCGACGTGAACCCAAACCCCGACCTATCGCCCGACTCAGGCTTCCAAAAAGCCGCGGCGCGCGCCGGTCTCGACCATGCCCACACCGTCCGAAGGATCGTCGACGACGCGCTCCGCCGAGCAGGCGCGATCGCGTGAAGAGCGCGAGCTCGGCGCCGTGAACGCCGTGCGCCTGCGCGAGCTCGGCGCCGTGAACGCCGTGCGCCTGCGCGAGCTCGGCGCCGTGAACGCCGTGCGCCTGCGCGATCTCGCGCCGAGCGATCGGGCTCCCATCGAGCGCATCCTGCGCGCGACGGCGGCCTTCACGGACGCGGAAGTGCTCGTGGCGCTCGAGCTCGTCGACGAGCGCCCCGAAGTCGGCTACCGATTCGTCGTGGCCGAAGTCGACGGAAGCGTCGCCGGCTACGCGTGTTTCGGCGAGACGCCCTGCACGGTCGGCACCTACGACCTGTACTGGATCGCGGTCGATCCCGCGCGGCAGAACCTGGGCCTCGGACGCAAGCTGCTCGACGCCGTCGAGAGCGCCGTGCGCGCCGATCGCGGCCGCCTGCTCGTGATCGAGACCGCCTCGAAACCCGCATACGCCGCGACGCGCGCCTTCTACGAGCGCTGCGGGCTCGAGCTCGCCGCGCGCATCGACGACTTCTACGCGCGCGGAGACGACAAGCTCGTCTATTGCAGGAGATACGACACGTGACGCCCCCCGAGCCGACGAACGCAGCGACGCCCGAAATCCAGATCTCGAACCTCGAGACCGCGCACTTCGACTGCGTGTTCCCGACTTGCGGCGGAATTTGCTGCAAGAACGGTCGGCCGCCCGTCGAGGCCGCCGAGTACGCGCGCATCGCGGAGAACCTCCCGAAGTTCCTCCCGCACCTGCGGCCGCAAGCGCGCGCGAAGATCGAGAAGGACGGCTTCATCTCGAAGCGCAAGAAGGAAGGCCTGAGCGCGCTGGCCGTGTCGGACGGCTGGTGCGTTTTCGCGAACGAGGGCTGCGTGCTGCACAAAGTCGGCGCGACCGAGGGCGACCGTTGGAAGTACAAGCCCTGGCGCTGCATCGCGTTCCCGCTCGAGCGCTCGAAGAGCGGCAAGTGGCACGTGCGCCAGTGGAAGCTGAAAGGCGAGGCCTGGGACCTCTTCTGCCTCAACCCGGACGAGTCGCCGAAGAAGGCGGGCGAGACGCTGCAGGGCGAGATCGACTTCGTGAACGAGCTCGAGAACGGCAGCGAGCGCTGGCGCAGGCCGGCACCTCCCTCGACGCCGACCTGAGCGAGACACCCGTGCGGCACTGAGATCGGAGGCCACGTGTTCGAACGATTCCGACGCCGCGAGGTTCGCGAGCAGCTCTCCCCCGGGCCCGTTCCCGTGGTCGTCACTGGGACTGGGCCGGTCAGCGCGATCGGCTCTGGCCGCAACGAATTCTGGGAAGCGCTGGTCGCGGGACGGCCGGGGTTCGGACCGATCACGCTGTGCGACCCCGGCGATTCGCCTTCGCGCATCGCGGCCGAGGTCAAGAATTTCGAGCTCGAGCGCTACGTGCAAGGCGGACGCGCGATGGCGCGCCAGCTGCCCCGGCCCGTGCAGCTCGCGCTGGCGTCGTCGGTGCTCGCGCTGCACGACGCGGAGCTCGATCTCGATGCCTGCGACGCCGACCGCCTCGGCATCCACGTCGGCACGTCGGTGGCGAATCTCGAGTTCACGTTCGAGCTGCAGAGGCGGCGCGTCGCGGGCACGGCGCCGCCGGCGCACGCGGCCTTCTACGCCTTCAATCACTCGGCCGCCTGCCTGCTGTCGTCGTTCTTCAACATCCGTGGGCCGGTGCACACCACGACATCGGGCTGCAACTCGGGTCTCGACGCACTCGGCCAGTCGCTGCGCATGATCCAATCGGGTGCGGTCGACGCGATGCTCGTCGTCGGCACCGACTGCGAGGTCGTACCCGAGATCATGGCGGTGCTCAACGCGTCGGGGTCGCTGTCGAAGCGCTGGAACGACGAGCCGCACCGCGCGTCGCGTCCGTTCGATCGCGGCCGCGACGGCAACGTGATCGGCGAGGGTGCGGGCGCGCTCGTCCTGGAATCGCTGCCGCACGCGCTCGCGCGCAAGGCGCGGATCTACGCGCAACTCGCCGGCTACCAGCAGTGCTCCGCCGGCCAGAACCGTCAGTACAGCCACGATCAGCCGGAGCTAGACCTGCGGCCGTGCGTGCGCGCGCTCGGCGGCGCGATGCGCGAAGCGGGTTGGGCACCGCCGGATGTCCAGGTCGTCAGCGCGAACGGCTCGTCCTCGGTGGTCTACGACCGGCTCGAAGGCCAGGCGTTGACCGCCGCATTTGGCGACGCACTGCCCAACGTACGTGTGCACTCGACGAAGTCGATGCTCGGCCAGCACGGCGCCGGTTCGTCGGCGCTGCAGGCGATCGCCGCCTGCCTCTCGATTCGCCGCGAGATGATCCCGCCGACGATCAACTGCGAGGATCCGGACCCGGCGTGCGGGCGCTTGAGGATCTCGCGCGAGCCCGAGCAGCGCCGGGTCGAGCGCGTGCTCGTCCATTCGATCGGCCTGGGCGGCTTCTACTACTCGGTCGGTGCCTTCGGACGCTTCGACGGCGTCGATCCGACGGCCTCGGGCACGTTTCAGGTCGCATGGAGCAAGGGCGCACACGCACGCTTCGTCCCGGCCAGCGAGTACCAGCGACCGCTCGTGCCGTGGAGACCGCGTCAGGACTCGGGGCCGGGCTGATCGGGCGGGCGGTGTTTCGGCCCGAGGTATCCGGTCCAAGCGGGAGGCGAGCCGCAGGGTATTTCACGTGGCCGTCGCGATTCGTGAGGCGGAACAAGGGTCGGAGGTGATCGAGGTTGTGCCCGATCGTCAGGCATCACAGCGTCCCGGTCGCCTTCAGCATCGCGACCGCGACACCCATGAGGCTCTCGCCGGCGATGAACCCCGACGCGATCGGCGTCACGAACGCATCGGCCAGCTTGCGCCAATTGCGGCGTGCGAGCTCCGCCAGCGCGCCGCCGACGAACATCGCGATCCCGTTGCTGCCCGGGACGACCATCGCGATGCCGAGGCCCGACGGCGACGGGATGTAAGGCTTGGCCGGCTTCGGCGCGAACTTCTCGAGCAGCGCGAGCGCGACGCCCAGCGCAGCTCCGATCGCGATCCCCTTCCGAGCCAGCGGATCGAGTGCGTCGATCCCGTGCGCGAACGCGTTCGACACGCCGGCCCACACGACGCACGCGGGCGCGGGCCACTCGTCGCCGCCGAGCACGGACACGTCGGGGATCAGGAGGTTGAACGCCGGCACGATCAGCGCCGCGCCGACGACGACGCCGAAGAGCTGAGCGAAGAACTGCGCGCGCGGGTTGGCGCCGAGCAGCCAGCCGGTCTTGAGCGTCGTCAGGAGGTCGGCGGCGTGCAGCCCGATCCCGCCCGTGACGTTCGCGCTCATGATGTTGCCCGAGAGGTTCCCGGGCGTGATCACGCCGTAGACGAGCTGCGTCACGGGCCCGAGCGCCTTGGTCGGCGTCACGTCCGTGTCGCCGGTCACGCGCGCGGCGACGAAGCCCATCACGATCGCGAGCGGCAGCGCGATCAGCCCGGCCCAGATCGGGATCTCGAACATCACGGCCATCAGCACGACGACGACGGGACCGAGTACGAGGAATCCGGCCGGGAACCACCAGCCCGGGCACTCGATCGCGTCCATCGGATCGGCGATCGCAGGCTTCTTGCCGAAGATCCGCGCCAGCCCCGAGAACGAGCGCGCCACGCTGCGCCAGTCGAGCGCGAACGACGTGAGCCCCGATGCGACGAGCAGCGCCGCGCCGGGCCACACGGTCCACTGGACGATCGCCTTGTAGCTGATCTCGCTGATGCGTCCGTCCGCGTAGAGCTGTGGCGCGAGCACACCGTACGTGAGCAGGCTGCCGAGCAGCAGCGACCACGCCGTGCGGAAGCTCATCAGCGCGCCCGCGCCGACGAGCACGACCTCGGTCTTGACCGCCAGCGTCCACTTCGCGGCCGACTCGCCGGCGATCGTGATCGGGACCGGGATCGTGCCCGGGACGTTGAACGGCATCCAGGCCGTCTTGCCCTCGCGGAGCCACGTGAGCAGCGCCGCGCACCCGGCCGCGATGCCGAGCGCCGTTGCTTGCTTCGAGCCACTCGAGGTCGCCGGATCCGCGCTCGTCGTCGTCGCAGCGAATTCTTGCGGCGCCGGCGTGGCGTGGATGACGCGCAGGGTCTCCGCCGTCGCCGTGCCCGTCGGGAAAACGAGCCCCTCGCGGTTGATCAGTTGCCGCTTGATCGGGATCGCGCAGAAGACGCCCAGCGCCGCGATCGCCGCGAACCAGGCGATCATGTGCAAAGTCGGCGGCGCCACGAACGGGATCATGAGCAGCGCGCCGAACGCGGCCATGTTGCCGCCGCCCGTCATGTAGCCGGCGCCCGAGCTCACGGTGATCAGTGCGTTGTTCTCGAGCAGACCGAGCGGACGCTTCGTGAGCCCCACCGCCGAGAGCCCGCGGAACAGCGCGTAGGCCAAAATCGCCGCCGTGATCGTCACGCCCATCGACCACCCCGTCTTGAAGAAGACGTACAGGTTCGAGATGCACATCACGCCGCCGAGAAACATGCCGGCGACCACAGCTCGCACCGTGAGCTGTGGTGTGCCGGGGCGATAGGTCTCGGCCAGCCAGCGGGTTTCGGGATCGTCCGCGTGCGCGCGCTGTAGATCTTCCGACAAGTGAGGGGGGCTCCTTGGGATGTCGCCGATGGTAGGTCCGCGTGCCTCGGAGGCTGCGGACTTTCTCGCGGTCAGGTGCGCCGGAACGTCTCGGCGTCGAGCGACGGTTCGCGGTGCGACGCGAGCCCCAGCGCGAGCCCCAGCGCGAGGAACGTCGCGAGCAGCGACGACCCGCCGGTCGAGAAGAGCGGCAGCGTCAGACCGGTCAGCGGAATGAGCCCCAGATTCACGCCGCAGTGGATGAAGAGGTGCGCCGCGAACAGGATCCCGACGCCGCTCACCACGAGCCGCGAGAAGCGGTCGCGCAGACCCGATGCGCTGCCGAACAGCGACAGCACGAGCATCCCGTACAGCGCGAGCACCACGCACGTCCCGACCCAGCCCGCTTCCTCCGCGACGACCGCGAAGATCGAATCGCAGTCGCGCTCGGGCAGCCACGCGGCGTCGTTCGCGACCCCGGAGCCGAGTCCTTCACCGGCCATGCCGCCGTTCCCGATGGCGACGCGCGCGTGGTACGAGTGGAACGCGGAGCTGTTGCGCTCGGCGATCAACTCGGGCGCGCTCCAACCGCGCGTCCACGTGTCGATGCGCTGCAGTTGGTAATCGCGGATCCCGATCTCGAAATGCCAGGCGCCGACCGCGAGCAGCAGGGCACCGCCGAGGAAAGCCAGGATGAGCCGCCCGCTCGCGCCCGCGACGTAGAGCATCCCCAGCGTGATCGGCACCAAGGTCATCGACGTGCCCAGGTCGGGCTGCAACATCACGAGCCCCATCGGCAGGAGCGTCATCGCGATCGGCATCCCCCACTCGCGCAAGCTCTTCAAGCGCAGGTGATCGAGCGCGGCCGCGAGCCCCAGGATCACGCCGACCTTGGCGAGCTCGGACGGCTGCAGGTCGAACAGCCCGAGGTCGATCCAGCGACGCGAGCCGTTGCGCGCGTCGCCGACGACGAACACGAGCACGAGCAGGATCAGGGAGACGCCCCAGGCCGCGAATGCGTTGCGCCGCAACCAGCGTGGACGCGCCGCGAGCCCGAGGAAGAATGCCGGCGCGGCCACGAGCAGCTTCTGCACGTGACTTCCGAAGTTCACGCCATCCACGCCGACGCGGCCGTTGGACTCGTCCGCGGAGCTCATCGCCGAGACGAACGCGAGGCCGATCGACAAGAGGAGTGCCGCGATCAGCAGCACGTGCCAATCGAGGTTCGTCCAGCGCACGCCGCGCAGCGACACCACGCGGTCGAGCCACGGCTTGCGCTCGCCCTGCCGGACGGACGAGTCGCTCATTGCGCGCCCTTCCGCGCGACGAGCTCGCGCACGGCCTCGGTCTGCAGGAGTTGCGCCGTCACGTGCACCGCCGTGCGGCTCGCCGTCTCGGTCGAGTTGTGCAGGTAGACGACCACGATCGCGACCGGTTCGTCCGCCGGGAACCAGCCCGCGACCCACGTGTGCTTGCGCGACTTGTTGGCCAGGCCCGCCGCGCGGTCCTCCTCGGGCATGCCGGGCACTTCGACGATCTCCCCGATGTCGGCGCTGCCCGTCTTGCAGGCCAGCTTGAAGCCGAGCGTCGTCTCGTCGAGTCCCTTGCCGTGACCGGATCCGCCCTGCTCCTCGACGACCCCGCGCATCGCGGCGCGCACGATGTCGAGGCTCGACGGCGTGAGGCCGAGGGGCCGAGCCGCGCCCGGCACGGGCACGCCGCCGATGGCGCGCACGACGCGCACTTCGGGCAGAACGCCGGTCGCGAGACCCGCGGTCGCGCGCGCGACTTGCAGCGGGCTCGCCCACATGAGGCCCAATCCGTTGGGGAAGCGCAGCACGAGCTCACGCTGCTGCAACTGCGCCAACATGCCCTTCTCGACGTCTTCGTACTCCGGCGCGGCCTTCCAGTCCTCGAGCAGACCGCGGCGCGCCTCGGAAGATCCCGTGCGCGGGTCGTAGCGCAACCCGGTGGGCTCGCCGAATCCGAATGTGCGCGCCGCGTCGAGCAACTGCGCCGGCTTGTAGCGCAACCCGAGTTGCGCGAAGTACGCGTTGCACGACACGACCAGCGCGTGGTGCAGATCCGATTCGTGGTGCAGCGCGTTGCAGCGCATGCGCTCGAACGCCGGCTGATTCTTGGCGTTCAAGCGGCACTCGAAGCGCGTCGCCGGATCGAACCCGATCCGATCCAGCGCGTACGCCGCGACGAACGGCTTGAACACGGAACCGGGCGGGTTGAACGTCGGCGTCTGCGCCGTGCGATCGCGCGGCTGCGAGCGCTGGAAACCGCGACCGGGCACGTTCGCCGCGCCGGGCAGCGTCGGCACCGACGCCGCCGCGAGCACCTGACCTTCGGGCGTGAGCAGAACGATCGCGCCGACAGGGTTCTCGAACCACGTCTGGTCCGTGTCGCCGGTCGGCATCCGCGGGTGCGCGAGCACGTCCTGCGCCGCGACTTGCAAGCGCGCGTCGAGCGTCAGCGTCACGTCTTGGCCGTCGATCGCGGGCACGAGTCGAGAACCGTCCCCGCGATCCTCGGCGTCGAGACCCTCCGTCTCGTAGATGCCGAAGCGGCCGCGCAGCTCGGCATCGAACCACGCTTCGAGCCCGTTGCCGCCGGTCCATTCGTCGGCGCGCGCCATGCGCGTCGAGAGCTCGCGCAACTCGCGGTCTTCCTCTGCGCTGCGCAGCAGACGGTACTGCAGGCTCGAGCGACGCCGCTCGTCCTCCGACTGCGCCAAGAGCTCGCGCAGGAACGGTCGCCGCGTCGATCCGATGAGCAAGCCCGCGGCCGTCGCACCATCCGCGTCGAGGACGCGCGCGACGCGACGCGTCGTCTCGCGCACGGCAAACCCGGCATGTCGGTCGGGATCGCGCGCGACGAGCTGGACCAGCGCGTAACCGGGATCGTGGGCGATGCGCGACGTACGACTCTGCGCGTCCACGAGCACGAACCGCTCGCGCTGCAGCGCGCGGTCGAGACGCTCGTCGGCGAGCTGCAACGCCGGCTGCGTGACACCTTCCGCGCGATCGGGGCCGCGCAACGCGGTCAACGTGCGCAACACGGCCCCGCTGAAGACCGTTTCGAACGAGCGCGCGGCGCGGCGCAGCTCGTCGAGCGCCGCTTCCCCGTCGAGCCCATCGCGCGAGAGCGACAGCACGTGCCAGCGCTGCGCGATGTCGTCCGCGGTCGGTGATGCGAGTCCGGCGCGCAGGGCGGCCGCCTCGAACAACAGGCCGACTGTACGCCACGGATTCGCCTCGACAGCGGCGAGCGCGCGGTAATCCTCGTCCTGGAAGGGCAGGACCGGCGCGTCGGCAGAGAGCTCCGGCTTGCCGCGCGCGCGGCGGAAGAGACTGCGCGACTCGTGCAGGACCGAGAGCGACTCGAGATCCGTCCAGCCGCGATCCTCACCACGCCGCGGATCGCCCGCGCGCCACAGGTCGGCGAGTCCGTCGAGCAACCGCTCGGCGCGCTGCTCCTCCGAGTCACCGAGGTCGGCGGAAGCCAGGATGCGCGGCAGCCTGAACTCGTCGAGTTCGCGCTCCCAGTCCTGACGACGCGACGCTGTCCAGGTCTCGAGCCGACTCGAATCCCAGCGCAAGGAGCGCGCGATCCAGCCCATGTCGAACGTGTCGCGCAGCGCTTCGGTCGGGACGCGCCCGGGCCCGAAGCCGCACGCCGTGCTGAACAACTCGTCCGCGGCCTCGTCCTCCAGATCCGCGCGACGCTCGTCGAGCAAGACGAGCAAGCGCGCCAACGGATCTCCGACCGGCGCGGGCTCGGGCGCGTCCCGCGCCTCGACGACGCGCTGCGCCTCGAGCATCTCGGCCAGCACGCGCAGATCCGCGCGCGACTCGTCGGCGCGACGTTCGACGTTCGCGAGCACGCTCTCGGAACTCGTGACGCGCACGCTCGCGACGATCGCGCACCAACGTCGCTCCGATTCGCCGGCATCGATGCGACGCCGCGCGGGGCCGACTTCCCGGCGATCGAGCGCCAGGATCTGCTGCACGTAGAAGCTGAGATCCGCCGCGCGCCCGCCGCGACCGGCTTTGTCCGCATCCAGGACCGTGGGCGCGAGCTCGACGCCCTGCGCGTCCGCGAGCGCGCCGCCGCGCGCGAACGCTTCGATCGCGGCCGGAGTCAGCGACGCGAAACGCGCGCACCACGCGGCGAGATCGGGCTCCGTCTCGGCCAGCCCGACCGGCCGGCCATCGACAGCCGTGCGCGCGTGCGCCGCGAGACCGAGCGGGTGCCCGCGGCGGAAATCGCGGTACACGAACTCGAGGCTCGCGACGTCCTCGTCGGCGACGAGCACGCGGCCTTCGCGGTCGAGGAATCGTCCGCGGTGGTAGGGCACGAGCAGCGAGCTCGTGCTGAAGCTCGCGGCCTGCGCGGCCCACACCTCGTGCTCGATGACCTGCACTTGGAAGAGTCGTGCGGCGAGGATCGCCAGACCGACGATCACCAGGACGCCGAGAGGCTGCAAGCGGCGTTGCGCTACCACGTCCGGCTCCACAACGGCGTGAGTCCCGGCAAGCGCGCGAGCAGCGGACCGAGCGCGAACGCCAGCAAGGCACTCATGATCGCGACGGGCACCGCGGTCCCGATCGCGGCCGCGAAGTCGATCGAGCCGGCGACTGCGCGTGCATCGCGCGCGATGGAGATCCAGGCCTGGAAGATCCCCGCCGCCAAAGCGGTCGCCGTCGTGCGCCCGATCGGACCGGAGAGTTCGAGCGCGCCGCGCACCGCGAGCGCCGCGAGCAACGCGCCCAGGATGCCCGTGAACAAGACGAGCGGCGGCTCACCGCTCGTCGCGGCGCGCGCGAACGCGGTGAGCAACGCGAGGAGCGCCAGATCGCCGACTTCGCAGCGCGCGAGCACGACGACCGCGAGCACGAGCGCCGCGTCGGGCATCCACGCGTCAGCCGAGTGTCGCGCGAGCAGGCCCTGCAATCCGGCGAGCGACACGGCCCACACGAGGAAGAGCGCCCAGCCCAGGACGCGCTGACCCGGCCGACGCGCGGACCTCACGGCAACTCCTCGACCACGGGCGTCGTCGCCAGGCGCACGCGCACGCGCAAGAGCTCGGCTGGGTCCTGCGTCGGCACGATGCGCAGCACCTGAGGCCCGGATCCGGCCGGGATCGTGCACGTGCCGACCCACAAACCGGCCGGAACGCCGCGATCTCCGGACGAAGTCGCGATGCGCGCGGGACCGGCCGGCCGCGAACCGGAACCGGGTCTCCACTCGACCAGCACGGCGTCGCCGTCCAATCCGATCGATCGCAGCGAACCCAGGTGCAGCGGTGTTGCGACGCCCTCGATCGACGCGACGCCCGAGAACGACAGCGCCGGATCGCCGAGCAACGCCGCGACCGCGCGACGGCCGTCGACGCTCACGACGCGGCCGAGGAAGCGCGCGCCGATGCCGAGCGCTGCTCCAACTTCGACGCGCTCGCCGCGCGGCAGCACGAGGTGTCGCGTCCGCCGTCGCGGAGTCGAGTCACCGGCGAGAGCGACCCGCGCGGTGACCCAGCCCGCGTCGTCGTACGCGTCGTCGGCGTAGAGCGGCCCGGCGGTGCTGAGCTCGGGACCGCCGACGATCGCGACCGCGGACAGACCGTGCGCGTAGTCGAACTCCGTCTGGACCACGAGCGCCGTGCGCCCGCGGGTGAAGAGCACGCGCAGCTCGCCCAGATGGAATCCGTCGGCGTGCGCGCGGCGTTCGGCGCGCGGACCGACGCCCGCCTCGCGCACGAGGACGCGGCCCGAGCGGACGGGTCGGCTCTCGTGACGCGCGCCGAGTTGCAGCAGCCCGCCGCGCCGCGCGGGCGTTTCGACCAGGCCGCCCACGACGAGCTGCGCGAGTTCGTGCGCGACCGCGCGCGCGTCGGGTGCAAGCGCGCCGGCTGCGAGCGCGCCGGCTGCGAGCGCGCCGTCGACGAACTCCGCGGACGCGGACTCGGGCGGCGGGGAAACCTCGGCGACGACCAGCATTGCGGCTGGAATCACGCTCTCGTCCACGACGACGGCCGCTACCCGCAAGCGCTCGTCGGTGACGAGTTGCACGAAGCCCTCGCCGGCGCGGTGCGGGTCGACGTCGCGCACGCGACCGATGTAGGTGTCGCCGCAGACGACGGGCATGTCGGGCACGACGCCCGCGCCGCGCGGAAAGCGCACGCGCAGGATGTCCGAGTCCAGCCGATCACGTTCGAGGACTTCCGCGACGAGGAACGCGCGACCTTCGCGCAACGCGGGATCCTTCGGGAGCGCGGCCTCGATCTGCGCCGCGAGCAGCGCGCGCGCGGCTTCGCGCTCGGCGGGCAGTGCTTCCTCGGCGGATGTCAACGCGGCGCGCACTTCGCGCACGTGCAGCCAGCCGAACGGGCGCAGGATCTCGCGGACCCAGGCCGTCGGCGTGAACACGAAGTCGACGGCGCGCTCGACAGGAGCGAACGGACGGAGAGCCAGCGCGGCGAGGACGAACACGCAGGCGAGGACCAACGTCCTCGATCGCAACCACGACAGCACCGCTCGCGCCCCCCCCCTCACCGTGTCGATCGAACAGCGCCGGGAACGATCGTCCGGCAGACCGAGGCTGGTCTACCATTCGCGCGGGTTGGATTCCCGGTCGAGCGGAGGAAGCTCGCGAGCTCGAGAGGTGGCGGGAGTCGAAGCGCGCGCGACTCCGCGACGCGCATGGGCGATGAGCGCGTGCTCATCGACCGCGGAAGGCGTCGCGATGCGGACACTCGCTATGTCCGTCGGCCTGGGCCGGGCGCGACACGCGGGCCGGCGATGGGCTCCAGGCCGAGAGGCCGCCGCTCGGGGCGTGGCGCCGCGGAAGCGACGGCGCCAGGGTCGGAGAGGCCGTGAAGCCATTGGACACGCCCCTTCGACACGCCCGATCCGCGCGGACTGCACTGCGGCTTCTCCGGATATTGCCGACGAACACGCTTCGTCGCAGCGCCGTGTCAGCCCGATTCCGGAGATGCCTGACGGGCATCCCCGATTCCTTCACAGCCTCGGAGTGAGCGCAGGCGCAGGCGTTCTCAGTCGTCGTCGTCCGACGACAACACCGGCGCGAAGACCTCGAGGTTCTCGAGGAAAACGCCCGTGCCGCGCGCGACCGCGGTCAGCGGGTCGTCCGCTACGCGCGCCGGGATCGACAGCGTTTCGGCGATCGCATCGGAGATGCCGTAGAGCATCGCTCCGCCGCCGCACAGGGTGATCCCCGAATCGCACAGGTCGGCCGACAGTTCGGGCGGCGCTTCCTCGAGCACGCCGCGCACGGCTTCGCAGATGAGGCGCACCGGCGCGCTCAGGGCTTCACGGATCTCGATCGAGGTGACGGTCGTCTTGCGCGGCAGGCCCGAGACGCTGTCGCGGCCCTTGACCTCCATCGAGAGCTCCTGCTTCATCGGCCAGGCGGAACCGATGGTGAGCTTGATGCGCTCGGCGGTCTGCTCGCCGATCAGGAGGTTGTGCTGGCGGCGCAGGTGCGCGGTGATCGCCTCGTCCATCTCGTCGCCGGCGATGCGCAGGCTCGTCGCGACGACCATCTCGGCCAGCGCGAGCACGGCGATGTCCGTCGTGCCGCCGCCGATGTCGACGATGAGCGAACCGTACGCCTCGCGCACGGGCAGATCGATGCCAAGGCCCGCGGCCATCGGCTCGTCGATCAGGTAGACGCGGCGCGCGCCGGCGCGCTCGGCCGAGTTGATCACGGCGCGCCGCTCGACCGCCGTGATGCCGACGGGCACCGCGATCACGATGCGCGGCTTCACCCAGGCGCGACCGCCGTGCACCTTCGTGATGAAGTAGCGCAGCATCTTCTCGGTCACGTCGAAGTCGGCGATGACGCCGTTGCGCAGCGGACGGATCGCGGCGATGTTGCCGGGCGTCTTGCCGAGCATCGCCTTGGCCTCGACGCCGACGGCCATGCCGTTGTTCATCACCTCGCCCGTCGCCTTGTCGACCGCGACGACGCTGGGCTCGTTGAGCACGATGCCGCGGCCGCGCACGCTGACGAGCGTGTTCGCAGTGCCGAGGTCGATGCCCATGTCGACGGAAAATCGACCGAGCGCCCATTGCACGGGCCGGAGGTAGCTCTTCATCGCGAGGGGGCGGAGCGCCGGCGGAGCGGCGGTCCGAAGCTCGCGCGGCGGGCGCCGCGGCGAGAGGTCGGAGTCTACCGGTGACGGACCCGCGATCAAGGCGACGCCGCTGCGAGTACGCGCGACGGACGGGCGTGACACAGGAAGTCGCTTTGTCGGGAGCCGCTGGAGAGCCGGCTCCCGCAGGGTCTTTCGAGCTCGCGCGAGAGCTGCCTGTCCGCCCGCCACCGACGCCTTCGCGCGCGGTCGGAGCGCGCAGTCGTCGACTGCCGGCTTCCATCGGGTTCCGCACACGAACGGGTCACGTGCACACGTGGGTCGCAAGAACAGGAGGGTTGCGAACAGCGCTCTCTCGCCAACTCGTGCGGTCTCGGCCCGGGCCCCTCCCCGCGAGCCGCGCACCCCCTCGAAAAACGACGCGAGCCGCGTGAAGCGGCTCGGTCGTCGGCGGCGCGGTCGTCGGCGGCGCGGTCGTCGGCGGCGCGGTCGTCGGCGGCGCGCGCGGTCGGCGGCGCGCGCGGTCGGCGCGCGCTACGAGCGGGACGTCACTTGAAGAACATCCCGCCGCCGTAGTGCTTTCCGAGCAGCATGTCGGTCAGCACGATCGCGGTCAGGAGGAGCAGGAAGGAGACGATGCCCATGGCATCGCCCAGTCCCATGCCCGCCTTGGGCGCGACGGCGGTCTGGTCGCCACCGTCCGCGATGCGGGAGGTGGCGCGGGGTTCACGGGTCTGAGTGACCGTGGTGGTCGTGCGTTCGCTGCGGCGTGCGGCCATGTTGATCTAGCTCCTGGCTCTCAAAGACGCGTGGACGCGCCGTCGCCTTGGCGGATCGTCTGACCCGGCACCGTGCGGGTGATCAGACCCGACGACATGTCGGCGTGCACGAACTCGATCTTGACCTGGCCCTTGTAGGTGCCGCCGTCGAAGATCTCGAAGGTGTGGCCGCGCCTGACGCCCTGCGTCTGACCGGCGTTGATCGCCACGAGGCCCGGCGCGACCGAGGTGTCGATGCCCAGGACGGCGCCGTCGATCTTCTCGACCGCGGTGATCGAGGCCAGCGAGGTGCCCGTCGTCGCGACCAGGGTGTCGAGCGACGTCTTGAGCGACGCGCTCTCGTTGATGAGCTTGGTCTTCTCCTTCTCGAGGCTGGCGACCTGATTCTGGATCTCACGCAGCTGCGCGTCGGCGGCGGCCTTGGCCTCCTCGGCGGTCTGCTGGGCCAGGAGGGCCTCACGGCGAGCGGCTTCGGCCTCGCTCTGCGCCGTCATGGCCCGCTTCGAGTCGGCCTCGGCCTTCTCACGCGCGGCGGCGATCTCGCCCAGCGTCGTCTCGATGTTCGTGACCGAGGCGCGCAAAGTCGCATTGGCCGAGGTGAGCTCGGAGTTCTCGGTCGTCAGGCGTTCCTGCGCGCGCTTGGCCTCGTCGCGCGCGGAGATCACGCTCAGGTTGTCCGACTTCGTGAGCCCGAGGTCGGCGCGGACCTTGGACAGCTCCGCGTCGAGGGCCAGCTTGTCCTTGCCGGCGGTTGCGACGGCCGTCTCGTGCTTCAACTTCCAGCTGTCGCCGGTCGAAACCGCGTTCATGGCCCAGCCGACGAAGACGGCGGCCAGGACGAGGTTGAGGACGACAAAGATCTTTCCGATGGAGCTCATGCTTCGAAGCCGTTTCGGGGATGCCGTTATAGGGGGGAGGCGGGAGAGGGAGCTTGCGCGTCCAGCGGGATCGCGTCGCGCAGGTGCTCGAACGGTGGATGCGGCCGGAGCAGCGAGTCGGTCGAAGGCCGTCGAGTCGTCCGCGCGCGGGCGGCTCGAGAGTGACCGAACTCGTTGTGACACAAGGACCTAGGGCAGTCCTTTGCCGTGGCTAGACAGAGCGAGGAGGCGGAGTCTAGCGGCGCTCCCCCAGGGGGTCAAGCGACGCGGCGCGGTTCGGATGCGATCCTCCCCACCACCTCCCGAGCCTTCCCTTACCGCCGCGGCGGGCTTCGGTAACCGCTAGGCGACGACCGTCGCACTTCGTCGGCGCGCCACGAGCAGCAACAGTGCCGGCAGCGCCACCCACAGCCCGCGCAGGAACGGTTCGACGCGCGCGTAGACCGTCGGGCCCGGCTCGCCGACGGGGATCGGGACGTCGGCGACGAGCACGCCGGGCGTGTTGCGATCCTTGCCGCCCGCGCCCACGAGCCGCGCGACGTCGCGGCCGTCTGGTCCGATCACGATGGACACGCCCGAGTTCGTCGCGCGCACCATGGACCGCGCCGTCGCCGCGGCGATGCAGCGCGAGAAGGCCAGCATCTGGTCGAACTCCCAGGTCTCGACGTACCAGGCCTCGTTGCTCGTGATCAGGTGAAAATCGAGCGGCCCGCGCCGCGCGGGCTCGGTGTACGGCCCGTCGTAGGTGTTGTCGAAGCAGACGGTGAGCCCGACGCGCACCGTGCGGCCGTCGCGCAGCGGCATCTCGACGACGCTCGTGCGCTCGTCGCCGACGAGATCGGGCACGTAGCCGGCCAGTTCGAAGGCCGTGTTCCGCACCCAGGCGATGCGCTCGAGCCCGGCCAGCGATTCGCCGCCCGGGACGAGGTGGATCTTCCCGCCGCGGCCGATGCGCGCGCCGTCCTCGCCGAACACGACGATGGAGTTCGCGCGGCGCAGCTGACCGTCGCGCTCGACGTATTCCTCGGCGCCGGTGAGAAATAGCGTGCCGGTCGGGATCTCGCGCCGCCCTCCGCCGCGACCGAAGAGCACGCGGCCGATCGCCTCGCGCTCGTTCCGATGCAGCGCGTCGATGTCGCGGCGATCGAGCTGCCATTGTCCCCAGGGCGCGGCGCGCACGCCGCGGTCGTAGGCCCGGCCGAGAGCCGGATCGGCGAGCGCCCAGGGGAAGACCGTCTCGCCCCAGGCTACGAAATCGGCGGGTTTTTCGCTGCGTTCCGCCTCCGCGAGGCCCTGGCGCGTGAGCTCGAGCACCTCGTCGAACAGCACGGCGGCCGAAGGCGGGCGCTGCTTGCGCACGGCCTTGAAGTCCGGCTGGACGAGCAGCACGCGCGGTCCGGCGACCGTCGCGGGCGGCGCGGTCGCGAAGCTCGCGATCGCGCACGCGAGAGCCAACGCGCTCGTGAACGCGAGCGGGAGGCGGCCGACGCGACCGTTGGACGAGCGCGCGCGCCAGAAGTCGGCCGCGAGCCCGCAGGCCGACGCCAGCGCGAACCCGACTCCGCCGACGCCGACGACGCGCATCGCACCCAGTAGGAACGCGTGGTCGTGCGCGTGGTGGCCGAAGCGCATCCAGCCGAACCCGAACGGCGGCTCGACGATGCCGTTCAAGGTTTCGAGGCCGATCCACGCGACCGGGACCGCGATCGCGAGCGGGAAGCGCGCCGAGAGCCGCCTCAGCACGACGCCGGCGAAAGCCATGTACGCGCCCGGGACGATCGCGACCGCGAGCAGCGTGATCCACAGGACGTTGACGTTCCAGTAGACCTGCGCCGAGAGCCCGACGGCGGCCGCGAGCCACTCGACCCAGAAGGCCTTCGGTCCCGGGCGCGAGCAGTACAGCGCCCAGGGCACGAGCGCCAAGACGGCCAGCGTCAGGAACCCATCCGGGTGCACGAATCCGGGCGTGGCGAAGAGGAGCAGGGTCCACGTCGCTCCCGCGGCCACGAGGCGCGTCCGCGGCGCGACGGGCGCCGGGCTCGGGGATGTCGCCGGCGCCGATCCGGCTTGGGCGGAAGTTCGGGCGGCGGAAGAGTCGGTGCGGGAGCCCACGGGGGCGCGGAGCAGACTGGATCGCGGCGGCCCCTGTCAATCGCTCGCGGCGGCCCCTTGCGAGCGGCGCGGTCCGCCGTCATGGTCCTGCGTTCGGTCCGAAGTCCCCCCATGCCCCAGTACCAACTCGACCACCTGACCGCGCTCGAGCACGAGGCGATCCACATCCTGCGCGAGATGGCGGCCGAGCGCGAACGGCCCTGCCTGCTCTTCTCGGGCGGCAAGGATTCGATCGTGCTGCTGCGCCTCGCCGAGAAGGCCTTCCGCCCGGCGCGCTTCCCGTTCCCGGTCATGCACGTGGACACGGGGCACAACTTCCCCGAGGTCATCGAGTACCGCGACCGGCGCGTGAAGGAGCTGAACGAGCGGCTCGTCGTCGCCAGCGTCGAGGAATCGATCCGGAAGGGCCGCGTCGTCGATCCGAAGGGTCCGCGCGCGTCGCGGAATCGTCTGCAGACGACGGCGCTGCTCGACGCGATCGAGGAGCACCACTTCGACGCCTGCATCGGCGGCGCGCGGCGCGACGAGGAGCGCGCGCGCGCGAAGGAACGGATCTTCTCTCACCGCGACGAATTCGGTCAGTGGGACCCGAAGAACCAGCGGCCCGAGCTGTGGAGCCTCTACAACACGCGCCTCAAGCAGGGCGAGCACTTCCGCGTGTTCCCGATCTCGAACTGGACCGAGCTCGACGTGTGGCAGTACGTGAAGCGCGAGCAGCTCGAGCTGCCGTCGATCTACTACAGCCACGAGCGCTCGGTGTTCCAGCGCGACGGGATGCTCTACGCCGCGATGCCGCCGGTCGAGCGCTACCCGACCGAAGTCCCCTTCCAGGAGATCGTGCGCTTCCGGACCGTCGGCGACATGACCTGCACGGGCGCCGTGCGTTCGCACGCGACGACGATCGACGACGTGATCACCGAGGTCGCCGCCTCGCGCCAGACCGAGCGCGGCGCGACGCGCGCCGACGACCGCCAGACCGAAGCCGCGATGGAAGACCGCAAGAAGGAAGGCTACTTCTGATGTCCGCCATCGATCCGGGTTTCACGGCGATGGAAGAGGGCGCGGAGCTGCTGCGCTTCTCGACCTGCGGCAGCGTCGACGACGGCAAGAGCACGCTGATCGGGCGCCTCTTGTACGACACGAAGTCGATCTTCGAGGATCAGTTGGCGCACGTCGAGGACGTGTCGCGTCGCCGCGGTGACGAGTACACGAACCTCGCGCTCCTGACGGACGGCCTGCGCGCCGAGCGCGAGCAGGGCATCACGATCGACGTGGCGTACCGCTATTTCGCGACGCCGCGGCGCAAGTTCATCATCGCGGACACGCCCGGGCACATCCAGTACACGCGCAACATGGTCACGGGCGCGTCGACGGCGAACCTCGCGATCGTGCTCGTGGACGCGCGCCAGGGCGTCGTCGAGCAGACGCGCAGGCACGCGCTGATCACGTCGCTCCTGCGCATCCCGCACATCGTCTTCGCGATCAACAAGATGGACCTCGTCGGCTGGGACGAGGGCGTGTTCCACCGCATCGAGAGCGAGCTGCGCGGTTTCGCCGCGCGCATGGACGTCGCCGACGTCACGTTCATCCCGATGAGCGCGCTGCACGGCGACAACGTCGTGGACCGCAGCGAGCGGACACCCTGGTACAAGGGGCCGCCGCTCCTGCACCAGCTCGAGAACGTGCACATCGCGTCGGACAGGAACCTGATCGACGTGCGCTTCCCGGTGCAGTGGGTCGTGCGCCCGCAGAGTCAGGATCACCACGACTACCGCGGCTACGCCGGACAGGTCGCGGGCGGCGTGCTGAAGGTCGGCGACGAGGTCGTCGTGCTCCAGAGCGGTTTCTCGTCGAAGGTCACGAAGATCGAAACCTTCGACGGCCCGGTGGACGAGGCCTTCGCCCCGATGTCGGTGACCGTGCACCTCTCCGACGACGTGGACGTGTCGCGCGGCGACATGCTCTGCCGACCCTCGAACCGCCCGGTGTCGGGCCAGGACCTCGAGGCCATGATCTGCTGGATGGGCGACGCGCCGCTCGTGGCCAAGAACCGCTACGCGCTGAAGCACACGACGCGCAACGTGCGCGCGCTCGTGTCGGAGATCGACTACCAGCTCGACGTGAACACCGGCCACCGCATCCAGGGCGTGGAGAAGCTCGAGCGCAACGACCTGGGCCGCATCAAGCTGCGGACCACCGCGCCGATCTTCTACGACGAGTACCGCCGCAACCGCACGACCGGGTCGTTCCTCCTGATCGACGAGACGACCAACAACACGGTCGGCGCGGGCATGTTGCTCAGCGAAGCGCGCTGAGAGCCTTGGGAAGACGCTCTCTGATCCTGGCGCCGCCCGCGCGGCGCGTTGCCCGTGAACGGTTCACGTGCTCGCGGCGCGGGGCCTTCTTTGCGCCGCGATGCTGCGCGCGCGCCGAGATGTTGCGCGCGCGCATCCTGCGCGGGCGCCGAGATGCTGCGCGCGCGAATCCTGCGCGGGCGACATGATCCTGCGCGGGCGCATCCTGCGCGGGCGCCGCGATCCTGCGCGCGCGCATCCTGCGCGGGCGACATGATCCTGCGCGAGCGGCATGATCCTGCGCGCGCGGCAGGCCGCAGCGAGCTCCCCCTCGGGCTTCCAGGACCCCTATCTCCCACGAGAACCTCATGAATTCGGGCATCCAACTCGTCCAGAGCCTCTACACCGCCTTCGCCGCCGGCGACGTGCCCGCTTTCGTGGCGCGCCTCGATCCGCGCATCGTCTGGAACGAGGCCGAGAGCTTCGCGTACGCCGACCGTAATCCCTACGTGGGCGCCGAGGCGATCACGAGCGGCGTCTTCCAGCGGATCCTGACCGACTTCGAGGACTTCCGCGTCGTGGTCGGCGAGATCGTCGGCGGGCCCGATGTCGTGACCATGTTCGGCCGCTACCGAGGTCGCCATCGCGCGTCCGGTCGCGATCTCGACGTGCAGTGCGCGCACACGTGGTGGATCGAGGGCGGCAAGGTCGTGCGCTTCCAGCAGATGGTCGACACGGAGCGCGCGGCGCGGACGATTCGCTGACTCCGCGGGCGGAGTTCGCGCGCGAGCGAGCGCTGCTCGACGAGCACCACAGTTCGTTCGTGATGGAGGGAGTTCGTCGCGCGCTGGAGCGTGCTCCGTAGCGCAATTCGGAACCCCCGCCGTTCCGATTGTCCAAAGTGCCGCGCTCAGGCGAGGTTGCAACGCATGTGAGCGCGCACGACGGCGAGGCATGGCGATTGCGAAGAGTGTGTCGTCCGGATTCAGCGCAGTACGACGAGCGTCGCCCCCACGCGCGCGCAGTGCGGCGGCGGATCCATCGATGAGTCACGCACGCGGGAGGA
>Ga0209591_10002083_pt1 | contig 24311 bp, 18 predicted proteins | sample MAT01_FD_187207 | JGI IMG/M metagenome (GOLD analysis project Ga0209591, IMG submission 187207) | Freshwater microbial communities from Lake Fryxell liftoff mats and glacier meltwater in Antarctica - MAT-01 (SPAdes) (version 2) | ecosystem: Environmental > Aquatic > Freshwater > Ice > Liftoff... | reverse complement strand
CTTCACGCGGCTGGCCACCACTCTGGCCGCCACCCTGTCCGCTACCCGGGGCACCACCGGGGGCACCACCGGGGGCTTGTTGGCCACCTTGGTTTGAGCGCGGCTCGCCACCTTGTTGGCCGCCCTGCTGGCCACCCTGCTGGCCACCCTGCTGGCCACTGTTATGGCCACCCTGACCATTCGTCCGCTCTTGCCTGTCGGGGCGTGGTGGTGATGGGGCAACATCTGGGCGTGGCTCTGGCCGCGCAGCCTCTGATCGTACGGGTTCGGCACGAGTCGGCTCAGTGCGAGCAGGTGCGGGCGCAGGTGCCGCGGCACGTTCACGCGATGAGGATGCTCGTTCCTTCGGCTCGCGCGGCGATTCTTCTGCGCGTGCTGCCCTTGCAGGTCGTGCGGTACTCCGAGGAGCGCGGCCTTCACCCGGCTCGCGTGGTGACTTACCTTCTTTGGAGCCCGACTTATCATCGGCCACATTCGCGTTCTTCGCCATGTCGAACCTTGTTCTGTGATTGTGGAATCAAAGCGGATCGAATGTCCGCGATGAAACAGCCTGGTGTTCAGGTCTCAGCCGGCAAAGTTGCCAAGCCAAGGCCGCGTTTAACTACACGATGGGCGGGTGAAATCCGGGCTATGGCGAGAAACCATACGACGAACCAAACCCGGCGGCCGAGAGCGCCATCGAAAACACACCCCATCACTTGCGAGATAGTGGTCAACCCCTTCCCCGGAACGAATCATTGTAGCACCCCCGCCCAATCGGTGACGCTAACCGAAACCGACATTGTGGATAACTCAGCAGCGCAAGATCATGGAAAGCACCTCGTTGACCTGCTTTTCGAGGTCGGCGTTGGCTGAGTTATCCACAACGTAAGTCGAGCTTGTTCGCTTCTGATCGACCGGCATCTGTGCGGCTTCGCGGCGACGAAGTTCGGCTTCATCCCATCCGCGCGACTCCTCGACACGCTTGAGTCGCTCCTCGAACGGAGTATCGACGAAGATGATCGCATCGCACTCTTTGGCGATGTCGGCCTCGAAGAGGAGGGGTGCATCGATGACCACTGCGCGGTGGTCGCGCGACTCGGCGATCATTGCGGCGCGGTCTTGTCTGACGATCGGGTGGACGAGAGATTCGAGTCGCTCGCGCTCGGCCGGATCATTGAAGATGATCGATGCGATCCGGGTGCGATCGACGCGACCATCGGGCGTGAGGATCGTGTTGCCCCACCATGAGACGAGTTGGTTGCGAACATCCGGGCGATCAAGCGCGGCCTTGGCCCGCTGGTCGGAATCTATGACCAGACACCCGAGTGAGGCGAGGACTTTGGCGACGGTGCTCTTGCCGGCGCCGATGCCTCCGGCAAGACCGATGACCTTGGGTTGAGTTGGAGGGTCGGTGGGTGGAGTTCTTGCCGTCGCGGAGTTCATGGCCTCTCGGAGTGTTGCGAGTGCGTGGTCGGGATTGTCGATCATTCGCCAGACGATCTCGACCGAGCCTGAACCTGCGGTGGAGATGCCGATCGTACCAAGCCCGAAGAGTCGTTCACGGATCGAACGGTAGAGGACGGCGTGCTGGACTTTCTGGAGCGGAGCTTCGACGTGCAAGCGGCGGAAGATGCCCGAATCCCACGCCGCAGCGCGTGATGAGAGTGTGTATCGCTCGGCCTCGCGTTCAATGCATGTGTAGAGCAACAGAACCAAGGCAAGGATGAGGCAGATGATCGCGATCCATAGGCCAGCATCGGTCGGCCATTGCGAGAGATGCACGATCAAGCCCAGCAGACCGACCACGCTGAGGGTGATGATCCAACCAAGGCGGCGCAGCAGTGTGAAGGCGGAAGATGGCCGCCGATCGAGGAGCAATGGCTCGTGCTCGTCGTTCAAGGGCCCATGACCCCGATGTCGGGCAGGTTGCGGAAGTAGCCGTCGTAGTCGAGCCCGTAGCCGATGACGAACTCGTCTTCGATGTCGAACCCGGCGTACTCGACATCAACCTGTTCATCGCGTCCGCCGGGCTTGTTCTTTCGGAGCAACACGGCCAGCCGCACGCTGGCTGGCCGCTGCGCCTGCACGACGCGCTTGAGCAGCCCGAGTGTTCGTCCGGAATCAAGAATGTCATCAACGAGTATGACGTGTGCCCCGCAGAGATCGGTGGGGACCGCACTCTGGATGTTGGCCCCTTGCGAGGTGGTGGCCGTGCCGGGATAGCTGGTGATCACGACGGGTCGGATGCTCATCTTGACCGGGATATGGCGGATGAGGTCGGCCGTGAAGACCAACGAGCCTGTGAGGATGGGGACGAGCACGACCCGAGCCGCATCGGGGCTGTCGGGGTGAATGCTGGCTCCTGGACCACCTCCGCCCCCACCTCCCGCATCCCCCGCCCGCACGGCCTCAAGATCACGGGTGATCTGATCGCCCAGAACCTTGATGCGGGCGGCGATCTGGTCACGAGAGATGAGTGTGCGTGCAACCTTCATGGGTAGAAGATAGCGTGGGGAGAGGACGTACGCGCGGGGATTTGATGGGTGATGTGAGGGTGTGGGGAAGATGGGGATGTAGCCAGTACAAGGCTTTGGCCGCTTGAGCTGGATTGAACTGTCGCAGTAGGGGTGGAGGATGTGCGCGATGCCGAGGCAAACGGAGACGGCCCGGGCGGGTGCCTGGGCCGTGTGGGTGACTCTGAGGAGGTTGGTTGCCCGAGGTGAGCGGGCGCGCGGACGGCGATCAGGGACGGGTGGCTGGGGAGTTGCGATGGTGTGAGGCGAGCGATTCAGCAGCCTGCAAAGTAGTTTGCGAGGAAGTCGAAGATGTCCTGCAAGGTGACGCTGTTCATCTCGTTAAAGTCGGCGGTCACTGCGTTGCTGAACCACGCGTCGAGGAAGTCGAAAACGTCCTCAACAGTTCGTCCGCCGAGTTGATTGAAGTTGGCCTTGCCGCAGGTGGTGGGGTCGCCTGCGGAGCCGCAGGCGGTGGCGGGGCCTTGGAAGGTGCCGGTGCAGGCGGCGGAATCGGTGATGGAGCAGGCCGTGCTGGTGCAGCACGCGCCGGTGAACGGGGCCGGGGATGACGAGCGCGAAGAGCGTGCCATACCCATTGGCCCCGCCGAGGTAGGTCGTCCCGTACAGAGTGTTGCCTGAGAGGGCCAGCCCGGCATAGGTAGTCGCCCCGTTGCTGCCATTAAACGTCGCCAGCGTAGTGAGCGTCTGCGCTGAGGTCAGCGACGCGCCCGATCCGAGCACCGCGATGAGGAACGCGCGGCGGAAGGACGATGCCAGCTCAGAGGGGAACGAGCGCGAGTGGGTGTGGATCGACATGAGCGAGCTCGATCAGAACGTCGCGCCTTGATATGGTCGGGCGGCATCGAGTGCGGGAAGTACTCTCTATCACTCTAACTCTATCAAAGTACCTCCACCTCCCCCGTTTGTCGAGTGGCTTTTCAGGAACACTGCGCTCATGTCACGCTGCAGGAAGGTAGAGATGCTGGCAAGGAACGGATCGAGGGGTGGAGTAGCTCGGCACCACCGGCCCAAGCAACTCCTCAGTCCCTGCCGGAGTGGGTCCGTTGAATCGTCACATCTTCCACGGGTTGCGCGACGCTCCGAATCGCTTCGCTCCGCATGTGGCTCCGTTCTGCGGGCGCTTCGGGGTCCAACTCTGTGTGGTGCGTGCGGTGAGGGATTTGGTGAGCGTGATTGGCGCGGTTGTTGGAGAACCGTCTCGGCGAGCTGTCTCGCGAGTGGTTGTTGTGCATCACAGCGTGAGTGGACCGGTGCTCATCATCACGAATCGCAGCCGCGAGCCATTGGCAGCCGTGAGCCATGAATGGTCTGCGGGCTTGCCTCACCCTGCATTGACCACGAGGATGTCGGCGGTTGCCTGGTACTGGTTGGCCCACCTGTTGAATGTGGGTTCGGCGACTTCGTTGAAGTGTTGGTGGGCGTGGTCGATTCCCCAGCCGCGTTGGCCGGTGCGTTCGAGGTTTTCCCAGCGTGCCCATCGGGTGTTGGCGGGGGCATCGACATAGATGGCGAGGTCGAGGTGTGGGCGAATTGTTGGATGGAGCGCGTGGATGCCCTCGCAGATGATGAGCGGGGCGGGGTCGATGAGGGTCGTGCCTTCGCGGCGGTGCGTGTGGAAGGACCAGATGGGAATGCGGGCGGATTGGCCGCGACGGAGGAGGGTGAGGTGTTGGGCGAGGAGGGGAAGATCGGCGAACGCGGGGTCGTCGCGGTCGAGGTAACTGACAAGTGTGTAGTCGGGCAGGTAGTGGTCGGAGGGGACGATTGGGGCCTCGAGCGCGCGTGCGAGCGTGGACTTGCCGGAGCCGACCGGGCCGGTGATGCCGATGGTGCGCGTGGGGCTTGATGGCGGCAGGGCGGCAAGGGCAGCGCGGATGGCGGAGTGTGCGGCGGAGAAGGGGATGGGTGTGGGGGCGGGCACTGGGTGAAGGGTATTGGGCCAGAGCGGATGGGCGAACTTTGATAGCATGATCTGCATGTCAAACTTCACGGGCCTGATCGGGATGGTGGTGTTGCTGGGTATTGCGGTGGTGCTGTCGGAGAATCGTCGCCGGATCAACGTGAAGTTGGTGGTGGTCGGGGTGGCGAGCCAGGTTTTGCTGGGGTGGTTGCTCTTGAGCGTGGGGCCGGTGCGGGCGGTGTTTGAACTGTTGGCGCGGGTGGTGAACAGGGTGATCTCGTTTGCGGGTGATGGGACGCGGTTTGTGTTCGGCTCATTGGCCAACTCGAGCGGCGATGCGCAGCACCCGTGGGGCTTTGTGTTTGCCATTCATGTGCTGCCGGTGATTGTGTTCTTTGCCGCACTGATGGGTGTGCTGTATCACCTGGGAATCATGCAGCGCGTGGTCGCGGGTGTTGGGTGGGTGTTGCAGCGGACACTGGGCATCACGGGTGTGGAAGCTCTGTCTGCGAGCGCGAACATCTTTCTTGGTCAGACGGAAGCTCCGCTGTGTGTGCGGCCATACATCGCGGGCATGACGCGGTCGCAGATCATGTCGATCATGGTGTGCGGCTTTGCAACGATTGCGGGCTCGGTGCTGGCCGCGTATATCGGGATACTGGGGGGTAGCGATGAGGAGTCGCGCGTGCTGTTTGCGATGCACCTGATGGCGGCGAGCGTGATGTCAGCGCCGGCGGCGCTGGTGATGGCGAAGATCATGGTGCCGGAGCTGGAGACGCCACGGGATGAATCGACAAGTATGCTGATGAAGCAGAAGCGGACCACGCGGAACGTGGTGGATGCGGCGGCGGAGGGTGCGACAGACGGGCTGAAACTCGCGCTGAACGTTGCGGCGATGCTGATCGCGTTTGTTGCGTTGTTGGCGATGTTGAACTATCCGCTTGCGGCGTTGAGTCGGTGGGAACCGATCGCGGAGTGGCGTGCAGGGTTGGGCGTGCCGGTGCTGACGCTTGAATATCTGCTTGGGACGGTGTTTAAGCCGCTGGTATGGACATTTGGTGTGCCGTGGCGAGATTGCGGCGTGTTCGGATCGCTGTTGGGGCAGCAACTGGTGGCGACGGAGTTTGTTGCGTATCTGTCACTCTCTCTCGCGATGGGTGAACAGGAGATCGGGCCACGCGCTGCGCAGATGGCGACCTATGCACTCTGCGGGTTTGCGAACTTTCCGTCGATCGCGATACAGATTGGTGGGCTTTCGGCGCTCGCGCCCGAACGGCGGGCGGACTTTGCCGCGCTGGGGCTGAGGGCGATGGTGGCGGGCGCGTTGGCGTGCTGGATGACCTGCTGCGTCGCGGGGCTGTTTATCGGCGGGTGAGCGTGCGGATCGGGAAGATGGATGCGGCGCGGAGACTCAGGCGACTTTTCGGAACTTGATCATGACATCGGTGCCGAATGAGGGAAGTGCGACGGTGGTGAAGCGGGTTCCGGCGACAAGCCCTTCGAGCGTGCTGATGACCTGGGTATCGGCACCCGTTGACCAGAACTCGAAGGTGTAGGTTGAACCGGCGTCGAGTCCTTCGATCTTGAGGTTGGCGCTGCCGACTTCGCCGGAGGACTTGCCGGAATCGCGCAGAACATAGGCGAGGCCCTGATCGCCATCGGTCGAGCCCCACGCACGCAGCGTGTGGCCGCCGGTGTTGTTGAACGAGAGACGACCGGAGAGCGTGGTGGTGCGGTAGTTGGCCCAGTCGAAGAAGAGCGCATCTTGGTTGCCATTGACGAAACTGGTAACGGATTGTTGCGTCTGGCGCATGCCGATCGAGAGGGGGACGGGGAGATAGCCGGTGGTGTCGGGGTCAAAGGTTTCGGGGTAGGTATCGCGCAGTTCTGAGCCGCCGATGCGGAGTCCGGAACCGGCGAGTCCGGAGGCGATGCTGACCCATGATGTGACGCGGTAGATGGCCTCGTCTTCGGCGAGGTAGAAGGGACGGTCGGGGTCAGCATTCTGTGAATAGTCGGTGTAGTAGGGTGTCTGATCTGACCAGTTGCGGCCGACGAGATCCCACTCGGCGTTGTGCACGGGTCGGTTGTCGCGTCGGCTGGTCAGCCAATACGCGGCGAGTGCGCCGTAGTCCATGCCGGGTCGGACAGACTTGTCATCCTGCGGATTGTTCACGGGCTCGGCGGTCGAAGGGGTATAGAAGTGCGGGTCGAGGATATCGAAGGCATCGCTGTAGAAGACGGCTCGGGCGACCGGGCCGCGGAGTGAGAGACCGATGGTGGTGCTCATCACGTTGAGTTCGGGTGCGTATGAACGGAGGTGCGTGGCGAGCTTGATGAGGAAGCGCGAGCGCTGGCGCATCTCGGTGACCTCGTCGGCATCTGCGCGTCCGCCATCCCATTCATTCACCAGCTCGAAGCCCATCATGGTGTAGGCGTGTGGGCTCTCTCGAACCCAGTCGGCGAGAACGCTCATGCGCTGCTTGGCCATTTCAAGAACTTCGGCGCTCTGATAGAACTCATCCATTGAACTGACAGGCCCACCGTTGACGGTGGAGTAGGGTGTAAGGTCGAAGTAGTTGCCGTAGTTAAAGTTGTTGAAGGTCTGGAGCATGAAGCGGATGCCGGTGCGAGCGGCCTGGGCCATCAGCGCGTGGAGATAGTCCTTCATGTTGTCGTTGAAGGTGCTCCCGGTGTCACCCGGCTCGCGCCACTCGAGCCAGGGCATGCCGTTGGGAAGTTCGGCACGAGCGGCGGGCGTATCTTCCAGTTGAGTGCGTTCAAGCTGCACACGCAAGGTGTTAACACCATAGCTGGCGAGCGCATCGAAGTAGCCTTCCGGAGTGCCTTCGTTGTTGGTGCGCTCGGAGAAGTTGATGAACTCTTCGGTCGAGGAGTTCCAGATGCCGCCGTCGTAAAGGCCACGAACGTAGAGGCTGGAGATGCCGACTGTGCCGCCGACCATGATGAAAGGATCGCCCGCTTCGGTTACGAGTGTGTTTCCGACTGGCGAGACCATGAGGCGCTGACCACCACTGGGATCCTGCAGTTCAGTCTGTGTTGTGAAGGTTACCGAGGCGATATCGCCCAGCCGGCCGGCAAAGTCTGCCGCGCGAACAGCGAAGAAGTGCTGCGTATCTGGCGAGAGCAAGCCGATGCGGAGCGACTCGCGCTTGCCCCTGAGGTGCGGAACGAAGTTGTTCTGCGTCGCCTGCGCGTTCTGCCAGTCCTCTTCGATCACGATCGGCGTGGTTGACCAGCGGATCTGATACGCTGAGACGTTTCCTTTACCCGCAAGGGTTGCGGTTGGCGCGGTGAAGTCGAGACGCGCGCCGTAGCCAGAGACGGATGAGGCCGTGAGGTTGGTGATTGCTCTGGGCTGATCTGCTGAGCTGCGATCAACAAACTGAAGGACTGCGTAGTTGACCGGGCCGCGCCAGCCGGAATCGCTGTAGTTCAGACTGCTGTACACGGCGTTGATGTGGTCATCAACAATACGATCGCCCGTGCGCGTCGCGGGGTCGGTGCTGGTTCCGAAATAGTCAGAGGTTCGATCATTGCCGTTGTTATCGAAGTAGGCATCGAAGTTCATGCCGATGGTCTGGCCGTTGATCGGCCGACCGGACATCCCCAGTGCCTCCCACGGAATGATTACTTCGGATGTCCACCCAACATCCTTGTTGTTGTTCCGGTTCACGGTGCCCTTGACGCGTGTGGCCCATTGGAGTCCGGGTGTGAGCAACCCATCAGGCGTGACAAGCGCCCCGGAACCAGCGCCATCACCGCGGAGAAAGTCGTATCTGGAGACACGCCCGGTGCCGCTGGTGGGACCGTTGAAGCTTCCGATGTTGTACGCCAGCATGCGCCCGCTGCTGGGCAGGGCCTTGGCACGGGTGTTGCGAGGATCAAAGAACAAGGCAAGGCCGTCATCCTTCCAGAACTCCCAACGATTGCCCGTGCCACCGCCAGAGCCGTCGGCCCAAAGCCGCGTATCTCGCACATCGGCGGCAATCAACAGGCCGGTATCGCTATACATGATTCGCAGGGTGATGTTCGATTGATCGAGGTGCGGCTGTGTGCGGACGATGGTCGCCGCATTGGCCCACTCGGACTGATTGATCACACCATCGATCGTGGCGGCTCCATCAATGGCGACCCAAAGCGGATGGTTGGTCGTCACAGCATCGACCGCGAAGAGTGAGCGGGCTTCGAGTTGCTCGAAGGCCGACCCGACACCCGCAGCGGCCGCGAGGCGTGCGGGAGATGAGACGCGACGGTAAAGCGAACCGGCATTGCGGGCCATGGTCATTTGAAAGCACCTCGAAAGATCGCGACTGGTTGGCCCTGCTGACGAAGCAAACCCTGGAAGAGTTATCGAAATCGCGTCTCGCCCGGTCCAGCTTCGTTTGATACAGCAGCGGATCCTGTGGAGGCTTGTTCGGTTTAATCCGGCGGACCGGTTCTGGCGATCCGGGTTCACGTACACTTGCGAGCGATGTCGGTGATGATCAGGGGCTCGGCTATCGGACACCGGAGGAAACATGAGCGTTGCAAAGGTTGATCAGTTCATAGGCGGAAAGCGGACCAATGAGCTTGCCGTGGGTGGCGTGGCGGGTGGACGGGTGCACGCGGTCACGAACCCTGCTACCGGCGAGACGGTGGCGCACGCGGAGTTGGAGTCGATGCGCAGCGCGGAGGCCGCCGTGCAGGCGGCGAGCGAGGCCTTTCCTGCGTGGTCAAACACGCCGGTGGGTGATCGATGTCAGTTTTTGTTTCGTTACAAGCAGGTGCTTGAAAACAACTTCGATGATCTGGCCGCGATGATCGTGCGTGAGCATGGCAAAACGATGGCCGAGGGTCGGGGCGATGTCCGGCGCGGAATAGACTGTGTTGAGTTTGCGTGCGCAGCCCCGCTGCTGATGATGGGGCGTACACTGCCTCAGATCGCGGTCAGCACGAGTTTCTGCCGCACGGAGGACACGAGCGGTGTGGGGATTGACAGCACGGTTGACCGTGTGCCGCTGGGCGTTTGTCTGGGCATAACACCGTTCAACTTTCCCGTGATGGTTCCGCTCTGGATGTGGCCGATGGCGGTGGTTTGCGGCAACACCTTCGTGCTCAAGCCGAGCGAGAAGGTGCCGATGAGCGCGCTCTGCGAGGTTGAACTGGCACACGAAGCCGGGTTGCCTGCCGGCGTGCTGAACCTGGTGACCGGAGGCCCGAAGGTCGTGGACCAGCTGATTGATCATCCGGATGTGCGGGCGGTGAGCTTTGTTGGATCATCAAAGGTTGCTCACCACGTGTACACGCGCGCAACGGCGGCGGGCAAGCGCGCCCAGTGCATGGGCGGCGCGAAGAACTACATGGTGATCATGCCCGACGCCAACCGCGAGGCGGTGATCGAGGGAATTGTTGGTTCAGCATTCGGCAACTCGGGCCAGCGCTGCCTTGCTGGTAGTGTGGCGATCGCGGTGGGCGATGTGGGCGACTGGCTTGCGCCGATGCTGAAAGCGGCGGTTTCTCGCATCAGAGTTGGCGCCGGTGATGAGGCTGGCTGCGGCATGGGTCCGGTTATCGACGCCGCGAGCAAGGAACGGATACTTGGTTTCATCAGTGCCGGTGTGCAGGACGGGGCCACGTTGGTTCTTGACGGGCGCACCGCGGCAATGCCTGCAACCGGCTGCTTTGTCGGACCCACAATCTTTGATCAATGCCGACCGGGAATGAAGATTGTTGATGAAGAGATCTTCGGGCCGGTGCTCTCGATCGTGCGTGAGACCACGCTCGATGCCGCGGTGGCAACGATGAATCGATCTCGATACGGAAACATGGCCGTGATCTTTACGAGCAGCGGGTACAGCGCGCGAAGGTTCAAGACCAACGCGCAGGCCGGAATGATCGGCATCAACGTCGGTGTGCCCGCACCGATGGCCGTCTTTCCCTTCTCCGGATGGAAGCAGAGCTTCTTCGGCGATCTGCACGCCAACGGCGAAGACGCGGCGAAGTTCTACACCGAGAGCAAGGTAGTGGTCACGAGATGGATGTAGGGCTCACTCAAACCGCAAGTGCTTCACGCTCTCGCCACTGTCTCGAAGTTCCACGAGCGCATCAATACCGATATCCAGATGCTTGCGAACATGAAGTTCTGTAACAGTCTTGTCGCTCATGCTCGTCTTGACACCTTCGGGTGTCATTGGGTTATCGCTCACCAGCAAGAGCGCGCCCTTGGGGATTGAGTTGACGAAACCAACCATGAAGATCGTCGCGGTCTCCATGTCGATGCCGATTGCACGGATGAGACGCAGATACTCCTTGAACTTCTCATCGTGCTCCCATACTCGGCGATTGGTGGTGTAGACGGTTCCCGTCCAGTAGTCGCACTCATGCTTGATGATCGATTCACTGACCGCACGCTGCAATCGGAACGATGGCAACGCGGGCACCTCGGGGGGCATGTACTCATTGCTCGTGCCTTCGCCGCGGATCGCCGCAATCGGGAGCACAAAGTCGCCCAGGCGAGCTTTCTTCAGCCCACCACATTTGCCGAGGAAGAGCACGGCTTCCGGTTGGACGGCGGAGAGCAGATCCATGACCGTTGCGGCCATCGCCGAGCCCATTCCGAAGTTGAGGATCGTCAAACCTTCGGCGGTCGCGGTCTGCATCGGACGATCTCTACCCATGATCGGAACGCCGAACCGGGCCGCGAACATCTCCACGTAATGGATGAAGTTGGTGAGCAGAATGTGCCGACCGAAGGCGTTGAGTTCGAGCCCTGTGTATCGGGGAAGCCAGTCGCGCACGATATCGTCTTTGGTTCGCACGGCCGAAGCGTAGTAGCGGGTTTGCGTGAGTGCTCTGCCGACTATCCCGAGCCGGTTGCTATTGTCGGCGATAGTGAGTTGGTCCGCCATCGTCCAGCAGTGCGATGAAGAGTTCGATAGACTTTCCAACGGAGGTCCCGCCATGCCACGTATCACCCGTGCCGCGCTCATTCAATGTTCAAACCCGCTCCCCGCCGAACCTGATCTGAAGAAGGTCAAGGCCGCGATGATCGAGAAGCACGTCGCGCTCATCGCGCAAGCGGCATCCAGGGGTGCCAAGGTCTGCTGTCTGCAGGAAATCTTCTATGGGCCATACTTCTGCGCCGAACAGGACCAGCGCTGGTACGCCATGGCGGAGCCGATTCCGGATGGCCCGACGATTCGGCTGATGCAGGATCTGGCGAAGAAGCACGAGATGGTGATGATCGTGCCGATCTATGAAGTTGATATGACCGGGGTCTATTACAACACGGCCGCGATGATTGATGAGACGGGGTGTTACCTCGGGAAGTATCGAAAAAAGCACATCCCCCACTGCTTGCCCGGGTTCTGGGAGAAGTTCTACTTCAAACCGGGCAATGCCGAAGGCGAAGGTGGTGGTTATCCTGTCTTCCAGACTCGGTTCGGGCGCATCGGCATCTACATCTGTTACGACCGGCACTTTCCCGAGGGTGCCCGCGAACTCGGGCTCAACGGCGCAGAGATCGTCTTTAACCCGAGCGCAACGGTTGCCGGGCTGAGCGAGTATCTCTGGAAACTCGAACAGCCAGCGCACGCGGTCGCCAATCAGTACTACGTGGGGGCCATCAATCGCGTGGGGATCGAAAGGCCCTGGTGCATCGGTGAGTTCTACGGACAGTCATATTTCTGCAATCCGCGCGGCCAGATCATCGTCGAAGCATCACGCGACAAGGATGAAGTCGTGGTTGCGGACCTTGATCTTGACGTGATCGAGCAGGTCCGTAACACATGGCAGTTTTACAGGGATCGACGCCCTGAGACGTACACACGGATCGCTGAAGCATGAGCGACAATCCACAAGGCATCAGGGTGTGAACAAGCCCCTGAGGCCACGCTCCCTATCCTCACAGATCACCACTCGCCCGAGGTAGCCCCATGACCACCGCACCTTCGAAAGCTCCGATCTCTCCACCAACATCAACATCGCACGCGCACCGCGCATCGCTGCCTCCCTTCAGCCATGAGCCCGCCAAGTACACCGGCCCCAGCAAGGCCGAAGTGCTGGCCATGCGCCGCGAGTTCTGCACTCCCGCGCTCGTGACGTATTACAAAGATCCGATCATGATCGTCGAAGGAAAGATGCAGTACCTTTTCGACGAGACGGGGCGTCGATACCTTGACTGTTTCGGCGGCATTGTGACGGTGAGCATCGGGCATTGCCATCCGAAAGTCATGGCGGCGGTGAATGCTCAGAACGCGCTGCTGCAACATACGACAACCATCTACCTTCACCCCACGATTGCGCAGTACGCCAAGCGCCTCGCCTCAACATTCCCCAAGGAGTCTGGGCTGAGCAGCGTGTACTTTGTCAATAGCGGGAGCGATGCCAACGATCTGGCCATCTTGATGGCCCGCGCGTTCACCGGCAACCACGATGTCATCGCACTCCGCAACGCCTATCACGGCGGCACCGCCACTCCGATGGCCCTCACCGCGCACCACACCTGGAAGTACAACGTCGCCCACAACATGGGTGTTCAGCACGCACTCCTCCCCGACCGTTTCCGCGGACCATTCGGCTACGACGATCCGAACGCCGGCACCAAATACGCGGCCGACGTCCTCGACCTGATCCGCAACGGAACCAGCGGCAGACTCGCGGGCTTTATCGCCGAACCGATGCAGGGTGTTGGTGGTGTTGTCGAGATGCCACCGGGCTATTTGAAGAGCGTGTACGAGCACGTGCGCACCGCGGGCGGGCTGTGCATCTCTGACGAAGTTCAGACGGGCTTCGGGCGCACGGGCGAAAGCTTCTGGGGATTTCAGACCGTCGGAGGCCAGGGTGTCTATCCCGATATCGTCACGATGGCCAAGGGTATCGGCAACGGTTGCCCTCTCGCGGCCGTTGTGACTCGGCCCGATATCGCCAAGGCTCTCACCAGTCGTATTCACTTCAACACCTTCGGCGGCAATCCCGTGAGCATGGCGCAGGGACTTGCCACACTCAACGTCATGCTTGATGAAGATTACCAGTCGCGTGCCAAATCGCTAGGCGCGAAATTGTTCGCCGGACTTCACCAGTTGCAGATACGCCACCCGATGATCGGCGATATTCGCGGCCGCGGCCTGATGTGCGGCATCGAACTTGTCACCGATCGTACGACCAAGGCTCACGCCACAGCACAGTGCGCCGCGATATTTGAACGGTGCAAGGATCTTGGTGTGCTGATCGGCAAGGGCGGGCTGTTCGGGAACGTCCTTCGTATCAAGCCACCGATGTGCCTGAGCGAAGCGGATATCGACTTCCTGCTCGGTGTGCTTGATGTGGCAATCGGTGAGCAAGAGTGATAAAGCCTGCTTGACAAACTGTGTCTACCCTTGATTCGGTCGAACAACCATACGGAGAAAGCACGATGAATCGCAATACATTCGCAGTATTTGTCGGCACATTTGCACTTTGCACACTCGTCGGGTGTGCAAACAATCAGGCCGCGATGGCCGAGGATGAGTCCCAGTGCAAGGTTGTCAAGCCGGGCACCATAACCACGGTCAACAAAATGTGCGCCGTTGTGAATGACGATCCCGTGAACCCGGCCATTGAACCCGCGATGTGGAAGGGCCAGAAGGTCGGTTTTTGCTGCAACGGATGCAAGCCTCGTTGGGCGAACATGAACGAAGCCCAGAAGGATGCCGCGCTCGCCCGCGCTCTCGCTACGCCGACACCACAATAACGGTTGCAGAATTCGCTCATCAGCAGACCGCAGATCTCAGCCGCGTGGCACAAGCCGTCCGTGTCCCGACCCGCCCACGAACTTTCCATCGCGGGCCATGACGCGCCCGCGCACCGTCACCACGCTCGGGCGGCCGTTGATTGGCCAGCCCTCGAAGGCGGAGTAGTCGGTCGCCATGTGGTGAGTCTTGCCGCTGATGGTGCCGCGAAATGCGGGATCAAAGACCACCAGATCAGCATCCGCGCCGATGGCGATCGTTCCCTTGCCCTTGAGTCCGAAGATACGTGCAGCCTTTGTGCTGGCGGCATCAACAAAGGTGTTGAGATCGATACGACCCTCGCACACACCATGGGTGTAGAGCAGGTTGATGCGATCTTCGACGCTTGGGATGCCGTTGGGAATCTTGGTGAACGCATCCTTGCCCATGCACTTCTGCGTTTCAAAGTCGAACGGCGCATGGTCGGTGGCAACAGTGCTGATCGCGCGCGATCGCAAGTGGTTCCACATTCTGGGAAGTTGCGACTTGTCGCGGAGCGGCGGCGACATGATGTACTTCGCGCCCTCGAACGGATCTCCAGACTCAGCTCGGAGAGCCGGACCACCACCGAGCGTGTATGACTGGTCGAGCACCAAGTGCGGCAGCACGACCTCGATATGGGCATTGACACCACGTTCGATCGCGCGGGTGGCCTCACGGACGGCCTCGTCGCACGAGGTATGCACGATGTACACCTCGGCGCCAGTCAGCTCGGCGAAGGTCATCAGGTGATGCACACCTTCGGCCTCGACCTGCACGGGGCGCGAGGGCTCGTGAAACTCCGGACCGGTCTTGCCCGTGGCGATCAACTCGGCCGAGCGCTCGGCAATCAGGGTTTCATTCTCGCAGTGAGCGGTAACCACCACACCGAGTTCAGTTGCGAGTTTCAGCGTCCGATACAACTCTCGATCATCAACACCGAGTGCCCCCTTGTACGCGAGAAAGACCTTGAAGCTGGTGATGCCGCGCTTGACGATCTCTCGCAACTGCCGTTCTGCAAGATCGTCGAATCGCGTCACACCCATGTGAAACGTGAAGTCGCAGGGCGCGGTCCCCTCCGCCTTGCCGAGCCAAGTCTCAAATGCCGTCATCGGTTCATCGGTCTTGCCGGGGCAGATCATCTCAACAAGCGTGGTGGTGCCACCGATAATGGCCGCGCGGCCAGCGGTTTCCCATGTGTCCTTCGCGTAGGTGCCCATGAAGGGGAGGTAGATGTGAACGTGTGGGTCAATGAATCCTGGGAAGAGGTACTTGCCTGTGGCATCGATGACTTCGGTGTCGGGTGGGCACGACTTGGCATCGATTGATTTCTCGATGCGGCTGATCTGCTCGCCAGCACAGAAAACATCGGCCGCGTAATCGTCGGTGGCGGTGATGATGCGGGCATTCTTGATGAGTAGGGGCATGGTGTTCATCGAATGATCGTACGACTCGGAACCTTTTTCCAGACAACGCAGAATCTCAGAGCAAGCTCAGCGTCGTCCGCGACAGCTACTGATTCGCCACCAGCTTCTCACTTTGTTCCACAAACTTCTCTCCCGACCAGTTGGCATCTTTGGTCACCATGCCCTTCGCGGCATTCTTCTCCGCCGCTTTGGCCTCGGCCTGACGCCGCACCAGGTCGGCGTGGGTCGTGAAATATTGGAGTGAATGGCCGCGGAAGTCTTCGATCGACTTAAAGCCCTTGCGATCCATGAAAGCCGAGAGCTGCGTGCACATCTCTTTGACCATCTTGTATCCGTGGATCATCACCCCAGTGCAAACCTGTACGGTGCTCGCGCCCATGAGGATGAACTCCGCCGCGTGCTCGCCGGTTTCGATACCGCCAATGGCCGAGAGTGAGCGGTCCGCAAAGGTGGTATGCCGGCTCTCCGAACCGACACTCTGCGAACCCGATTTGTCATCACCAGAGCCGGCTCGGAGAGCCGGCATACCAGCTCGCCCATACATCATCGTCGCCAGCTCCATCACCATGCGCAGCGCGATCGGCCGCACAGCCTTGCACGAATACCCACCGGGCACGGTGTATCCCTCGACCGTCGGTTCAGGGCGAAGCGTCTCAAGGTTGACCGACATCACGCTCAAGATGGTGTTGATCGCACTGATGCCCTCACACCCGGCGCGGAGTGCCGCGCGGGCCGGGTCTTCGATGTGCGTGATGTTGGGCGTCATCTTCGCCCAGACCGGAACACTGGCCGCGGCGTTGACCCACCCGCAAACCTCTTCCAAGATCGCCGGGTCTTGCCCCATGGCCGCGCCCATCTTGCGCTCGGGGAGTCCGTGCGGGCAAGAAAAATTCAGCTCGAAGGCATCAACGCCCGCCTCCTGGCACTTCTCAACAATTTCGACCCACGCCGCCTTGTTGTACTCCTCCATGATCGAAGCGATCAGCACACCTTGCGGATACTTCTCCTTGATCTGGCGGAACTCCTTGAGCCAGATGTCGAACGGCCGATCGGAAATCAGCTCGATGTTCTCCCACCCAATGACTTCTTTGTCATCGTGGGCCCGCATCCGTGCGTAGCGAGGGGCGACGTTGACCACCTTGCTCGCATCCAGCGAGATCGTCTTGGCGATCACCCCCCCCCAACCTTCATCAAACGCCTTCCCTATGACGTTTGCGTTGGTCCCGGGTGGGCCGCTACCGATCACAAACGGGTTGGGCAGTCGGAGACCGTCAACGGTGAGACTGAGGTCGGCCATGCCGGGGCTCCTGAAAGAAGATTCACGCCAGCCCGGCAGTATATCAACAAACGCCTCGCCTACCCGTGCAACCGCAAGCCCCCCAGTTCTCATCCGCATCCGCTCATGCAGCGCCAAACTCCGCGCGCACACCGCCTGAACCTCGTAGACCGTCCGCGGCCCCCGATCCTCCGATCTGCAACCGATTCGGCTCCGACAACATAACGTTCGAAGCGCTGGCATCGATGCGCGCCGCGAGGCCGCGTGGACGGCTCCACGGTGTCACGAGTCACCGCCCACGCTACCTTTTGGGGCGCACTGGCGATGGCCCTGACGGCGGGCGTGGGCGCGCTGTTTGGGGCGAAGGTTTGACAATGATTAAGGCGGTCGCCGGGAACACGTCGCCGCGCGGATTAGTGAGGGTTTCGAATCCCAGCGGGAGAACGGCAGGCGCCGCGCGTCATGCTGGACGTCTTCGGCCCCGCGCCGGGGCGAACGCGGATCGCGAATTGGGAACCTCCGGCGGCGTCTCGGCCTCCAAGCGTGTGTCCATCTCTTCCGCAAGCTTCAGCACAGGAGTCCAAGCATGTTCCTCCGCATGGTGTACGACGAAAAACTGGCTGCGGCCGCGTGGCTCATCGGATGTCAGAAGACCGGTGAGGCGATCGTGATTGACCCCGAGCGCGACGTCGACCGCTACGAACAACTCGCGGCGGCCAACGGGCTGCGGATCGTCGCCGTCGCCGAGACGCACATCCACGCCGACTTCATCTCGGGCGGGCGCGAACTGGCCGAGAAGGGCGCGAAGGTCTATGTCTCGGACGAGGGGGACGCCGACTGGAAGTACCAGTGGCTGGACAAGAAGATCGGGGACGGGGGGGACGGGGGGGGCGGCGGTGGGAAGTACGACTACCGCTTGCTCAAAGACGGCGACACGTTCATGGTCGGGAACATCGAGTTCAAGGCCGTGCACACGCCGGGGCACACCCCCGAGCACCTGTGCTTCATGGTGACCGACAGAGGCGGCGGGGCCGACAAGCCGATGGGCGTGGCGACGGGCGACTTTGTCTTCGTCGGCGACCTGGGCAGGCCCGACCTCTTGGAATCTGCCGCAGGGTTCAAGGGCAACGCCGATCCGTCGGCGCACCGGCTCTTCCAAACGGTGCAGAAGTTCATGCAGTGGCCCGACTACCTGCAAGTGTGGCCCGCGCACGGGGCGGGGAGCGCCTGCGGCAAGGCGCTTGGAGCAGTGCCGCAGAGCACGGTGGGCTATGAGAAGATGTTCAACGCCTCGGTGCTGGCCGCCAAGAGCGAGCAGGGGTTCGTAGATTTCATTCTCGATGCGCAGCCCGAGCCGCCCTTGTACTTCGCGCGGATGAAGCGGGACAACAAGATGGGGCCCAAGGTGCTGGGGCGAGTGCCCACGCCGCGGGAGCTGTCGGTCGCCGACCTGAAGAAGGTGGTCGAGAAGAAGGCGATGGTGATCGACACCCGCCCGTGGGATGCGTTCAAGGCCGGGCACCTGCCCGGGGCGCTGCACCTGCCGATGACCAACTCGTTCAACACCGATGCGGGCTCGATGATCGACGAGGCCGACGTGCTTCACCTGATCGTTGAGCCGTCGCGCGTGGATGAGGCCGTGCGCGACTTGATCCGGGTCGGGCTGGACAGGTTCTGTGGCTGGTACGATGCGAGCACACTCGATGCGTTCGTGGCGGCGGGCGGGACGCTTGTGTCCACGCCGGAAGTCAGTGTGCAGCAGGCCCGCGTGATGCTCGACACGAGCACGCCCTTCGTGCTGGATGTTCGCCGCAAGGCCGAGTTCGTCGAGGGGCACATCGCCGGGGCCACGAACATCGCGCACACGCGGCTGCTGTCGCGCCTGGCCGAGGTGCCCAAGGACACGCCCATTCTGGTCAACTGCCGCTCGGGGGGACGCTCATCCCGGGCCTGCTCGCTGCTGCAACGGCACGGCTACAAGGTGACCAATCTCGCCGGCGGGATGCTCGCGTGGGAACAGGCCACGGTGCCGGGTGGACGCTGAACGAAGCGGAACATCGCTGCGGCGGTGGCCGTGTGATGGAGCGCACGCGTGATCTGGGCCTGGCTCGGAGCCGCGGCGGTCGGTCTCTCGCTCGGGCTGCTTGGTTCGGGCGGGGCGATCCTGACCGTCCCCATCTTGGTCTACCTCGTCGGTCACGACGAGAAGAGCGCGATTACGGAGTCGCTAGCGATCGTCGGCGCGATCGCCGTGGCCGGGGTCATCCGCGCGGCGATGCAGAAGCGGGTGGACTTCAAGAGCGCGACCTTGCTCGCGCTCCCGGGCATCGTCGGGACATACGCCGGCGCATACGCGGCCCAGTTCATCCCGGGCGCAGCGCAACTGGTCATGCTCGCGGTGCTGATGCTGACGGCATCGGCGATGATGTTCCGCCGCACACCCACGCGTGACGATGCCGAGCAGCCCACCCGCGCCGGCCCGCTGTGGATCATCGCCGTGCAGGGCGTGGGTCTGGGCCTCGCGACGGGCCTGGTCGGCGTCGGCGGGGGCTTCCTCATCGTCCCGGTGCTGGTGCTCTTTCGCAAACTCCCGATGCCCACCGCGATCGGCACGAGCCTCGCGATCATCTCCGTCAACAGCGCAACCGGGTTCCTCAAGTCCCTCTCGATGCTCGGCGAGCAAGTCGGCGCAAGCGGCGTGACGCTCAAGGTAGATTGGAACATCATCGGCGTGTTCATCGTGCTGGGCGTGGCGGGGAGCTTGGTGGGGAACCTCCTCGCGGGCCGCATCAATCAGGGCACGCTCAAGCGGATCTTCGCCGTCTTCCTCGTGGTCATGGCGGGGTACATCCTGGTCAGGCAGGCCCCGCGCGTGATGCCGGGTATCTTCGGTCCCGCGGCGACGACTGCACCAGCACATTGGGAACCCGAGTCCCCCGCCGCGCCTCTCAAATGATGGCCGAACCAGATACCCCGCACCCATCTCGGCCCCGAGCCGATCGAGACGAACAAGGAACGCAACATGACCACGACCCAGCAGACCAGTCCCACCAGCCACACGATGTCCACCGGCGTTCAGCAGGCCACGCCCCGCGAGGTCCAGCAGTGGCTCCGCAGCGGTACGGCCATCCTCGTCGATGTCCGCGAGCCTGATGAGCACGCCCGCGAGAAGATCGCCGGTGCGCGGCTGGTCCCGCTCTCGCGTTTCGACCCGCAGCACGCCGCGGCGGGGATCAAGGCGGGCCAGAAACTCGTCCTGCACTGCCGCAGCGGCAAGCGTTCATCGGATGCCTGCCGCATGGCCGCATCGCTCGGCGATGCCGGGGTCTCAATCGTCAACATGACCGGCGGCATCGAGGCCTGGAAGAAGGATGCCCTACCCGTCGATGTCAACACCAAGGTCTCGGGCATCAGCGTGATGCGCCAGGTACAGATGGTGATCGGCCTGGGCGTCCTCGCCGGGTCGGCCCTCACGTGGTTCGTGGACCCCAGGTTCATCGCCGTCCCAGCCTTCTTCGGCGCGGGCCTGACCTTCGCCGGCGCGAGCGGCACCTGCGCTCTGGCCTCGCTCCTGGGCATGATGCCGTGGAACAAGGGCGCGATGGGCTCCGGCTCGTGCAGCACCGGCTCATGCGGGTGAATCGCCGCCGTCCGTCCAAATCCAAGCCCGGGGCTTGCATGCGCCGCATCCGCGACGCGACGGCCCGGTCGTCAGCCGCGACACTTCACTCGGCAGGCGCGACAATCCACATATCGCGTGCGACAGGCGAATCGGCAGACGCGACAAGCGACCTGTCGCGTGCGACACGCGAGTCGTCGCGGCTGACGAACCGAATATTGCACGCGACAAGCGACGCGGCGGAAGGCGGCTTGGCAACACCGGACCACCGGGGAAACGGTAAGAGCCGCGCGGAGTGCGCCGCCACAGAGGCCCCAATGGCGGAAGGTTCCCCAAGCATTGTTTCCCGGCGGCTCCGCTAACGTCATGCCTATGGCCACGGCCTCTGTTGCCCCTAACCCCGTGGCTTCATTCTCGCACACCGGCGCCGCCGCGCGTTGGCACGCCCGTGGCGCCGAGGAGATCGCGCGCGAACTGGCTTCCGATGTCCACCAGGGCCTCACCGCCGCCGATGCTGCGGCGCGGCTGGTGAGGGACGGACAGAACATCATCACCACCAAGAAGGGCCGGGCGTGGTGGGTGCGGTTGCTCTTGCAGTTCAATGCGCCGCTGGTGTACATCCTGATCGGGGCTGCGGGCGTGACGCTGTTTCTGGGCGAGTACGTGGACAGCGGCGTGATCTTCGGCTCGGTGCTCGTGAGCGCGATCATCGGGTACGTGCAGGAGAGCAAGGCCGTCAAGGCCATCGACGCTCTTTCTCGCTCCCTGCGGATTCAGTCCACGGTCCTGCGCGATGGGCAGCGCCGCCGAGTGGATGCGGCGGATCTGGTTGTGGGCGATGTCGTGTACATCGAGCCCGGAGACAAAGTCCCGGCGGACCTGCGACTCGCAGCGGTCACGGACCTGCACGTCGATGAGTCTATGTTGACCGGCGAGTCCAAGACCGTGTCAAAGAAGCCCGAGGCGCTCGCCGAATCCGCCGAGCTTGCCGACCGCAAGAACATGGCGTACGCCGGGTCGATGGTGACGCGCGGCACCGGCGAGGGCGTGGTTGTCGCCGCCGGGGATGCCACCGAAGTCGGGCGGATCAACCAGATGATCGTGCATGCCGACGACATCGCCACGCCCCTGACCAGGAAGATCGCCGCCTTCAGCCGCGTGCTGCTGTGGGTGATCCTCGCGGTCGCGCTGGTCACGTTCATCGTCGGCATCGTGCGCGGCAACCCCTGGGCGGAGATGTTCAAGGCCGCCGTGGCGCTGGCAGTGGGCGCGATCCCCGAGGGACTGCCCGCGGTGGTGACGATCATGCTCGCCGTGGGCGTCTCGCGTATGGCCCGCCGCAAGGCGATCATCCGCAACCTGCCCGCCGTCGAGGCCCTGGGGAGCACGACGGTCATCTGCTCGGACAAGACCGGCACGCTCACGCAGAACCAGATGACGGTGCGAGCGGCGTGGGTTCAACCTACCCGCGCGAGCGCGGCGGGCACCGAGTACGAGTTCACCGGGGCTGGATACGACCCGGCGGGAATGGTGCGTGTGAGCGGAGCGGCAAAGGGAGCGGAAGGGGAGCGGATTGCCGTAGATGAGCACCCCGCGCTGCGCGAGATGCTCATCTGCGGCGCGCTCTGCAACGATGCTGAACTGCTCAAGACTCACGGCGCGGCGGAGACGGGCAAAGGGACGGCTGGACAATGGGAGATCCGCGGCGATCCGACCGAGGCCGCGCTGCTGGTATCGGCGCAGAAGGTCGGCGCGGGCGCGGCCGGTGCGCTCACGCAGGAATCACTCGCCAAGCAGTTCCCGCGCGTGGATGCGATCCCCTTCGAGTCTGACCAGCGATACATGGCGACGCTGCACACCCTGAGCAGCGCGGCGAGGGGCGATGAACAGCACAATGAGCGGGTGATCTATATCAAGGGCTCCGTCGAGCGCGTGCTGGGGATGTGCAACCGTGCAATGGATGTGGGCGGGCGCATCGTGACGCTGGACAAGGCCGCCGTGCAGGCCGCCGCCGCCGACCTGGCTGGGCGAGGCCTGCGTGTGCTGGCCTTCGCGCGGTGCGGAGTCCAAGACGCGGTGGACGACCTCACGCCCCGGATGGTGGAGCAAGCCCGTGACGGGGCGACGGGCGTCGTGTTCCTTGGTGTGCAGGGGATGCTCGATCCGCCACGGGCCGAGGCGATTGAGGCCATCGCCAGGTGCCAGCGCGCGGGGATCACCGTGAAGATGATCACCGGCGACAACGCCATCACCGCCGCGACCATCGCGGGGATGATCGGGATCGACGGGGCGAGGGGCGGCCAGGATGAGGAGACGCCGCACGTCCTGACCGGCGCGGAGATGGCCGCGATCGCCGACGATGCGCTCCCAGCGCAGGCGGAAGCGACCGCCGTCTTTGCGCGCATGACGCCCGAGCAGAAGCTCCGGCTTGTCAAGGCGCTGCAATCACGCGGGCACATCGTCGCGATGACCGGAGACGGCGTGAACGACGCACCCGCGCTGCGGCAGGCCGACATCGGCGTGGCCATGGGCATCACGGGCACCGAGGTCGCCAAGGATGCGGCGGACATGGTGCTCGCCGACGACAACTTCGCCAGTATCGAAGCGGCGGTCGAGGAAGGGCGGAGCGTCTTTAGCAACCTGACCAAGTTCATCATGTGGGAACTGCCGTGCAACGGCGGCGAAGCGTTGGTGATTGTCGCGGCGATTCTGCTGGGCTCGCCTCTGCCGATCCTGCCGGTGCAGGCGCTCTATATCAATCTCGTCACGTCGGTGCTGCTAGGAATTCCGCTGGTCTTCGAGGCCAAGGAGCCGCGGGTCATGTCACGCCCGCCACGCGATCCCAAGAAGCCGCTGCTGACCTTCGAGCTGATTATGCGCACCGGCCTGGTCTCATTGCTGCTGGGCGCAGGGGCGATCGGACTGTTCCACTGGGAACTGGCCCGCGGCATGAGCGAGGCGACGGCCCGCTCCGCGGCGGTGTCGTTCATCGTGGTGGGACAGCTCTTCTGCTTGTTTCCCACCCGCGCGCTCCTGCGTCCGGCTTGGGCGGTGCCGCTGTTCTCCAATATGTGGCTGTGGGCGGGCATCGCGGCCACGCTGGCGACGCAGTACGCCTTCGCCCACGCGCCGATCTTCAATCGCCTATTCCACTCGGCCCCGCTGGACGCGAGCGCCTGGGGGCGTGTGCTGCTCGCAAGCGCGGGCGTGCTGGTCGTGGTCGAGGGCGAGAAGGCCATTCGGCGGGCGCTCGGAAGGGCGAGGGCAGCATGATTGCGATCCGCCACTACCGCGCTCGCGTCGCCGGTTCGTACCGCTCACGCGCAAGGTTCGCACTCTCGGTATCCGCCTGGGAACTGACGGACACGTACTCGACCGCGGCCATCGACATCGCGTCCGCGACCAGGCCCGCGAGGCCAGCTACAAGAATTCCGTTTCGGGCGGTGTCCGCCGCGGCGTCGCCGACGAAAAGGCTGGCGGTGGAGACGATGCCGTAGCTGGCACCCAGCACCGGCGGCGCGGAGCCAGCCGATGCCGTCGGATCTGTGGGATTATGTGCGTCGCACAGGGACCTGTGTTCGGCTCGCGCCGCGCACCGCTGCTCAGCGTGCGCGCTTCTTGAAAGCCGATGTTGACCTGTTCGTCATCGCTTTGACCGGCCGTCGGCCCCGGCGCGGTGCCGCCGTCGCACCGCCCTCCAACTCGTCACGCTCTCGGATCGCCTTCAGGATCGCCCCGCGCAGCCGCGCGGGCATAGGCCCATCCCCCATGTGCGTGCAGGCATCCTGCACGAGGTCGAGCTCGCGGAAGACCGCCCGGCA
>Ga0209591_10002080_pt1 | contig 24323 bp, 21 predicted proteins | sample MAT01_FD_187207 | JGI IMG/M metagenome (GOLD analysis project Ga0209591, IMG submission 187207) | Freshwater microbial communities from Lake Fryxell liftoff mats and glacier meltwater in Antarctica - MAT-01 (SPAdes) (version 2) | ecosystem: Environmental > Aquatic > Freshwater > Ice > Liftoff... | reverse complement strand
TATTCCCATTATTAGATTATACTTCAAAAAACTGTCAGAGTCAAGCTTTGAGCCCGAAAAAAAAGGCGTTTTTTTTTAATTTAAGTAAATAAAATTAATCAGGCCCATAACAATTCTCCGTGATCGTCTCGCTCTTTGCTGTGAACTAATACAAAAGCTTGGGAATTCTAGAGATTTTTCGGGTGCGTCAACTAGGATCATGTTGTGTGGGTGCGATCGCCCGATCGCTGACGCACCCTACAGATAAAACGGCTGATTGTCGATCGCACACACCGCAAATCGCCGCCAACACCAACCAGCTTATCGTATTGACTCGGAAATCAAACAGCGTCACATCTACAGTGTTAAACAGCGTACAAGCGGCGAAGGCTAATAAATAACTGAAGAAAATTAGGCGATCTGTCGCTCTTACCTCTTGACAAACCACCTGATTTGTGCTAGTAACTATAGAGTTTGGATTGATCACTAAAGCATTTTCCGCTACATCCTGTGTTGCTATTTCCTCCTGTTTGATATCCGCCGGAAAAACCGGCCAATTCATCAACAACAAAACACCTCTAGCCAAAACCCAGCCAACTAAACCAAACAACAAAAGCGTTGCGGGTATTCCAGTTTCCGCAGTCAACATCAGTATCAAACTGTGAGGATGACCGAGCCATTGCTGCATTTTATCTTGATAGAGAGGCGTAAAATTTCGCAATCCCCAACCAGTCCAAGGACGCTGCTGAGTCATCGACCAAGCAAACTCCCACTGAGTAGTTCTCAAAGTAGCAGTCGGCCGATTTGGAAACATCTCATCCGTGAGTCTCGCCCAGAAAAAAGCCGGGATAATTCCTCGTAAAGATTGCCGTAAAGGTTCCGGGCCAAACGCCGACAAAAACACTGCAGCAACCGCACTAAACACCGCAGCTAATAATTTTTTATAACCCGCATAAAATGCAAAAGCCAAAACTGCTAAAACTGCCAGTCCCCAAGCATTGCGAGAATTAGTAAAAATCAAAGCAACAGCATTTCCCACCAGTGCAAAATTTAGAAATAAGAATCGGTAATTGGGAATCGGTAATTGGTAATTGCGAATTGGGAATTGCGAATCGATAACTGGGAATTGGGAATCGGCAATTGGGAATTGATTAATTATTTCCTTCTGCCCTCGAACCTCCGAAATCAATCCGTTAAATCCCGTACATTGCTCGTTGCCGAACTTCCGACTTCCATCGAACTTCTTCCTGACAACTGATGACTGACAACTGCCAACTGACAACTGACAACTGACTTCTTCCATCCACAATCCCAGTGTCAAAATAAAAGCAATTGTCAGATAGCAAGCTAAAATATTAGCATACATAAACACAGAAGCCATGCGGCCAGGGGGATTGCCTTTAGGTTCGAGTACCCAGCCAAAAACAGGCTGCAATTGATCGATGCCACTCCAACCTAAAAATTGCTGTCCCAAACCCAAAATTATCACGGGAATTGAACTAATTACAATCATCCAAGACAATTGTCGCAACTGAGCCGGAGTTTGAATTAAACTGCTTAAAGCAGCAAACAATATGAAATATGGTAAGAAATTAAACAAGCCTAAAACAGCCTCGATGCGGTAGTTGGCAAAAACCACAGTGATGACTAGCAGTGCACTCAGAATTGCGAAGCCTCGATGCAGCGGGCGGCGGCTAATTTGGCGGAACTTTTGCTTCCAAGTGCCCGCCAATCCCAGGAATAAACCTAATGCTCCCAAAATCGGCAATATCGGAAAAATGAGTATCCCGACTTGAGCGCAATTCCAAGGGATTTGCAGTTGGCGATCGGGATGTTTTTGCAGGCGAGACTTGAGATTTTTGGCTGTCTGTTTGGCAGCTAATTTAAACCGATTTTTGATATTCACCCACACTCCCAATTCTTCAATCTAAAATCTCAAATGGTTAAGCTAATTCCCAAGCACATTCCGATCGCGTTAATCGAATTTGAGCTAAGGCAAAAATGGTCGGGATAATGCGCCCGTAGTTCGTGGAAATCGATCGCCAACCCAAATCCGCTAAAAACCAAGTCCACATCACCGGGCCGAGCAACGAAAACACGCTCCGCGTCGCACCGTAACGAGCAGCACTCACAGCCATACCGCGCCGCGCCGTCTGAATTGCCACATAACTTTGAAACTGAGTTGCTGCGGTTGCAGAGCCTAAAATCACTGCTTGTTTTGCCATTTGATAGGTGGCAAAATGCAGCGCAAATTGATTCGCCATCACTTTCAGCAACATGGGTTTTAAGATGGAACTGACAGCTAAAGCACTGCCGCCTTTGAACAGCAAACCCAGCGGGTCTTTTTCCGCAGAAATTGGCAGGGGCTCGGAGAGTTTAGAATCAACAATTGCTCGCTGTACCCGCACTGTCAGCGCTTGCTGTTCATCTGCCGGCAAACGCTGCCACGCGCGGCCCATTAAGTGCAGAAATACTTCGGCTTCTAAGTCGGTGGTAGACAATTGTTTGGGATAGGGGATTTTGAGATAACGGCAAACTTGAATTAGTGCTTGTCTATATGTTACTTGTTCGGTGCGCCCTCTGAGTACCGTCAACCCGTCGGCTGCAAGGTAGCGAAACCGCTGTTCTACTGCGTCTAGCCAAGCTTCGCGATCGCGACTTTGTACGTCTATCGGTGCGGGGGTTTGCACGTAATCTAAAGGGTTAAACTTGCGGCTAAACAACAGTTCGGTTAGTTGCTGCAATTCTTCTTCTGTTGTCAATTCTAGCGCTGCTCTTAGTTCGTCCAAGATTTTGCCCTCCCGTATACCATTTTAGATTTTAGATTGAGATTGTCGCTGAGTAGCGCGCGCTTTGGAACTTGCCGAGGGCTACATTTTTTTAACTGGTGTTACCTGTCGATTCGTGCTGTCCCCTATTCTACTACCTGGCGCGACGGGCGATCGCCGATCGCAGGCAAAGCATTCGGCATCAAGGCAGAATTAGGACTTGCACAGAAACCTGCTTTTTGTACGAAAAAACATCGTTACAGCCATCGCCCCGCTTGCCGAACCCGGAAAGCTTGAGTTTTTGTGCGTAGATTTTGCGATCGCGATCGAGATAATTCGTTTTCAACTCAACATTTATCGATCGGCACATCACCCCAACCCGATAGCAGCAGCCTCTGGCTACATACAACCCAGCGTCTTCAGGACTCCAAAATTCGCCGTGAACCCACACTATTTTATTAGTTATCAACGAAGGATTTTTGGGGGAGTGTGTTTCTGTTAAAGAAGGTCATCTAATCATATAATGGATTGGGATTTTTTGTGAGCTAGTAAATTATGTCTTCTGCTGTCGCACCGTCTTTTTTACAGGGATATTGGCAAGATGCTTTCAGTTTAAAGCAGCATCTACAGGATTTTTTAAACTTAGATGCAGAAGCAATTGAACAAAGGATGGAATTTAGTCAACAATCCTTGGCAGAACTAGGTCATCGGGATTTTGAATGGGAAGAAGCTAGCGAGTTTTATCGCGATCGAGTAGGAGAAGCTTACCTGTTCGATCTGGCGGCTTGGCATTTGTCAAGTCAGGAGTACATAGGAGGTACTTTAACATTGATCTCCGATATCGCTCGCGGTCGGGTATTAGATTTTGGCGGCGGGATTGGAACCCATACTATTGCCACAGCCCTTTGCCCTCAAGTAGAACAAGTAGTCTATTGCGATATTAACCCCATAAATTGCAATTTTGTGCAAAACCGAGCTGCTAAGTTAGGATTGAGCGACAAAATTTCCTGTTGTCTGGAAATATCCCCCACGGAAGTTTTCGATACCATTATTTGTTTAGATGCGATGGAACATTTACCAAATCCCAGTCAACAGTTGCTGGATTTTCACAAGATGCTGTCGTCGTCTGGAAAAATTATCCTTAACTGGTATTTCTTCAAAGGTTTTAATCAAGAATTCCCTTTTCACCTAGACAAACAGGAAGCAATAGACACATTTTTCTATCTACTTCAGTCTAATTTTATGGAAGTTTTTCATCCTCACTTAATCACGGCTCGTTGCTATCGCAAATTAATTCATAATTGAGGAATTAGCTAAAGGTTTTTTATTCACCAAAATCCGGTGTTAAAATTCCGCGTCTTGATGCCGACTTTCAAGCTGATAACTATAGTCATGGACGCAGAAACTGGTTTTCCTAAACAAAAAAACTGCATTAAGGCCTTTAAGTCTGGTATAAAACCAGGTTTATTTGGGATTGATGCATCCAAGACTCAACTAAATCTAAACAACTGAAATTTAAACTATGTTCGATGTTGCGGTCATCGGTGCGGGTATGGCGGGGCTGATTTGTGCTCGGCAGTTGCGCCTCGCGGGCTATTCTGTGGTAGTTGTTGAGAAATCTCGCGGCCCCGGCGGACGAGTCGCTACTCGTCGCGTACACGGCACTAGGGCAGACCACGGATCTCGCTATTTGGAGCCACAGGGAGATGCGGTGCAGGCGTTAATTGATGTTTTGGTCGATCGGCAGATCCTGAAACTCTGGACGGATAGCGTGGGAGAATTCCGACAAGGAGAAATATCTTCTATTCCTAGTTCTTGTTATGTCGCCCCTGCTGGGATGAATGCTGTCGGTAAATATATCGCAGAAGGTTTAGACATTTGGTACGGCCGCCGCGTCACAGCTATTTCTCGTACCGACAGCCAAATGTGGCATCTTTCTCTGGAAGTTACCGACAACAATTTAGAGATACCTCAAGAATTGATTGCTAAGGCTGTGGTTGTGGCAATTCCTGCTCCTCAAGCCTTAATGTTTTTAGATTCAGAAATCGGTTTGTCGCCTGATTTGATTGACAAATTGCGTTCTGTAGAATACGACCCTTGCATTACAGTTATGGCTGGCTATCCTGCGGAACGTGAGCAAGATTTGAGCAATCTAAATCCGCAGTGGAAATCGGTTTCTTTTCCCGATGATTCTGATTTAGGTTGGATTGGCCTGGACAGCAGCAAGCGGATCGATCCGCCACAGCCTGTGTTTGTGGTTCACAGCAGCGCCAATTTTGCCGATCGCTATTTAGAAGCTGCTGATTTGAATATTATCGGTCAAGAATTGCTCGATCGCGCTTCTGAACATTTAATGCCTTGGCTGAAGCAGCCAGAATGGTTGCAGGTTCACCGCTGGCGCTATGCTTTTTGTCGAAATCCTTTACCTGTTTCTTGTTTGCCTGCGGAAGGGACTTTGCCGTTGGTTTGTGCGGGGGATTTGTGCGGGGATGGTCAAATTGAAGCTGCTTTGCGATCGGGATTGGCGGCGGCTAGTTGGGTGAATTCTCAATTACAGGATTTGCCTTTCTGTTTAATCCCAACTGACTCAAGTGAAACCTAATTATCAGTAGGTTTGATTGCGAGAGATCTAGCGATTCATAAAAAATGGGAAAATGGCGCTTAATTCCACTCTCCCATTTTTTATTTTTGTGCTATTTTTTGCTTTTTCAAATCTTGTTCTTGCATCTGCAATAACTCTGGAACTGTTACAAATTTGTAGCCTTCCTTTCTCAATCTAGCAATAATATTGGGCAAAGCTTGTACAGTCCTCGCTCGATTGCCACCGCCGTCGTGCATCAACACAATGCCCCCGGAATTTGCTTGCCGCATTACGTTATCCATCAAAGATTGCGTAGCACTCCGCCAATCTAAAGAATCCGCAGACCACATGACAACTGCATAATTTTTCTTCTGTGCGTAAGCTGCCAATCCATTGTTTAAAATGCCTCCTGGCGGCCGAAACATTGATGTTTTTACCCCGGTCACTTCCTCAATTAACGATGATGTGCGATCGATCTCGCGAGCGGCACCGTCTTCCTTATACTTAATATATTGGTGGTTCCAAGTGTGGTTGCCGATCGCGTGACCAGCCGCCGCGACTTGTTTGCCAAGTTCGGGATATGTTTGCAGGTATCTTCCTACCCAAAAAAATGTCGCCTTAATATTGTTTTTCTTGAGAATATCTAGGATTTGTGTAGTTGTTTTTGGCCAGGGGCCGTCGTCAAATGTCAGGGCGATCGCCTTGTGATCGGGGTTGAGTTTTGCCTGACGGAGCATCGTACCTTTAAACTGGGACGGTAGGGCTGATTGAAAACGGGTTGCCTCTAATTGGCCTATAGTCTGTTGGGAAAACTCAACTCGATGCGCGATCGCCCCTCTGATACCATTAACATTGGCGATCGGCTTTGATTCTGGCGACTGGGATACAGCCAATACCTGGGGCTGCATTGGTGTCGCTGGTGCACTTGCCCGCAAGTTCATCGGCAACGTCACACCAAGCAAAAAACTGCCTACTGCGGCTATAAAAGCAACGATTAATTTTTTTTGCCGCCTCAACACCCGTTTCATTTTTGTCACGTCATTCTCTCCTTTCACACCTTGCAAAGTTAATTGTAGATTTTATGTTGATATTAAGTTAATCCAGTTAAGACAATCTTAAATCGGATTGCCCCTAAAAATGCTACAGCAAATAACCGATCGCACGGAAGTCCATCAGGATAAAAAAATTTAAGACTTGTATACAAGAAACCCTCGTCTCCCCATGAAAACCGGGAATGATTGATTGCACCGGATTTGAGACAGTGGGCGATCGATCGCCCACCAGCCCTAAAATTAACTTTTCGGGCCGATTCTCTCTTGGTACAAGCCGACAATCCGATCGATCACTTCGTCAACAGTCAGATTATCTGTTTGAATTTCCACAGCATCGGCTGCTTTGCGCAAAGGTGCAATCTTGCGAGTGCTGTCCTTGGAGTCCCGCAGAGCGATGTCTTCTTCCAACTGGGCCAAACTAATATTAGCCCGATCGGTCTCTTTAAGTTGTAACAACCGCCGGCGCGCTCGCTCTTGTACCGAAGCCGTCAAAAAAATCTTGACTTCCGCATCGGGAAACACGTTAGTGCCGATATCACGGCCTTCTGCCACAATTCCGCCTTCGATGCCACAGCGCCGCTGTTCGTCTACCAAAAACTCTCGCACAACGGAAATCGCCGCCATTTCTGAGACGCGCGATGTCACTTCCAAACTGCGAATTGCCTCGGTTACATCTTCGCCGTTAATCTTCAGGCTCAAAGATCCCGGATCGAGATTGTATTCTAAATAGCTGGAACCGATCAATTCCGCGATCGCACATTCATCGGACATCGGCGTGTTTGTTTTCAATGCTAGCCAAGTCAGGGCCCGATACATCGCGCCGGTATCCAGATAACACAAGCCCAGAACTTTTGCGGATTGCCGAGTTACAGTCGATTTGCCTGCTCCCGCTGGGCCGTCGATCGCCACAATTGGGCGGCGGTTTCTTAAAATTATATTGTCAATCAACCGAGTAGAGCCGACTCTGGCTGCTACGGCTAAAAGTCCCGCTGTTTCCACAACCTGCAACGGCATCAAAGTGTCGGGATCGACGAGTTCGGCGTATTCGAGCTTAACTTCGGGTTCTCCAGCGACTTCTGCGCGCGCGATAGCGAGTGCAGCAGCGGAGGTGCGGTCGCCTGAAGCAAAAGTTTTTGAGGCTTGTTGCAGGGCGCGGTAGAGTACGCAGGCTTGCTGTTTTTGCTCTGTTGTTAAATACTGATTTCGAGAACTCATTGCCAGTCCAGATTCTTCGCGGGCGATCGGGCAACCGACAATCTCTACAGGCAAGTTAAAATCACAGGCTAGCTTGCGGATAATTGCTAGCTGCTGCGCGTCTTTTTGACCGAAATAAGCTTTTGTCGGCTGCACTAAACTCAAAAGTTTGGTCACAATTGCCGCCACGCCCTGAAAATGACCGGGCCTGGATTTGCCACACAACACCGATGTCATCGCCGGCGGCGGCACTACTTGAGTTAAGGATGAAAGCTGAATCTCTATCTGTTTTTGGGCGGTTTTCTCTGTTTCAGGGCGTGAAGCGAAGCTATCCCGTAGGGAATCGACCCCTTGGTTCCCGAACATTTCCGTTGCTGAGGGAGCAAAAATTGCATCAACCCCAGCTTGTTCGCACAGCAGCCGGTCTTGCTCGAAATTCCGGGGATAATCTTGGAAATCTTCTGTCGGCCCAAATTGCAGCGGGTTGACAAAAATGCTGACCAGGACGATCGCATTTTCTTGTCTAGCCCGCTGGATTAAGCTCAAATGTCCGCTGTGCAAAGCTCCCATTGTCGGCACTAAACCGATTTGTAAATGCGATGCCGCAGACTTTTGTAAATTTAAGTAGCAGCGTAGGGCTGCAATCGTAGTAAACAGGCGCACGGATTAACTCCTGAAGGCATTCGTCTGTATTTTGCCTTAGTTTACCCGTTCAACGTCCCACAGTTGTTTGCTGCTTCGGTTCGATTACTTCGATTTCCACTCTCGCAACGCCGCTGCTCATCATTCCCAGCACGTTGGCCGCGCCGGCAGATAGGTCAATTAGTCGATCGCCCACGTAGGGCCCGCGATCGTTAATGCGGACGACTACGGTGCGGCCGTTGTCAAGATTTCGCACCATGACTAGAGTGCCGAAGGGTAAGTGGCGGTGTGCAGCAGTCAAAGCATTTTGGTTAAAACGCTCGCCGCTGGCGCTGAGGTTGCCGTCAAATCCCGGGCCGTACCAGGAAGCCCAGCCGCTGAGCCGCACTTGAAGTGGCCCCAAAGATAGCACGGGGGCTTCTGGTTGGGGTTGGCCAGCGACTGCTTCCAGGGGTGGGGCGTTGCCCAGCAGTCGGCGGAGGCGATTGGTTACTTGCAGGGCGTCTCGGCTAAAGTCACTGGTGGTGTCGGGGAGGATGTTTTCGGCGTTGATGTTTACCAAGTCCTCGCCGTTTGCCTGGATAATGTAGCGATCACCTTTTTCCCACTTCACGGTAATGCTGTTCGGATCGATGTTGTTGCGGGCTAGCTGGTTGAGTCTTGCTGCTAGGCTGGATGCTCGCCACACTGGATCTGGTTCTTGGTTGCTAGAGTTGCTGGCAATGTTTCCGGCTTTGGGATTTTCTTTCGCGCCCGCTACTTTCAACTGACTGCGAGCACCGGCTTGTGTGTCGCCAGTTGCTCCGATTTTGGTATTTGTTTCGGGACTTGGGTTCAGAAAGGTGATGACTGGAATGTTTCGCACATAAACTGTCGCTGCTTGTCGCCCGCCCAATTCGTGGGGCTGGATTTTGACGATCGAGTCTCGGTCAACCTCAGCTCTTGCTTGGTACTGATACTGTCCGACTTTCTGTACTTCGGCCCGAGTCGCGTTTAACTGCGGGGACGGTTGGGTGGCAACTACTTGCTGCTTGGAACCCTGAGAGTTTTGGTTGACGGCGCTTGTTGCTTGTGCGTGACAAGACGATGCCGTTCCTACAACAGGAACTAACAGGATAGCGAGTAGACCACCAACAAATTTTTCCTTCATACGTCCATTTTTGTGAAAGCCATTGCTAGCCGAGATTGGAGGATTGGCCTTTTGGCGCAGGGCGTCAAGGATTTCTCGAAGAGCCCTTCGCCATTCCTCCGTGAGTCAAAGCAAAGTATCGGGGTGCATTTTTGCTTTAATGCTTCAGCCCCAAAAAAAATTGGCTGAAACTTCCCTGATACTTGACAACTCATACTCGATTCGCAATTTGTGTGTTGTTCACGAACTGCAACAGACTACCACAAACTTTTGCGCTTGGGGATCGCTGTCCCGACACATTGCACCCAATCTTCATCAAATCTTCTCAGAGCTCTGTATCATAAAATCCTTTAATTGCAATGCTTACAGCCGTTTTCGGAATTCCTGAAAAATTTACAAAAATTTACAATAAATTAGCCTATTTTATGGGCTGCCGAATGGCTAGTCTAAAAAAAGCTGTTTGTCAAGTGTTAACGGTTGACCCCGCTAAAAAACGGATACAAGTTTCCGATACTCGTCGCCATCGGCCTCAAATTTTGGACTAAGGTTCTAGCTCCTAGATTCATCTGTTGCCCGTTATGGGCATAAACTAAAACTTACAAATAGATTTGGCGGACTTGCGGACTTATGGATTATCGAGCAGCAGGTGTGGATGTTGAGGCGGGCAGAGCTTTTGTCGATCGCATCAAGAATACAGTCAAAAGTACCCACCGATCCGGTGTCTTGGGCGGATTCGGCGGATTTAGCGGGTTTTTCAGCGTCCCGGAGGGTTTAAAAGAGCCGGTGATGGTTTCGGGCACTGATGGTGTCGGGACTAAGTTGAAATTGGCCCACGATCTCGATCGCCACGACACGGTAGGTATCGACTTGGTGGCGATGTGCGTCAACGATGTGCTGACATCCGGCGCCGAGCCCCTGTTTTTTCTCGATTATTTAGCGACGGGAAAGTTAAATCCAGAACAATTAGCTGCGGTGGTGACGGGGATTGCTGACGGTTGTAAACAAGCGGGCTGTGCTTTGCTTGGAGGGGAAACCGCAGAAATGCCCGGTTTTTACCAAGCGGGCGAGTACGATTTGGCTGGTTTTTGCGTGGGAATTGTCGAAAAGAGTAAGTTATTGGACGCTTCCCAGGTACAGGTGGGAGATGTGGCTGTGGGGCTGGCTAGTTCCGGCGTGCACAGCAACGGTTTTAGTTTGGTGAGAAAAATTGCAGGCGATTTGGGTTTTGATTGGCATTCCCAACCGGAAAAGTTAGGTGGCCAAAGTTTAGGAGAAGTGCTGCTAACTCCGACTACAATTTATGTGAAACCAGTCCTCGAAGCCCTGAAGAGCGGCTTGGAAATTCACGGTATGGCTCACATTACGGGCGGCGGTTTGCCGGAAAATTTGCCCCGCTGTTTGGGAGCCAATCAATCTGTGAAAATTGACTGTAATAGCTGGCCGAGTTTGCCGATTTTTGACTGGATTGCTGAAGCTGGTTCTGTGGCGACTGCCGATATGTTCCATACTTTTAATATGGGTATTGGCTTTGTGCTGTTGCTCGATCGCCGGGAAGTTGAACAGACCGTTAAATGGTTTGAGTCTCAGGGCATTGCTGCGTTCGCGATCGGCGAAGTTATTGACGGGAACGGTGAATTGATCATGGGCATTGATTAATTTTATTTGAGTGAATTAAAAAAAATCGCCTTTTTTTTTCGGGTCAAACGCTTGACTTTGACCGTTCAATAATGTATTATTAGATAATGGGAGTGGTGGGAATTTTAAAATTCCATTCAATATTCCCATAATCTAAAATATACCACGAGAATCCCAGCCATGTCAATAGGTAATAGTTCTTTTTTATGGCCGATTTTTTAACAATATTTTCAGAAAGCGCGATCGTATCCACTAATAGAACTAAGGCTAAAAAACCCGGTTTCTGAGACAAATTCTGCATCTCTGCGACAAATATTCAGGTAGAAACCGGGTTTTTGGTCGCCCATGCGTAAGTCCTGACTAAATTATAATCAAGACAACCTAAAGAAGGTAATAGTATGTTGACAAGCGATCTCAATGCTCTACTTGACCAACAAGGACTCCAACGCCAAGATCCTGAATGTCGCTATATTACCGATCGCGTTAACTGGGAGCAATATGAAACATTGCTCGCCAGAAATGGGGATACTTCGGCATATCGAGTCACTTATTTAGATGGAGCTTTAGAAATTATGTCACCTTCCCGTCGCCATGAAAACAGAAAAACGCGCATTGGGGATCTTTTAGTCATTAATTTTTTAGAAGCAGATATCGACTATTTTCCCTTTGGTTCTACAACCCTGCGACAAGAGGAGAAAAGGGGCGGGACGGAACCCGATGAAGCTTACTGCATTGGTACAGACAAAGAATTTCCCGATTTGGCAATTGAGGTTGTTGTTACCAGTGGTGGCCTGAATAAATTGGAAGTTTACAGAAGGTTAAATGTTAAAGAGGTTTGCTTTTGGCAAAATGAACGTTTTAGCCTCTACTACTTGCGAGAATAAATCCCAGTTCAATTTGTCGAAACCTGCGGTTATGAGCAAATCTATCGGAGCGAAATTATCCCTAATTTAGATATAGAATTGCTGGCGGAATATGTCCGATATCCCAATTCCCTCGCAGCAGTTAAGGAATTTCGACAACGACTGATTTCTGGTTAGAATCCGAATAGATGCCGATCAAAGGTAGCCATGACTCTTGATAAGCATAAGCTTGACGGCATACTCAAATTACTGCAAAAACCTTACCATCTACAGAAGTAGAGGCAATTGCTTCACGACTATTAGCAACTTCGAGCCAACCGACCATAGCATCTTTTAAATTAGTCATCACTTCTTCTATCGTGTCTCCTTCAGTAATGCAGCCTGGAAGTGCGGGAACTTCTGCCCAATAGCCACCTTCTTCTGCTGGATGGATGATTGCTCTAATTTTCATACACTTATTGAGTTATTAGTCAAGCATATTATAGCAACTATCAATCAATTACAGTTCGGTTAATGCTATTGGTTAGTAGTTTAGTTTTTAGGGGCGATCGCTCTTTTGGATTTGGGATGGGAGATGGGAGGGCGATCGCTTGACAATTTGAGACATAAGAGATCACTTCTATTCTACCCTATTTTTTTCATTTTGTGTTTCTTAATGCTATTGACTTCGCCTGATTCATTGCCAGATCTAAATATTTATTAATTTGCTCAAACCGAGAAGAATTTAATACTATATTTTCTGAGATAATTTGCTTGCTGTCATAGATAATTTCTAAATATGCTGGCTTGGAAGAATAATAGATAGGATATTGATAACGAACGTTAAGTTCACCATTATCTAAAAGTATCAGCCACCTCCAATATATAGATCCATCCCTTTTGGCTTCGAGTGTCTGTGCCGCAGGAAAGTTATTCAAGATCCATCCTCGATCTTCACTCCGTATTTTTTGCATAAAATCTGCGGCAACCTCCATCTGAGGTCTATGTTCAGAAGCACCTCTATAGAAATTTGCTTGACTTCTACGATGAGCAAATGCAACTTCTTCAGCAGTTTTCAAAATTTGTTCTAAAGGTGATGATCCTTGAATAATATGTATGGCAGAATCAGGGATTTCCGCAAATTCTTGACTTCTGCAAAATAGGTAGTAACGCTTCCCAAGTTCCGATCCACACAACTCTGTAATCAATAGAGCAAAGAAATAGTCCAAATCATATTGACGGCTATTCACAGTTTCTGTGTAACCCCTAATGTCACCTTGACTCAGTTCTGCTAATCCATTGCAGTGATGAGTATGCCAAGAACCCAGGTAATGAATATCTTGGTCAAATCTCTCCAAGACACGAAACATTGCTTCTTGATACTCACCATCTGGCATCAAGTGACCTACCGAGTTATTTACACGAGGCCCAGAGTCTATATAAGTTTCTACTCGGATTTTTATCTGATTGCCATTTTGACTGATTTTTCCAATAAACTTTCCACCTTCCTCACGGTTAGAAACTGATACTGCATGACTTATTCTGGCAATGACAGTATCAAAAATTTCAACTGATATGTCTAGATTAGAATGCCTAGAATCTGCTCTACCTCCTCCCAACAAACGAAAAAGACTCGACATATTAATCCTCCAGTTGATGATTTATATTAGTGCAGTAACATACTTTTTGAGGTTTTAAAAGCATTTGCTTTGCTTCAAAATGACTGCGGAATATTCCAGGAGCCGGTCTATTTCCATACACAATCCAGTTACTTTTTAATGTAGGCATTGACTGAGTTGACTCTCTAAGCAAAATAGAGAGAGCCATCCTAACTTGAATCAATGCAATCATTTGGATATCAATTGAGAGTCCTGATGCACGAAATTCTTTTTCATCAAGACCGTAAATTCTACTTTCTTCATCTTCCGTAAGTCCTAAAGCATCGTCTGATAAGTCAAGTTGATTGAGTTCGGAGAAAAGTTGTAAACACTTGTAACAACCAGTCACACTTGGAATGTAGCCAAAAATTTCACCTCCTATACCTGTCCGAAACACGGATGCTGTTACAAAAGGAACTTTTGCTGCCACACACTGGTCGCTCACAAACTCTCTGACACTCTTTTTATCTGAACAAGAAAGAACGAGATCTGAGCGACGAACTGACTCAATAAAGTTCGGAGATTGCATCACATCGTCTGCAAAAGTTTTAACTTCTACATTGGGATTTCTATCTTCTATCCACTCCTTTTGTATGTCTACTTTGAGTCGTCCTAAATCTTTACGCATTCTAGGATGCTTGACAAGATTTTCAGCTTCCAGAGTATCTGGATCGTAAAGTTCCCAAATCCGAATACCATTCATTACAAGGTGATCGCAAGCTGGTGTACCACCGCTACCTAAACCAACAACAGTGATTCGCTTATCTGAAAATATTTCTGGATTAAGTAGATAGCTAATTCTATCAAATTCAAGTGAATAATTTTGCTCTTTCATTAGTGTGCTTGCTCTGTTCCTGGCCATTTTTTAGTGCGTTTCCAAACATCATATTTGTTGACCCAGATTGCAGTCTTAGATACCATAAATGCTAATGAATAGTTTGAAGTCCATTGCTCTGGCTTCATCACACATAAATTGCCACTCGAATACCTGTGAGGACAATCAGGTTCAATGGTTCTTTCAAGTAACTTAATACATGGCATCTTGTAAGGATATTCTGAAGAAATTTCTATGCTAACTCGGTAATAGTTTCCGTCCGCTGTCTTTAAATCCCCCTCTACACCCTTGATAGACCCTTTGGATGCTTTAAAGTTAAACTGTTGATAGTAGCGCTTAATTTTCTCACTCTCAACAGCCATCCTATCTCTAGATAAATCATTTTCGAGAAATATAAGTCCACGATTAATCGCAATATTTGTCATTATTTGTTCTTCAATAACTACTTTTGAGATGGCAACTAATACTCACCTTTTGGATCGCGGAGTGCCACTCCTCTTTGAGATTGATTGGGATCGAATGGACGAACTACACCATCTGAGTCGATTTCTACAAACTCATCTTCTTCTTGAGTGTTAAAGGCTCTTTCTGCCATATTGGTAATTTGTCTGCCAATGCCTCTAGCAGTAGTATCAATTAATCCTTCAGTAATTCTACCGACTATATCGTCAAAATCATTTGGCATTTGCTTAACCCGTGAAAAACAGCTTTAGCTACTCCTAACTTAGTAATTCAGGCAAAGGCAGCAATTAATCTTGACTTACTTAAGTAATAAATTCTGAAGTTCTTGCCAATTGGCAAGAACTCTAAAAGCTTACTCTGTCAAGCTAACGATTCCTCAATCCCTCTTTTACCCTGATTTTTTTTAACCGTACATAGCCTGAAAGCATGATTTAGCAAAGCTTTGGGTTGGTATAATGCCTTGTTAGTCTAAATAAGCTAAATCTGAGTAGCTAATACGATGATACACTAAGCATACTCAGCTAGCAACTAGCCATCGCTATAAATTTTGGTTAGGCTCTGGCTATCAACTAAGCGAGACAGACTGTGATGACATCTAACGACGATATTTTTGCCGATGCCGCGAATAACTGGGACTTGGAAAGGCTCTACAAAGCTATGGCAGAAGCCAAGTGGCAAGTATCTCCTCGTGCCAGAAAGGGACTCACAGAAAGGGAAAAGCTTTTTTTGCGCGGTTTGCTGTGCGGCTACAGTCCGGCTGAAATAGCTAACCAAGTACATCAAACTCGCAAGGGTGTTGAGGTCTATGTCTCTAAAACTTTATATCAATACTTTAAAAAAATTAAAGATGTGCCTAATGAAACGGTAGGGAACTGGAGAAATATTCCTAACTGGCTAGAGGAAGAAGGATATAAAACTAAGTCGCCTGTTCAATCTCACTCAAGGAATTATTTGCCGCAAGAGTTATCAGTAAAAATCGGGAATATATGTTTTGATTCTAATACAGGAACAATTGATATCAACATCCGGGTATCACTTCCATCATTTTCAGAAGGGCAAAAAACAGAAGATATAGATTCAGGCGATCGCCCCTATACTAACTAATCTCACTGAAGTGCGATCAGCCGATCGCGCGATCGAGAGTAAAACTGACTAAAAAGGAATATACTCAACAGCATTCATCCATTCAAAAGCAGAGATTTTTCCTGTTGTACCTGCTCCCATTCTGCACGAATCTCCTGCTCAATTTCAGCTTGAAAGTCGAAGTAATAAGCCATCGCTGCATGAGCCTCCGACTGCATCAAATAAGGATGCTGGCGGCACATTTCTTCCACTGACCAACCGTAAGCTAGATAATCCATCACAATCTGAACAACCCGCACGCGGGGTATCCGCTGCAACCGTGCGGGTTGACCCGCTACTTTTTCGATATGAGGATAAATTATTGATAGCATAATGATATCCCAAACTAAAATCGCTCAATAGTTAAGTTGAAACAGAAACTACATTGTACAATCTTGTTTGATTATAGCCTAAGAAATTAGTCCAAGGCAGTACCCCTACATAAACCGATCGCGCGATCGATCGATCTTCGCCAAAGCAGCACCGGAAACATCCGCCAGAATACTGATAATCCGATACAAAGCCACCGCACTCAAAATTATACCCGTCGAAAAGCGATCGGACAACAGCCCGATCGCCGTTGCTTCAAATACTCCCATCCCTCCCGGTGCTCCGGGCACAACTAAACCCACCACAAACGCAAAACAAAAAGCACCGAACAAATTGGGAATATCAAGAAAATTCACCGGATTTAACGCCATCACCGTTAGCAAAAATCCGCTACCCCGCAATCCGATAAAACACATTTGTCCAATTAACGGCACTAAAGGATAGCGTTTAATTGGTAAATTAATTTTGCGCGGGGACTTGACACTCGATGTTTTTTTCGCTATACTGGAGCTAGACCCTAAACGCGAAATCAGTCGATCGCCCGCAGCCTCCCCAACCTCTGCCCCAACCTCTGAATTTTCCCCATTGTTCTTTGATAACTTCAACCGCTCCACAAAAAGGACGATCGGATTTAAAATTCGCGGATGAATCGCCGTCAAAATAGCAACACAACCGACAATCCGCAAAAACCAATTGATGCGATCGAAACAAATTAACCCAATCAAAACGCCCGCAGAAGCCATCAGCAGCGGTTCCAGCAACACGCTGAGAGTAGCAGCTTTGGGTGCAATGCCTGCCTTTTTTGCGTCCAAAATTCGACCCCAAAAATGCCAAATATTCCCCGGCAAATACTTGGCAATATTTGTTTTGAGAAAAACTTGAATCGCCCAGGCGGCATTTACAGGTTGACGGAATTCCCGCAAAATTAACATCCACACCCAGCCGACAAAAATTAGAGACAGTAAAGTGATGCCAAGCGCAATAGCCAATAACGGAAAACTTTCGGATCGAATTTGGATATTCGCGACTTCTCGCCAGTGAGTTACAAAAGCTTTGGCAATAAATAAAAACGTTCCGCCCAGAATCACATAGCGCAAATAAGGCTTTAAACGCGCTTTCGCGAGGTTGAAAAAATTCTGAATTCGATGCAAGTGTTCTTTTCCCATTTTCCGCTCCTGATTAGTGAATTTGGGATGGTAGATTACTTAAGGACAATTTCATGTTTTAAATCTAAAATTTAGATTGATTTTATCTAAGGAGTAAATTTCTATGCCCGGCCCGAACCCTGACGGTCTTTCCTATCTTTTAGATGATAGCCCTAATAGTTTCGCATTAACTCCGGGCTTTTTGACTCCCTATCCTAACGGACTTTTTGCCCTCGGAGGTAACGATTTTATTGTCGGTTCCTCGGATGCCGATCGCCTCAACGGTGATAATGGTAATGACAGACTCCTCGGCGGTGGCAATTCCGATACTCTCTTCGGTGGTGTCGGGAATGACTTGCTTAACGGCGGTACCGGCAACGACTTCCTGTTTGGCGGCAAGGGCAGCGATACCTTGCAGGGAGGTAGGGGAGATGATGCCCTCTACGGCGGCAACGGTAGCGACGTTTTAGTGGGAGATGGAGGCAAAGATACGCTGACAGGGGGTTTGGGCGCAGATACCTTTGTCCTCCGCAGCAACTCCCCAGTCTCCGATCCGGCTGTTGCAGACATGATTACTGACTTTAACAGTTTTGAGGATGCGATCGGACTAACCGACAATCTTACCGAAGCAGACCTCACTTTGGAAGCAGTTGCCGACACTCCCAATACAGTAATTAAAATTCGTCAATCCGGTGCTATTTTAGGCGAAGTCGCCAACACATCTCCACAAAACCTCAGCGGTAAATTCATCTCTGCAAATACCGTATTGGGCAACCAACTCAGCCAAGCCCGCGATTTAGGCGTTTTGAGCAGCACTCAAACCATCGCCGACTCGGTTAACAATGCTCGCCCAGACAACCTTTACCGCTTTACTTTGCCTGCAACTAACGACTTTAAATTAACTGTCAGCGGTTTGAGTGCCGATGTTGACGTGGCTGTGATTAAAGATATTAATGGCGACAATTCTATTGACTTTACCGATATTATTGCTTCTGCTAAAGAATCGGGTTTATCGCCAGAGTCTATCGATCTCAAAAATTTGGCACCCGGAACATACTTTGTCCGAGTTTATCAAAACCAAGATAATACAAATTATACCCTAAATTTATCTGCAACTCCTGCCAATATTGTTCCTGAAAATCCCAGCAACTCACCGGGTTTTGACTCTCGTTCTGGGTTCGGTTTGGTGAATGCGGCGGCGGCAGTTGCTTCTTCTCAAGGTGTTGCAACTTTTCCTGATGTTCCCGACTTGGGCGGCGACGAGTGGGGCAGAGACTTAATTAAGGCTCCAGAAGTTTGGGCGAAGGGCTTGACTGGAGACGGCATTGTTGTAGCAATTATCGACAGCGGAGTTGACTACAATCACCCGGATTTAACAGGGAATATTTGGAGCAATGGGGGGGAAAATGGCGTAGATCCGACTGGTAGAAATAAAGCTAGCAACGGCGTAGATGATGATGGCAATGGCTTTGTTGACGATTTCCGGGGATGGGATTTTGCCAACAACGATAATGACCCGATGGATGATAACAGCCACGGTACTCATATCTCTGGTTTACTTGCTGCAAAAAGAGATGGAGTGGGAATAACTGGAACGGCTCCGACTGCGAAGATTATGCCTTTGAAAATACTCAATAGCACAGGAGTAGGCAAAATTACAGATGAAATTAACGCGATTAATTACGCGGTGGCAAATGGTGCGAAAATCATTAATGTGAGTTTTGGCGGCCAACAGTTCAACGATCGCGAATTGCGATCAATTCGAGCGGCGGAAGCTAAAGGTGTGGTAGTGATTTCGGCGGCAGGAAATGATGCTCGCCCGGAGGTAGATTATCCGGCTAAGTTTGCGAATGAGGTAGGAATTGCTGTCGGTGCTGTTAACCGCAACGGCTTGTTTGCTGATTATTCTAACCGGGCGGGATCTGACACAATTAGTTATTTTGTCGCTCCGGGCGGCGATGGCGGCAGGGCCGATGCTGGGGACGTTTATTCAACTGTGCCACTGTCTCAACCTGGGGTTCCCTATCGATATTTTGCTGGTACTTCGATGGGAGTGCCGCACGTATCTGGGGTGATAGCTTTGATGTTGCAAGCCAATCCGAGTCTGACTCCTGCTCAAATTAAGCAGATTCTGGCGGAAACTGCCAATCGATCGGTTTAAATTCCATTTGTGCTACCCGCGATCTACAACATCATCACAAGGTGCGCAATGCGCACCTTGAGTCTCGCGTTGCGCGGACTTCGTTTGTGTAGTCGCGGTTTCAACCGCCGACTTCGTTTGTGTAGCCGAGTCTTATCTTAATAATTGGCAGCGTAAGTCAAGTCAAATTGGCGGCACAGAGTGATGCAGCAGTAATTTGGTCGATCGAATACTAACTCGTAATTCATCTCGCCATCTATTTTGGTAATCGGCTGCTTTAAAGGGATGCCGTGAATGTCGTATTGGCGGCGTTCTAAGGCACTCCAATCGATAATTTTGATATCGATTTGGTTCTGCAACTCACTTGCGATCAGATAGAGGTGCATCTTGTCTTGAACTTTCCCAGTCAGGGGAATTTTCATTAACACTGATTGAGTGACAAGGGGTTTTTGGTCGTTGGGATGCTTCTGAGTGTGGCAGCTTTTGAGTTCGATATCGTAAGGTTCTACCTTAAATTTCTCTCCATTGGCGATCGCAGACGAGTGTAAGTCTTTCAGGGATTTTTCTAGGTGAGGAATCAGCCCTAAGTCTGGATCGCACAGCAGTCTGCGAATATTCGATGTTTCAGTGACTGTCATTTGAGATTTTTGATGTTATTTTTGTTATTCTTAATTTCTAGTCTACCGCGAAACGCAGCCATATTGAACTCTACTCTAGACATACTTCCCAAAATTCAGTTTCTTGGCAGTCTGTCGCGGTGAACCAGACATTTTTGGAAATCAACCAGTTTTTTGCCTTAATCCTGTCAGATTATTTTTTAGTAATTTTCCATAGATTGAGTTCGACATTACTAACCGCCGGATCTATTCGATAGTTTTGTTGCTCAATTGCCGATCGCAAAGTTGAGGACGGTCTGTATAAAAACAACTCGCCGAAACCGCCGGGAATTTTGGGGGGTTGTGGTTTTTTCCGTGCCAATTCTCGATTTTTGTAGCAAGAAGTGTAACAGCGCGGTTCGATTAGCAGTTTGACTTTTGGTTGCAGGCGATAACTTAAAGGCATGATGTATGCGATATTTGCATCGCTGATAATCAGGGGATTTCTAGCTTGATTGACAGTCGCAACGACTTCTAATTCCGCGCGCAACCAACCGCTGCCTTTATTCCACCAACTATCGGCTTGAGAACTAACTCCCGCCGATATAATTCCGACCGAAAACAGTGCAATTGTCACTACTCTCCACAGTTTTTGCTGCTGGAAACTAGCCAAATTGTTACTAATTTTTGCCGACAGCAGGTAAGCAACTGCTAGCTGAATTCCCACATAACAAGGAACTAAATATCGCGGATTTCCCGATCGCCTTCCACCTTTAAGTATATCAGGCACTGCTAAAAACAAAGCGGTTGTGGCAATTAATAACAATATCAGTAACCAAACCCGTTTTGGTGTTTGTCGGCACAGAAAATAAATCGCATAGCCGACTAAAGCTAGAATCATGATGCCAACTGGAATTACCAAGGCTAGTTGTGTGGCGTTGGCACTTCCATCAATGCCAATATCAAAAAATGCTATGCTGATTGAACCAACCCACCTGCTGACCAATCTTAAGAAATTTGTCTGTTCTGCCCATACTGTTGTGCTTCTAATTTGATTGAAATTTTCTACAGAATTGACTAGGAAAGGTATGGAGGCGATTAAGGCGATTAAAGATGCTACATAATAGGCAATAAATGTTTTAACATCGCGCCAGTTGGCAATAACTGCGACGTAGATTGCATGGGCGGCGGCGACGCAGACAAATAACAAGTGGGTGTACAGTCCCATTGCTGCTGTGACTGCGTAAAGTGCCCAACGAGCAACAAGGGCGATCGCATTTTGAGTTGACTCAGGGCGCATTGCTCGCAACAAGGCTGCACTGGATAAAATGGTAGTTAATGTCCACAAACTGTACTGTCTGGCTTCTTGGGCAAACAAGATGTGGTAGGGAGAAATGGCAAAAATTGCGATCGCCATCCACCCTACTGCTGATGATTCAAACAACTCCCAAGCCAGCCAATAAATAGCGGGAAATACTAGCAAGCTAATCACGGCGGCTAAACTTCTCATTGCTGCAACCGAAGTGCCGAACCATTGGGCCCAATGTCGCGCTAGTATGTAATAAAGTGGCGGGTGTTGGGGGTCTTCGGTTACTAAAGAATGTAGTGTGTCAGTTAAATTTGTTTCTACATTTATCTGCTGATATTTTTGTAAATCTGAAGGCAGTGTTATTTTCTGGTACGAAATGTCCGCAAGCATTTCGGCTTCGGTGTAGCCAGAAACTCTCAAAGAAGTATATGTTTCGTCGATCCAGTAAAATTTGCGATCGAGATTGACAAAGCGAAATAAAATGCCGATCGCCAATACTGCTATAATTAAAAATTTCAGCCACTTGTTAAGTAAAAAATTGTGAGAATTTAGTCGATCGCGATTTTCAGTAGATTCCATTTTATAAATAGCTAATCTCGCAGAAGTTTTTTGTTATTACCCTAGCCGTAAGGTGCGCCGAAGTGCACCCTACAAAAACTGAAATCATTGAAAAATCTCGCTTTGATCCGAGGCCAGATCCCCCTAAATCCCCCTTAAGAAGGGGGACTTTGAGAAGAATCTTGTCCCCCCCTTCTTAAGGGGGGCTAGGGGGATCTGGCCTCGGCGGTAAACAGCAGTCTATGAGTACGTTTGACGTGTTTGTTAACACCAATGATTAATCGTCTACTCCTGCAATCGGCGCGAAACCTTGCCGCTGAATATTTTCAGTTATTGTGCGAGGTTCCAGGAATTGTAGCAAGTAATCGGGGCCGCCGGCTTTGGAACCAACACCCGAAAGTTTGAATCCTCCGAAGGGTTGCCGCGATACGACTGCGCCTGTGATTCCTCGATTTATGTACAGGTTTCCGACTTCAAAATCGGCTTGGGCGCGATCGATATGCGAAGGTGTGCGAGAATACAATCCGCCAGTTAAAGCAAAATTTGTACCGTTAGCAATCGTAATCGCTTCATTGAAATTTTTTGCCCGAATCACTGACAAAACCGGGCCAAAAATTTCTTCTTGGGCGAGAGTTGCAGTCGGCGATACTTCCGTGACAATCACTGGGCCGACGAAATAGCCGGTTTCTGGTGCCGACATTTCCAAAGCAATTTTAGCTTCGGCGCGGCCTTTTTCGATGTATTCACGGATGCGCGATTGGGCGGTGGCATCGATTACAGGCCCGACTTGAGTGCCCGGATTTTCTGCTGCGCCGACATTGAGCGATCGCGTGGCTTCTACCAATCTGGTCACAAAATTATCGTACACCGATTCGACCACAATTACTCGCGAACAAGCAGAACATTTTTGGCCGCTGTATCCAAATGCCGAATAAACTACCCCTGCAACTGCTTGGTCTAAATCCGCACTTTCATCAACAATAATTGCATTCTTGCCGCCCATTTCCGCAATTACTCGCTTCAGGTGTTTTTGTCCCGGCCGCAAAATCGCGGCTTCGGCATAAATCTGACAGCCAACTTCCTGAGAACCGGTGAAAGTAATCATGTGAACATCGGGATGTTTCACCATGTAAGCGCCGACGGTGGAACCTTTGCAAGGCACGTATTGAAATACGCCTTTAGGAATCCCGGCTTCTAGCAAAATCTCAGCTATCTTTGCCGCAATTACTGTGGAAAATTCCGCAGGTTTGAGCAAAGTACAGTTACCTGCAACCAGCGATGCAACTGTCATACCGACGGGAATTGCGAGGGGGAAATTCCAAGGGGAAATAATCAGAGAAATGCCGCGTGGCTGATAAGTATAGCGGTTGTTTTCTCCGGGAATGTCGTAATTTTGCCCTTGTTCCAACCGTTCCATTTCGTCGGCGTAGTAGCGACAAAAATCTATGGCTTCGGAAACTTCAGCATCGCATTCTCTGACTGGTTTCCCGACTTCAAACACCATCCAAGCTGACAGTTCGTGCCGCCGTTGTTCCATCAATTCTGCTGCTTTTCGGAGGACTCCGGCGCGCTGGCGGACGGGGGTTTTGCGCCAACTTGTGGAGGCTGCTTTTGCTGCTTCTAGGGCTTGTTTGGCTTGTGCTTCGGAAAGTAATCCGATTTTGCCAACTACTTCTGTGGGATTGGAAGGGTTGAGGGAATTAACTGTTGTTTCGGTGTTTTGGTATTCGCCATCGATTAGCGGCAAATACGTTTTACCTAGGTTGGCGCGCACTGATTTGATGGCTGCTTCTGCTTGTTGCCGCAATTTGGTATTGGCGTAGTCTGTATCGGCGACATTCGGAAATACTTTGGTGTAAACTAGCTGGTCATTGCCATTGGCGACTGGTGCGGCTAATAATTGTTCGATCGGCATTTCTTCGGAACTTTGCCGGATAAACGAACTGTTGGCGGTATTTTCCAGCAAACGGCGGATCAAATAAGCCATGCCTGGGAGCAAATCGCCGTAGGGACAGTATACTCGGACGCGATAACCGCGATCGACCAAAAGCTTAGCCAATTTGTCGCCCATGCCGTACAGCACTTGCATCTCAAAGCGGCGACGTGGTATATTGAGAGTCTCGGCAATGGCGATCGCCCTGGCTTGCGATCGCACGTTGTGGCTAGCGATTGCTGCATACAAATATTCGTGATTTTCGAGCAGCAACTGCGTCATCTGCTCAAAATTTGCATCCGTAGCAACTTTATCATTGTAGACCGGCTGCGGCCAATCTTTCTGCATCGCTTTGATAGTTTCCTGATCCCAGTAAGCGCCTTTTACAAGACGCACAGTTAGGGGAGTCCCGC
>Ga0209591_10002073_pt1 | contig 24340 bp, 26 predicted proteins | sample MAT01_FD_187207 | JGI IMG/M metagenome (GOLD analysis project Ga0209591, IMG submission 187207) | Freshwater microbial communities from Lake Fryxell liftoff mats and glacier meltwater in Antarctica - MAT-01 (SPAdes) (version 2) | ecosystem: Environmental > Aquatic > Freshwater > Ice > Liftoff... | reverse complement strand
CATGAAGGCCGTGAAGTCGCTGCTGCCGATGGCAGTCGCCAACAACGGGACGATTAACCCGCATTTAATCGCGGAGATCAAAACGCTGGTCGGTGCGTATCTGCGGACGACGTTAGAGAAGTAGGAGATGAGCAATCACCCTACGAAAGATTATTGGAGACAACTATGGAAGACCTTACCCCGCGAATGCTGCGGCTGCGCGATGCAGGTTACAAACTCACGAATGCGCGGTTGAGTGTTTTAGAAGCGCTGGAACAGCATGATGGTCACATGACCTCAACCGACGTGTTAGAAGCGGTTGCCGTCATCAATCCCGCCATTGGTCGCGCCAGCGTATTTCGGACGCTCGATCTGCTCACACAGCTTGCCATCATCCGCCCGACCTATATCGACAGCAGCATAACGCCCACTTATGTTTTGATGCCGGACGGTCATCATCACCATATTATCTGTGTCAACTGCAATAAGATCATCGAATTTGAAAACTGCGGCCTAAGTGGGTTAACCGCTCAACTTGAAGCGCAGTTTAACGTTAAACTCAGCGGACATTTGCTGGAATTTTATGGGAAATGCGGCGATTGTTCTACATCGCTGCCGCCCGACGAAACGGACTAAATCACGTTATGCACATTGCCTTCAACGGTTGGTTTTGGAATCAGCCTCATACCGGCAGCGGTCAATATCTGCGCCGGCTGCTGCCCCAACTGCGTAAAATCGCCCCTGAGTTAAAAATGACTCTCGTCCTGCCGCCAGATGTCGCCAGCGCAGATGACTTGCCGCCAAATATCACCATCATGACGACTAAGGGGATGGGGGGTAAAATCGGCAAAGTTTGGTTCGAGCAGCGCCTTTTTCCGCAAGCGGTCAAAAAATGTCAAGCCGATATTGCCCATGTGCCTTATTGGGGATCGCCATTAAGTTCGTCCGCGAAACTCGTCACAAGCGTTTTAGACGTGATTCCGCTGGCACTGCCTGAATACACGCAGGGTATGGCGGGACGGCTCTATACCGCCCTTGTCAGCGCCGCAGCACCCGGTTCAGCGCATATCCTCACTATCAGCCAAGCCGCCAAAAATGATATTGTGGAATATCTCACAATTCCCGCCGAAAAAATCACATCCACCTATCTCGGTGTTGATGAGGCTTTTCATCCCCGTCTCGGCGCGGAACGGGATGCCGCTGTACGCCAGAAATACAGTCTACCGGATCGCTTTGTGTTGTATATCGGCGGATTCGACAGCCGTAAGCAGGTCGCGCAACTGTTAGAAGCCTATACTTATGTGCTTAAAGCCGAAGGTGATGAAGTGCCGTTGGTGCTGGCAGGCCGCGAACCAGCGTGGGGTACATCCGTCTTCCCGGATTTACGCAAAATCGTAGGCGAATTTGGCCTAAGCGATGTCGTGCGGTGGGCAGGTTATATCGACGAAGCGGATAAACCCTCACTTTATCGACTCGCAGCGCTGTCGGTCTTTCCCAGCAAATATGAAGGATTCGGTCTGCCCATTATCGAGTCGATGGCCTCTGGTACACCTGTAATCGCGTGGGATATGGATGTCTCGCGGGAAATTTCCGGCGATGCGGCTTTTTTAGTGGATAACGCTCGCACGATGGCAGGGGCGATACTCGCACTGCTACTGCAAGCCCCTTTACGCGAGACGATGATTAATCAAGGATTGGCGCAGGCCACCCGTTATAACTGGCGTAAAACCGCGCAGGAAACGCTTGCAGTCTACGAAAAAGTAATGCGTGATACGTAAATGTGTTAAGGCTAACACAATCATGATTTCACACGGACACATGACCCTACAAGCATATTTGGCACGACCAGAGACCAATCACATCGTGGAGTTGGTTGGTGGGGAGTGCATCGAACACACGATCTATGATATTCATCAAGCGACATTAGGGCGCGTTTTTAACATGCTCTATTGCAGCCAAGAACTAAATAAGGGAACGTTGCGAATTGCACCAACAGGCGTTTACTTTGACGAACCGGATATTTTTTGGGTAAGCCCGACGAACACCCAATGTTTTTTGCGTCCAGATGGTTATTACTGGAAGGGTGCGCCTGATTTGGTTGTCGAAGTCTTTTCACCCGGCACAGCACGACACGATAAGCAAACTAAATTTCGGATCTATCAAAAACATGGGGTGCGCGAATATTGGATGGCTGACCCCACTGAAGAATATGTTGAAGTCTGGCGGCTTATCGACGGTCAATTTGGGCTGATAGGCGTTTTTGGCGCTGACGAGACGTTTGAATCGCAATTTCTACCTGCGCTTCCCGTCGCAGTAAGCGCGTTTTTTGGTTGATAGAATGAAGAGATGCTTCTAGTAAGTGGCTTTGTTGAAAGGCTATTCTTGTGCTTTTTTGATCGGCACAATGCGATCTGGTGGCGGATTCGTCGTAAAACGCACCGCCTTCACCGTTGGCAAGCCGAAGGCATAACACTTTAGGATGCGGTGCATTGCATCCATGACATGGCCTTCGGCGCTCATCACAATCGGATATTGCAAGTCTGCTGCGAAGATGCGTTTGGCATGATCGCCAATATCGCGCCAAAGCGGTGGGCTGCTCAGGTCTTCGCACTGGAAGTTTTCGTTTGTCCAATCAAAATTTTCTAATGGAATGTGTTCAACCGTCATGGCCTCGGCAAGTTTCCAGAGTGTGGCGGCTTTCCAGTAATAAAGATTTTCTTCATCACTATCAATAAAGCCGTGTTCAGCAAATTCTTCGCTCAATTTGTCGTTCCTAATTCGCTCATTACAATCAACCCAAAGTATAGGAGCCACCGGGGTCAAGCACCAGCGGCTGCGCGTCCGTCTCGCTGTTGACGCGGTTGGCCCAATCACCGCCGTTCTGGGCAATCGGCGGAAAGGTGTTATAGTGCATCGGCACGACGAAACGCGGGCGAATAAAGTGAATCGCCTTGATCGAGTCATCAATTCCCATCGTGAAGTTATCGCCGATGGGCAAAAATGCCACATCAATTCCTTCGTCACCAATCAACTGCATATCGCTGAACAACGCTGTATCGCCTGCGAAATAGAGATTCATTCCATTGGCTTTCAAAATCATGCCTAGCGGGTTGCCGCCGTAGCTTCCGTCGGGCAGCGACGAACTATGGAACGCAATCGTCCACTTGACGCGCACAAATCCGGCATCATACGTGCCACCTGTATTTACACCCCAGACATTCGGCACCTTCTGCCTGCCTAGCCACCCAACAATTTCGGGATTGGAAAGCACTAATGCGCCGGTTCTTTTGGCAATGCTCACCGCGTCTGCCACATGATCGCCATGCCCGTGACTAATAAGCATCAGTTCCGGGTTTAAGTCATCCGGGCTGACTGCCGCCAGCGGATTCCCAGTTAGGAACGGGTCAATCAAAACTTCATGCCCATCAATATCGAAGGTAAAAGTGGAATGTCCCAGCCATGTAAAAGTGATGCTCATTTGTCTGGTCTCCTTAAAGTTGAGTGACTAATGGAAAATTAAAAGTTTATCACTCTATTGTTTTGCAACAAAGTAACCCCGTTAAAATAAGATATATTTACGCATCGCTCAGCACTCACTGAGGTTACGCAGTTAGCCCTCATCCTAAATCCTTCTCCCTCACGGAGAAGGACTTTGAGATACGCTGTCCGTTTGCCTCCCCTCGCCCTGATGGAGAGGAGCCGGGGGTGAGGGCAGAAACAGAGGCGGCTACGTAACGTCAGTTACTCATCACTCATTGCTCATCACTTTTATCTAACCAGCGGCAGTGTCACGGTAACGGTTGTCCCTTGATTCACGCCCGGACTGGATGCCCAAACACGCCCGCCATGCGCTTTAATCAGCGCCCGCGTAATGCTCAAGCCAATGCCCAAGCCGCCGTGTCGCCGCGTCATGTGATCTTCCACTTGATAAAACTCGTCGAAAATTTTATCGAGTTGATCCTCTTCCATACCGATTCCGCTGTCGCTGATGCTAATCCATGCTTCAATTTCATTCGGGACACGCGCCTCAATTCTGATCGTACCGCCGTTGGGCGTAAAGCTGACGGCATTGTTGAGGATATTAATCAGCGCCATCACCACGCGGCTGCGATCAATATTCAGCAGGGCATCGCCATCTTTAAATTCAACCGTGAGTTTATGCTGATTGGCATCCATCAGCGTTAGAATATCGCCTTTGAGGTCGGCGATAAGATCACTGATCGAAATCGGTTCGCGGTGCAGTTCTGAGGGATTCTGCTTAAGATAGCGCAGATTAATCATATCTTCGATGATGCGGCGCAGTTGCAAGGCGCTCGCCATCACCTTAGAGGCGTGTCCAGCAACGGACGGATCAGTTTCTTCCTGTAAAAAGCTGGCGTAGCCCATGATAACCCCCAATGGGGTGCGGAGTTCATGCGAGGCGATAGCGATAAAATCACTTTTGAGTTTATCCAGTTCGCTGAGTTCGGTATTGGCCTTTTGCAGTGCGACAACCAACTGCGCCACTTCAATCGCAACAGCCGCCTCTTCCGCCAGTAGCGACAAGTTGACGTGATCGCCTTCCGTCCAGGGAAGTTTCGTTTTGTTGACGACTTCCAAAACGCCGATGACCTTTTGCTTGGCGATCATCGGAACACCCAAAAGTGAGCGCGTTACAAATTCGACATCCGAATCCACTTTGTCGTAATGGCGCGGGTCTTTTAGCACATCATCAACTTGAATTGGCTCGCGCTCGCGCAAAATTGTCCCCGCGATGCTGTCCAGCGGGACGGGTTTGCCGATCAAGGATTTTGCGACAGGGCTGTTACTGGTCGTCGCGGCGAAAAATAATTCGCGTGTATTGCTGTTCCAGAGCAGCACCGATGCACCTTCCGATGCGGTAATGTCGGCAGCCGCGTCCATGATATAACTCAAGAGTGAATCCAGCCTTGCGTTGGCGTTGAGTAGGGCGGAGTTCAGCACCGCCGAAACTTCGAGCAGCCGCGTGAGCATCGTCACTTTTTCTTCAAGCTGTTCGATATAAGGTTTACTGGTCATGCTGTTCCGTTCCATCCGTCGCGCTCCGATTGCTGAGGTGCATCAATCTTAATGCTCCTAAGAGTGTAGCACCGTCTGGGAATTCTGGCGATTAATGTCAATGGAGGTTTGGGTTTTAAACAATTTTATTTTTCAGGAGTGTCTTATATATAAGATAGCAGTAGTAGTAGGGGTGTTCAAATTGTTCAAAACTATGTAACAATTATTGAAATGTGGGCTAATTTACCCACTTTATCCCAAATATGACCCGTAGAAATCCCAAATGTGGGATAGTGCGGGAAAAAGTTTTGAACATCAATTGTTCAAAACTTGTTCATAACTTTAAACAGGTAAGTGTTACTAGTATCTATATATTTGAACAATACAAACAAAAGTTTTGAACAGGTAAGTATTAGCACTAACTATAGATTTGAACATGTTTGAACAGCTTTGAACAAGTTTTGAACATAGTTTTGAACATCATTCTCGGAGATCGTTTGTATTAATGGGATATATTTGGGATATTTTGTTCTGTTTATCCCAAGCGGGTTGGGATATATATCGCAGGTTAATGTAAGGTTTGTTGGGATATACTGTAATACATTGGGAATGGGTTAATTTTCTGCAATATGGGGCGATTATCTTAACGAGTTTAGAAAGCGCTGCAAACAAAAAGGACGCATCATTATGCGCCCAGTTTTGTCTGTAAATTTGCTTATAAATCTTGTAACTACGGCCTATCGTGTGACGCTCATGGGCATGATGACGTGGATAAAATCGTCGCGGTTTTCTGGACGCAGCACACCCGGATTCGCCGACCCGTTGCTTTCCAAAATAACGCGCTCCTCATTGACCACACGCAGCACCTCAATCAGATATTTGATGTTGAAGGAAATATCCAGCGCTTCCCCTTCCACCGAAGCATCGACCATGCCTTCGTTATCGCCGCGCTCGGCGCTCTTGCCGACGATGACGACTTCACCCGGTTCGCCGGGGCCTTTAGGCGGTTTCACATAAAGCCGTCCGCTGTAGGCGCTGTCACGGGCAAAGATTTCTGCCCGTTGGCAGGCACGCAGCAAATCCGCCGTATACATCACCGTCGAGGTACTGTATGCCTTGGGGATGATCGAGCCGAAATCGGGGAACTTGCCTTCCAGCAGTTGCGACGAAAGCGTGACATTGTGCATGTGGAAGATGACCAGATCGCGCTCACCTGGCAGAGTCAGCAGCACTTCATCGTCTTGATCGCTGATGATGCGGGCGACTTCCGCCATCGCTTTGGCTGGGATGACCATTTCAATCGGCTTCTTAACCGACTGCTCAAGCTGAGTTGTCCGCACGGCAAGACGATAGCCATCTGCCGCCGCCATCGTCAGCTTATCGCCATCAATCCGCGTATATAGCCCCGTCAGGACAGGACGATTGTCGTCTGTCGCCGCCGCGAACACCGTTTGTTGGATCATCTCTTTAAGGGCTTTACCGGGGATGGCGACCTCGCCGCCTTCATCATCCGCGACGGGCGGGAACTCATCGGAATCAATGCCTTTGATGTTGGATTTTGTACCGCCGCATTTGAGGTTCATGGTTTGGGTGGCGGTGTCAAGCACTAAATCGACCCGTTCCGGTGAGAGGTTATTCACCAGATCAGCAAAGGTTTTGGCGGGCAGGGTGATCGACCCCTCAACATCGACCTTCGCGCCGATCCAGCAGGTGATCCCCATGCCGAGGCTCATGTTGATTGCTGCCAGCTTAAGGCGCGAATCTTCGGTTTGCAGCAGAATATTGGCGAGGACAGGCATGGTGGGGCGGGTTTCCACCGCTTTGCTGACGATGCTCAAGCCCTTCGCCAGATTTTCTTGTAAAACAGATACTTTCATAATTCGCGCTCCAGCGCTCTAAATTTATCCCAAATTATCCCAAGATTATAGCGCACTATTGCTTAATTTAACATCCATAACGGAACAAATTTTCCGACACGTAGGCGGATTTGGAAGCAAAATGCAAACAAGACGGAAACAAAATAAGCCGAGTCGGTGTTTTCAGGGCAACAACTGAGCGTAAAACGCCAAGCGAAGGCCGTTCATCACAGCTTTTTGATAACGATCAATTCCCCGTCGGCGATTTTTTGCAGCAGCACAGAACGAGTCACGCCGAAGCTGGCGGCGAGTTCGTTGATCTTTTCAACCCGCGCCTTTTTCTTTTCTTTTTCCCCTAAGTAAAAACTTACGGGCGATTCCTGCGGTTTTTTACGTTTATAGGTCATATCAGGTTGTTGACAAGCTAGACAAAATGCGTTATTCTTTCAATTGACGAGCTAGTAAAAATACAACTTTATATTTCACCGCTACGGAGATCATACCATGACTACCGATCTTGCAACATCGCTTGCTCAAAATGATACTCGTCCTTTGCCTTTGATCGTTGCCGAAAAATGGAATTTCCCACTACAACATTATCAGCGCTTTGATGTTGAAGGGGGTCATTTATTCGCAGTTCAAGATTGGATTGCCGGTTTAACCGAGTCAACTACGACTAAATCTTCCGAAATGTGGCGAAAATTGAAGAAACAGACCCGGATTTCAAATACGAGTCTCCCCTATTCTGCTGCTGATGGTAAAACTTATGAACGAGATTTTGCTAATGCTAAAGGCTTATTCTTGATCGCTCAAAAATTGCGCGTTACGCATGAGCGTGAACAGCTTTCAATAATTCCAGGACTTTCGCTTACCTCACCCCCCGGCCCCCTCTCCAAGTATTGGAGAAGGGGAGAAAAACGCATCTTGAAGTCCCCTCTCCATGCAATGGGGAGGGGATTTAGGGGTGGGGTAAATGCGTGAGCAAAAGTCCTAAATTCATGAGTTTCTTGCAGCAGCAGGCGCATTTGTAGATGAACAACGCATCGCACAAGAAGAAACAGCCCTAGTGTTTGAAGTTGAAGTGCCATCCATAACCACAGATGATGCCGAAACCCTCATCCACGCCGGGATGGATAAATGGCGCAGAGATGGGAAGTCTGAAGAATGGATTCAAACGCGCATTCATGGGATTATCACGCGCAAACAGTTCACCGAAGCACTGAAAAACGCGGTTGCCAATGCGCCACAATCGCTGTTTAGCCAAAGTACCGAAAAGCTTTATATCGGTCTATGGAAGCGCACGAAAGCCCAATTACGCGGCGATCTTAACCTAACGCAGAAGCAAAATCTCCGCGATCATTTTGGGCGTTTGGCCTTAACTTATACCGACATCGCCGAACAAGTCGCCACGATTCAGCTTGGCGATGCGGAAACTGTCGAGATGCCGCAAGCGATGAAGATCGTCCATGATGCGGCAAAACTCATCAGTAAGCAGGCACAGGCGACATCCAAAGCGTTGGGGATTGATCTGATTACCGAGCGTCCGCTGCTGGCGAAGGGGAAATAAGGCGGCCTTGGCGATCAAACAGCAAGCGTGAACCCGCCTAAGTTTTTCTCGATGAAGAGGGATAAAGGCGGGTTAAACCAGCCCGTTAATCCGATCATATAAGGCGCGATCTGGCAAAACAGGTACATCCGGCAGGAGCCCCTCATGAATGGTCATCTTTCCGCCGCGCACAACCGTCACACCGGAGAGTATGCCTTCGCGTAATGCGGTATAAGCTGACCGCGCCATTTGTGATGCAAGTACACGATCTCGATGCGACGGACTCGCGCCGCGCTGTGCATGACCGAGCCGAATATCGCGCATCCTGATTCCGGTTAATTTCGGCAGATCATCCGCCAGCGTCCGTGCGCCGGGGGTGCCTTCCGAAAGCACCATGAGCGCGTATCCACTCACTTCTACGGCGGAAAGCAGCCGCGCCGCCAGCCAATTTTCCTCATAGGCAAATTCCGGCATGAGGGCGACATGCGCCCCTGCACCCGCCGCCACAGCTAAGGCGATAAAGCCTGTATTGCCGCCCAGCGTTTCTATCATAAACATACGTCCACGCAGGGCATGAGCCGTCAGTAATGCGCCATCAATGCTGTGATAGGCATAGTTGCAGGCCGAATCGAAGCCGAGTGTTTCTTCAGTACCGGGGACATCATTATCAATCGTCGTGGGGATTCCGACATAAGGGATTCCCCAGTTGTTAAAAAGTGGGGGGATATGGCGCAGTGAGCCGTTGCCGCCGAACAACACGATGTTGTCGATTTGATGCGCTTGGCGCAGCGTCCTAAAGCGCGATTCCGCATCCGTCTGGCTGAGTACGGGGTCACGGCTTGACCGTAAATAGCTTCCCGCACGTCCCATCCAAGGCATCAGCGCATCAATCGTCAAAGGCGCAATTTCACTCTCGCGTTCAATTAATCCCGGTAGACCGCCCATTGCGCCTACCACTTGATCGCCTTGCGCCGTCGCTGAGGCAATAAAATGCGCGATAGTGGTATTGATTCCGGGTGCATCCCCGCCGCTGACAATCATCAATGTTTTCATCGAGCCGTTCCTTTCGCTAATAGCCAGCCATTCTAACAAATGCTTTCATTTGTGCCAGAATTCCCAAATGAGGTCATGTATTTTGAACCTTCGCCGCTGATTTTTCTTATTTGACGAAAAATAAAAAGATGGGTATCATGAAATCGATTTCATAAACATAGGATTTACGCGGTTGATCAAGTTTTTGGTAAAAGTTGTTAGTAGATAGTCCTTGATAAGGCTTATTAGGGACAAAGAGTTTCCCTTAATTCGATTTAACTAAAAACTAACTACTCTGAACTGCGTAACTTCTAAAAAACACTGTTTTATTTTATAGAGTCCAAATAGTGGTTAAAAAAGTAACAATTCAAGATATTTCGCAATTTGCAGGCACCTCTGCCAGCACCGTTTCGCGGGTGCTGAATGGCAGCGCTATCGTCAGCGACGAAAAGCGTAAAGCGGTTGAACAAGCGATTGAATCCCTCAACTATCGCCCTAGTCATATTGCCCGCAGCCTGAAAACGCGGATTACTTTTACCATCGGCTTGCTGCTCAACGATATTTCAAACCCTTTTTACAGTGCGGTTGTGCGCGGGGCGGAAGAAGAAGCCATCCGGCACGGCTACAGCCTTATCCTCTGTAACACCAATGAGAGTGAACAACGTGAACGCCAATTCTTGGAACTGCTCCAAGACAAGCGCGTTGATGGCATCATCTTTAGCCCCACTGGTCAAAATCAAGACTATATTTGTGATCTCGCGCTACGGGTGCCGTTGATTCAAATTGATCGTCACTTAGATTGTGGCGGCATGTCCTATGTATTGGCAGATAACGAAGGCGGCACGTATCAAGCCACGCGCTTATTGATTGAAAAAGGTCATAAACGTATCGCCTTGTTCCGATGGAAGCGCAACATCACTACCATGTTGCAGCGCTTAGCCGGATATGAGCGTGCGATGGCTGAAGCGGGCTTATCGCTCGACCCCTCACTCATCATCGAATGTGATGGCATGACGTTGCAAGATGCAGCGGAAAAATGCTTACAAGAATTTCAACCAAGTCCGCGTTTTACGGCGGCGCTGGCCTTGAATAATCAAATTGGCTTGGGGATTTTAACGGTGATTAGGCAGCTTGAACTGCGTATTCCCGAAGACCTAGCGTTGATCGTCTTCGACCATCTTGATTTATTTGATCTCACAGATCCGACAATTTCGACCATCGCCCAGCCTGCCTTTTTAATCGGCGAACAGGCCATGCGTCTGCTGCTCAAACAAATTGAGGCGGGGGAGCAGTTCACCCCGGAATGGGTTGTGCTGCCAATTGAACTGATGATGCGCGAGTCGGTGTAACACTGACCTTATAAAAATCCTGTCGCATGGGCGTTCCCTCAATAAGGACATCCCCCATGGGAGTGATATAAACCATCTTTCGCTTAGTGAAAGGAGCATAATGACAATATAAAGTAAACCAGCAGAACAACAGTGGAATAGTGTCTTTAGGCCAAACATAGATTATTGACTAACAACAAGGAGTTCAAGTAATGTCTAAAAGATTGATCATTCTAGCGGTCCTCGCCCTATTGGTTTTGTCGCTCGTCCCCGTCGTTACGGCGCAGGACGACGATACCATCACCATTGGCTTTCTACCTGGTGTGGTAGACCCCTTTTACCAGTTAATGCAGATTGGCGTGGAGCAAGCCATAGCGGATTCCTCGCTCAATATTGAACTCGTCGCGCAAATCCCGGAGAGCTTCAATCCAACCACCCAAACGCCAATCCTTGATGCGATGGTCGCACGTGGCGACATCGACTATCTCATCATTGCCGCGACGGATAAAGAGCAGATGGTTGCGCCGCTGCAAGCAGCTTATGACGCAGGTATCGAAATTATCTCGGTAGACACGTTCATCGGTGACGGCGACTATGCAAATGGTCCCGTGACATTCCCGTTGAGCTATATCGGCTCGGATAACACTGAAGGTGGACGTATCGCAGCACGGGCGCTGGCAGCAATCGTGGGCGAAACAGGCGATGTGTATGTTCAAAACGTGAATCCCGGTATCAGCACAACAGATCAACGTGAAGAGGGTTTCCGCGAAGGTATCGCGGAGTTCCCAAATATGACGATTGTCGGTGTGGACTATAACGGTGACGATGAGACGGTTGCCGTGCAGCAGACAGGGGCAGTGTTGGAGCGCGAAGGTGATGCTCTGGTAGGCATCTTCGGCACCAATGTGTTTAGTGCAAACGGCGCAGGTATCGCAGTGCAGAATGCAGGCTTGACCGGCGCAGTCAACGTGATCGCTTTTGACGCGACCTCTTTCGCTGCCGAACAGCTTCGTGCAGGCGTAGTGAGCATGATGATCGCACAGAAGCCGTTTGACATGGGCTATCTGGCAGTTCAGTTTGCCATTGCTCACAACGGCGGCGTGACCAGCTTACCAGCCCGCGTCCCGACAGGCTACGCAGTTATCACTGCCGAGAATATCGACGATCCCGAAGTCGCGCAATTCATTTATGAAGTAGGAAACTAAGTTAGGAATCAAGCAGAGACACAACATGCCGTGTCCTCTTGTTTCTAAGTATAAGTAATTGCAGATAAATATAGCGTAAGGGCGAAGGTGCTTCGCCCTTACAAAAATAAACCTATGGTTACTTAAGTGGCTATCCGCCTAAACCGCATCCGTTTTTGTTCCCGATGCTAAGTTAAAAAGTCCGTCTTTAGTGCGGTCCTCAAATTCGGCTTATGGTTTAAAACCATCATCAGCGGGAGAATTCTCGATTGGCTTCTAAATATCTGCCAGGGATTTCACTGTCTCGCTAGAGGAAAACAAAATCGGACGTGTTCAATAAGTTTGTAAATTTAAGAGTTTGTAGGAGATTTTTGATTACATGGCTGTAGAGAGTGGGGCGGAAAGCGACATCCCCAAAATATCATGGCAGAGCCAAATAATCCTGACCTTAAGCCGCGTATGGGCGTGGGCTTTCTTGCTAACACTGATTACCTTTTTTACGATTTCAGTGCTGGTGACGAGTGAGGGCGGTGTCAACTTTTTGACGGTTCGTACGTCAATGAACATTCTCGTGGCGATTACACCTGTACTGCTGATGGGCTTGGGGCAGACATTCGTCATTATCTCGTCGGGTATTGACCTGTCCGTCGGGTGGGTGATGGGGTTGTCATCGGTGGTGACGGCGCTAGTGGTACGCGATTTGGCTGCATCGGGCATGGATGTTAATTTGGCGATAGTGATTGCGCTGTCATCAGGGGTTTTGGTCGGCGCGATTTTCGGCGTGATCAATGGGCTAATTATTGCCAAGCTAAAAGTGCCATCATTCATCGTGACGTTGGGTATGTCTTTCATCGCTCGCGGCGTAGCCTTGTTGGTGGGCGGCGGAATGACCATCGGCGGATTGCCGCAGGCGCTAGGGACACTGGGTAATGAGTCGCTGTTCTATCTGGTGAGAGGCGGCACACATGCAGGGCTTTATTTCTTGCAGCGACCTGAACTTGCACGGGAAGAGCTACGCAGCCTTGACCGGATATTTACATGGCCGGTGGTGATCACTGCCATTGTTGTAGCAATAGCGATGTTTGTGTTGCATAAGACACGCTTCGGGCGGCATACGTATGCAATTGGCGGCAACAAAGAGGCATCTTTGCGTGCAGGTATTCCAGTTGACCGCCATACAATTTTGTTGTACACCATGTCGGCGATGACGGCAGGACTGGCGGGGGCGCTGCATACAGCACGGTTTTCTGGGGGCGACGCTCGTGCGGGTGAACCGCTCTTATTAGCATCTATCGCAGCAGTGATTATCGGCGGCGTAAGTTTGTTCGGCGGGTCAGGGACGATCATCGGCAGTGTCATTGGCGCACTGATTGTAGCTGTGCTGCAAACCGGGCTGATTATGCTTAACACCGATCCATTTTGGCAGTTCATCGTTGTGGGTGTGGTGGTAATTTTGGCGGTGCTGATCGACCAATCACGGGATTTGCTGATCGGGCGTGGCGAAGGGCATTAAGTTCTGAGTATCAAAAAGCGCAATGTTGAAGAGAAAAGTAATAATTTCTTAGGATATTTTTTTGGCTCGTCACTCATACCCTCATTATTTATCGAAAAGCTATAGACTAGAGACTTAAAGGTCAGCGACCCCATAGCTAAAGCTAGGGACTTGTAGCAATGCAAGTCCGGCGCTGACCAGACTCAGCCAAGGGGAGCAATCCCTATCGGGCTACGTTAGTGGCAAGCGTTCAACGACCTACCTTGGGGTGACGTTCCAGCCCCAAGCTCTAGAACCTCCCTGTTAAACAGGCCTACGGGGTACGAAGCCAGTGCAGGATAGAGGAAAGTACCGACTACTAACCTTGTCGAGGAAGACGTAACCCGCGCAAGCGGAGAAGGCTTTAAGAGGAGAGCCAGCGGGTAACTGCAAATTTTCCTTTCCCTTCGGGGATTATCGTCCAATGGTGTTGAAAGGAGACAGCGCTTACCGCGAACCTCTGGTTCGACCCATGCCTGAAGGCAGGGGTATCTCGCGCTAATTTCGATGACAAGTGAACCGATTCTGTCTTTACGCAACATCGTTAAGCGTTTCGGCGGCTTAACAGCAGTGAATCACGTTAATCTGGATATTTATCCCGGTGAGGTGGTGGGACTGTTAGGCGATAACGGTGCGGGCAAATCAACGCTCATCAAATGTGTGTCTGGCGTATATCACCCCGACGAGGGCGAGATTAGCTTCAAGGGGCAGCGCGTCAATTTTTCGCGTCCGATTGATGCGCGTAAGGTGGGCATCGAGACGATTTATCAGGACTTAGCGCTTGCTGATAATTTAAACGTGAGTGCAAACATTTTTTTAGGACGCGAGATACGTAAAAGCTATTTCGGCGGCTTGTTCAAGACTCTCAATGAGAAGCAGATGTTGGATGAGGCACGCAAGGTATTGGAAACACTGGACATCAAACTGCCGAACTTCCAAGCGCAGATTGAAAAACTATCAGGCGGGCAGCGTCAAGCGGTGGCGATAGCACGGGCAGTATATTGGAACGCGCAGATGATGATTATGGATGAGCCAACAGCGGCGCTTGGTGTGCCGGAACAGCGTAAGGTGTTGGGGCTGGTGAAGTCGCTGCGGAGCGAAGGTATTCCCGTCATTATTATCTCGCACACCATGCAGGACGTGATGGATGTGGCAGATCGGATGATCGTGATGCGTCGTGGGCGCGTGGTGGCGAATGTGCCGCGTGCCGATGCGACGGTTGATCTGCTCGTTAAACATATCGTCGGCGGAATGGAAGCCACGGTATAAGATTATCTAAAATGACCTTAGATATTCTCACATTTGGCGAAGCTCTGGTCGAAGTCATGCGGAAAGGAATCGATCAACCGCTGGATCGTCCCGGCACATTTACGGGTCCATATCCCAGCGGCGCACCCTTCATTTTCGCTGTGCAAGCGGCGCGGCTTGGCGCGAAAGTCGGCGCGATTGGCGCAGTGGGAGAAGATGCCTTTGGCAAATGTCTGCTCGACCAGCTTAAAACGGATAGCGTAGACACACGTGGGATGCACATTTTGCCCGATCATACGACGGGCGTGGCATTCGTGGCTTATAACGCGGATGGCTCACGCGATTTTGTCTTTCATGCGCGTCATGCCGCCGCCGGACAGCTTCATGCGGATTTGCTGGACGAATCGCTGTTTGAAGGGCTGAAGTGCCTGCACATCATGGGTTCTACACTCTCCATGCACGACGACGCGCTTAAGATGGGCTTACGTGCGCTCGAACTGGCGCAAAAACACGGCGCAAAAATCAGTTTCGACCCGAATTTACGTCCGCAGTTGATGTCATCGGAACGCGCACGAGAAGCTTTTGCGCCGTTTGTTCAGGCGGCGGATGTCTTTATGCCCACCGAGGAGGAACTGCTCCTGCTCACGGGCGAGCCTGATCTAACATTAGGCTTGATGCAATTGTTTGCGGATAACCGTCATCGGATTGTCATTCTCACGCAAGGGGCAAAAGGCTGCACGGTTTATAAATATTACGCGGGCGATTTGCACAGCGCGTTGATCCCTGCCCCAGTGGAGGGTTTCGTGGTTCATGAAATTGACCCAACTGGTGCAGGTGACTGTTTTGACGCGGGTTTTCTGGCACGCTGGTTGGAAGGCGATTCTCCGGCGGAAGCAGCCCGTTTTGCCAATGCTTGTGGTGCGTTAGCCGTCACCGCGCAGGGGCCGATGGCAGGCGCACGTCACCGCGATGAGGTGCTTAAATTTATGCGTGAAAATTTATAACTGATCTTACTTTTGCGTTTGATCTTTTTTTGCTATCAGCTAAAGGCTTTTCATGATCGACCCAACCCAATGGACACGCGCAGAACTTGAAAACCACAGCGTCGATATGCGGCAGTTTATTGATGCGCGGCAATCAACGCTCCCTAATGGAATGCGAATCATCGATTGTTATAACGCTTCTGGGCTGCACTTTACTGTCCTGCCAGATCGCGGCATGGACATCTGGACGGCGCACTACAAAGGCATTCCGCTGACGTGGATCAGTCAGGGATCGCCGCATCCGCCCGATTATGGACAGTCGTGGCTGCGCCAATTTAACGGCGGCCTGCTGACGACCTGCGGCCTGTCGCATGTCGGCCCGCCCGAAGTTGATGATGTGACGGGCGAACAGCGCGACATTCACGGTAATTACACGCGCTTGCGGACGGAAAGTGTAACCAGCTTCGGCACATGGCATGATAACCAGTTGTATACCTATGAACTACGGGGCAAACTGGCGGAAGCCCGTTTATTTGGGGAGCAGTTTGCGATTGAGCGCACGTTTAGGATGGCGCTGAATCAACCTACTCTGCATATTTCAACCGTTGTGCGGAATATGAGTGATATGCCGCAGCCACTCATGTTTCTCTATCACATCAATCTCGGTTTCCCATTGATTCAGGAAGGAACGCGCCTTGCCGCCACCGGAACAGTTTATCCGCGTGATGATGCGGCACGGATGGGCTTAGGCACATGGGTGAAATATGCCCATCCCGCGCCGGGGTATCCTGAACAGGTTTTTTTCCATCATGTTCAAGCACAAACCAACGAGTTTGGGTCTAATGTGTCTTATGCTGCGCTGCTCCAAGATGATTTCGGCCTGCAATTCACATGGCACACCGATGAACTTCCCTATTTAACGCAGTGGAAAAATACCCGTCAGGGCATTTATGTGTGCGGTATCGAACCCGGCAACTGCATCCCAAACGGCCAGAACGCGGCACGTAAAAATAGTCGCTTGAGCTTTCTGCAACCCGGCGAACAAAAAGAATTTATCTGCGAACTTAAGGTTTTAGATGGTAAGGCAGCAGTTGGTGAAAGCAAAGAAAAAATTGAAGCGCTCAAACAAACGGGTGCGCTCATCGACAATTGTCATCTCAAAGATTATGTGAACGTGTAAGGGCAAAATGTCCCGCCTCACATATTTTTATTATTCATCCTAGGAGAAAATAACCCACTATGTCCATCACCCCACGTATGAATCGCTTGTTCGCGCCGGACGGCAAATGTTTTGATGTCGCCGTCGATCATGGCTTTTTTGGCGAGCGCAGCTTTTTAACCGACATCGAAGATATGCACAAAGTCGTCGCTACGCTGGTGGAAGCCGACCCGGACGCGATCCAACTCAGCATCGGGCAAGCCGGAATTTTGCAAAATATTCCCGGCAAGGCCAAACCCGCGCTCGTCCTACGCACCGACATCGCCAATATTTACGGCAAAACGCTGCCGAGTTATCTCTTCAGCGGCATGATCGCCAACGCCGTTGAGCAGGCGCTGCGGCTGGATGCGTCGTGCGTCGTGTGTAATCTTTTTAATCTGGCGAATCAGCCGGAAGTCCATAAGCAGTGTGTGGATAATATCTGTGCGCTCAAGCCGGAATGTGAGCGTTACGGGATGCCGTTGATGATCGAGCCGCTGGTGATGAAAGACAACGCCAGCGCAGGCGGCTATATGGTCGATGGCGACATTGACAAGATTTTGCCGCTTGTCCGTCAGGCGATTGAACTCGGCGCGGACATCATCAAAGCCGATCCCTGCGACGATGTAAGCCAGTATCATCAGGTGATTCAAGTGGCGGCAGGCAAGCCCGTTTTGGTGCGTGGCGGCGGTAAAGTGCCGGATGTTGAAATCCTCCAGCGCACACATGACCTGATGCAGCAAGGGGCGAAGGGCATCGTCTACGGGCGCAACGTCATCCAGCACAAGAATCCGGCGGGTATGACACGCGCGCTGATGGCAATCGTCCATGAAGGCGCGACAGTAGAAAACGCGCTGAATTACATCAATTAGAGGATTTGACGCAAAGGCGCGAAGGACGCTAAGATTCGCAAAGAAAAAGTGTAATGCGCGAGGAATAACTCATGAGTGACGAGCGAGAAAAACTAAAGTCAGTCGGAAAGTGTATTTTCTGCGGTAAGGAATTTGCTAAAGCGGGCATCAGTCGTCATTTAACGTCGTGTAAGGCACGACAGGCCAAAAATGAGGAAGTCGCAGTGGGCAGTAAAGGTAAGCCCGTTCCGCTTTATCACCTTGCCATATTGGGAACCTATGCCAATATGTACTGGATGCACCTCGAAATGCCAGCGAGCGCAAAATTGGGAACACTTGATCAGTTTTTGCGCGATATGTGGCTGGAATGCTGTGGACATCTTAGCCAATTCATCGTCGGCAATATCCATTACTCGGTTATGCCCAACGACGATGCTGATTTCGGCTACTTTGGCTTCGCCGCCCGCTTTGAAGAAAAAAGTATGAATTTCGCCTTGAGTAAGGCTGTAAAACCGGGGGATACTTTCCATCATGAATATGACTTTGGTACGACGACAGACCTCACGCTAAAAGTTATGGCGGAACATATCGGGGTTCCGCATACCAAAGACATCTTCATCATGTCACGCAGTGAAGCACCTGCTATCACATGCGAAATCTGTAAACAAAAGCCAGCCACCCATATTTGTTCAGATTGCTACTACGACGAACCGAACTGGTTCTGTGCAGATTGCGCCAAAAAAGCATCAGAAGAAGATGGGGATAAATATTTTCTGCCCGTTGTAAATTCACCGCGTGTCGGTCAGTGTGGCTATACAGGCGATGTGGAATGGGAACAGGACTTTTAAGCAACCATTTTAACCGCTTGGATGGGCAGATAAAGATTCGCCGTAGAAGTGAATCGACGAAAGTAATCCAAAAATTGGAACCACCTAAGCGCAGCGACGACACGGAGGACACCAAGATGTTTATGAGGAAATTTCTTGGTGATCTTGGTGACTTGGTGGTTAAAAAGTAAACGACTTTCATGGGTCTACTGAGGCGCGAAGAACGCTAAGAGTCGCAGCGTGACCATTTTGTCGAAGCTGTCAAAATGGTCATTCAAGCGGACAAACGAACCGTATAGGGGGAATGAGACTCAAAAGCATTTATTCTTTTTTGGCTTTAGTTTTGGAAGTGGTGAGTCGCTTTTTCTCGGCGCGTTCTAATTTCTTGATGCTTTCCACAGTGGGCAAATTTTCGGGCATTGTTCCACCCAGTTCAGCAATCGCACGGCGAACAACGATCCCCGCTTCGTAGTGGACTTGATTTGCAGTGTCTTTCCCTTGAATATTATCGCGCCGCAACTTGTCTTCAGCTTGGGTGCTGCGGAAGAGATTGGCGGCCAGTTCCGTAGCGCCCATGTGGTCGAGAATGTGTTGACTTTTCTTAAGCTGCTTTTTGTGGCGAATATCGTCTGCGGTTAAGCCGTTGTAGAGTCCTTTGTAGCCGTGATTCTGAAAAACTGCAAAATCTTGGGTGGTAATGACTCCGGCACTTTTAGCCGCAGATGCTAAGTCTGTATTTTGATGTTTAACACGTTGGCGCAGCAGTAATCGCCGCTGCTCTTCGGTGAGTTCCGCCATAGCTTTTTTGTCAGTGAGTTCCTGACGGCGGGTTTGAACGGCAAAATAAGTCTGTCCGAGGGCGACAACTTCTTTTGAAGGATCGGCATTTTGAACGATCAGATAACACGCATAACGCGATAAGTGCATGTCTTCGACTTCGCGTTTTGCATCGTTACCAATGGCGATCATTTTAACCGCTTGGATAAAATGTTCAGCGGGATCATAACCACTATTTTCGCAGGCGATTTGGGCTTTGAGTAAAACACCTTTGAATTTTTGCCAACTTGCATATTCCAGCGTAGGCATTAAATCGCGTGCTGACCAAAATTCATTATCATCGGGATCAATTAATTTAATGCGTTCAAAAGGCGTTTGCGCTGGTAAGGATATATCGTTATTTGCAGATTCATCCATTGGGACACCTCATATAATGCTATTTTTTGAGAACTATCAGATAAATTATAGCTGCTTTTCATTTTTGTGAGGTCACAAAGAATACTCAAAATTAGGCGAGTTGGATCGCACTTTTAGCAAAAGACAGGCAGAGTTGGGTGGGTATCGGGTATAATCCGGTATCTCATCCAAGCATTTAAATTTGCTCATCAAACTTAATTTTAGGGACACTATGACTGTAAATAAAAAAGAACTTCGATTTGGCATTATCGGACTCGGCCTGATGGGGCGCGAGTTCGGCAGCGCGGCGGCGCGGTGGTGCCATCTGCTCAATCTGGATTTTGTCCCCCGCGTAACCGGGATTTGCGATACCAATCCGGCGCTGTTCGACTGGTGGGACTCGAATTTCGACACGATCAAAGTCCGCACGGCGGATTATCATGATCTGCTCAACAGTCCAGACATTGACGCGATCTACTGCGCCGTACCGCATAACCTCCACGCTCAAGTGTATGCAGACATCCTCCGCGCCGGAAAACATCTGCTCGGCGAGAAGCCCTTCGGCATCGACCTCGCCGCCAATGAACAGATTTTAGAGGTGATCGCCCAACATCCTGATGTGATCGTGGCGTGTTCGTCGGAATTTCCGTTTTTCCCGGCGGCGCAGCGCATCATCCGCTACATCAACGAAAATCGCTTCGGGCAGATTATCGAAGCGTCGTGCGGTTTACTCCACAGCAGCGACCTCGATCCTAACAAGAAAATCAACTGGAAGCGTATGGTCGCCATGAATGGCGAATATGGCTGCATGGGCGATCTGGGAATGCACGCGCTGCACGTCCCGATTCGGGCGGGATGGATGCCCAAAAATGTCCGCGCACTGTTGAGCAACATTGTCACGCAACGCCCCGATGCCAGTGGGAACCTCGTGCCGTGCGAAACATGGGATAACGCGACGCTGGCTTGCGAAGTGAACACGGGCGATCAACAGTTTCCACTTTATCTGCAAACCTATCGCATCGCCCCCGGCGAGACAAATACGTGGTATCTGCGCGTCGTCGGTACGCATTTCAGCGCGGAATATTCGACCAAGTATCCCAAGACGCTCAAGATGATGGAATATACTTCTGGCGGTGAACAGGCGTGGAAGCATCTCGATCTGGGTTACGAGACGGCTTACCCAACCATCACAGGCGGGATTTTCGAGTTCGGTTTTAGCGATGGTCTGCTGCAAATGTGGGCGGCGTTCTGCGATCAACTGGCGAATGGGCGTGATAATATGAAACAGTCCTTTTACTGCGCCACGCCGGAAGAAACGCATCAGCATCACCGCATTTTGGCGGCGGCATTGGAGTCGGGGAAAAAGGGTCAGGTTGTAGAAATCAGCAATCAGCTTTTAGCTGAAAGCTGAGAGACTTTTAAATAAATACAGGACTTTCGCTTACCTCACCCCCCGGCCCCCTCTCCAATACTTGGAGAGGGGGAGAAAAACGCATCTTGAAGTCCCCTCTCCATGCAATGGGGAGGGGATTTAGGGGTGGGGTAAATGCGTGAGCGAAAGTCCTAAAATAGTGATAAAAGGAAAATATAATGGCCGTTACACGCGAACAACATAAAGTTTATCAACAGCAGGCGAAAGAATATCTTGATAGAGCGGGACTTATCCTCACGCCGAGTGAAGCCGAAGACATCGAAGTTGCCGATTTAGGCTTGGGCGAATTCGAGACGACGGGGCTTTGCTTAGTGGTCTACATCAACACGGATCGCTGCTGCGCTAAAGAATTGGTGCTGTTTCCGGGGCAGACTTGTCCGGAACATTTTCATCCGCCTGTGAATGGCGAACCCGGCAAAGAAGAAACGTTCCGCTGCCGTTGGGGAGAAGTGTATTTGTATGTGGCTGGCGAACCGACACCCAATCCCATCGCCAAACCGCCCGCCCATCGTGCGGATACGTATACCGTCTGGCATGAGATTGTCCTGCGTCCCGGCGAACAATATACGATTTATCCCGAAACGTGGCATTGGTTCCAAGGTGGGCCAGAGGGCGCGGTGGTGTCGGAATTCAGCACACGCAGCACCGACGAAAACGATCTGTTCACTGATCCCGCGATTAAACGTGCGCCGGAAGTTGTCGAATAATAATCCATAAATTGAAAACGCACCTCACCCCGCAAACACCTCAATAAAAGGGAATCTTGCTCCCCTCTCCAACTTGGAGAGGGGTTGGGGGTGAGGTAAAACTATATATTTAGGACTTTCGCTCACGCATTTACCCCACCCCTAAATCCCCTCCCCATTGCATGGAGAGGGGACTTCAAGATGCGTTTTTCTCCCCCTCTCCAAGTATTGGAGAGGGAGCCGGGGGGTGAGGTAAGCGAAAGTCCTGATATTAAAAGTATTTCCGATAACCGCATTAGAATAATTTTCAAAATAAGGCGTTTACACAGTAATCAAAAAACTTATGACTCAACCAATTGACATTATTGTAACGGGGCATATCTGCCTCGACCTGATCCCCGCGCTGGGCGCAATCACGCCCGAAATGCTGGCGCTGCCGGGACGGCTGCTGGAAACAGGGCCGATGAGCGTCTCTACGGGCGGCGCGGTCAGCAATACCGGGCTGGCACTGCATCGCCTCGGCGCGAATGTACGGCTGTTGGCAACCGTTGGTGATGACCTGATCGGGCGTGTCATCATCGCTTTTCTCAAAGATCGTGACCCAGCGCTGACCGAGTTCATGCACGTTAAGCCGAATCAACCCGGCTCGTATTCAGTGGTGCTGTCGCCCAAAAACGGGGATCGGACATTTTTACACTGTCCCGCTAATAACAGCACGTTCAGCACCGAAGATATTGATTTCGAGGTCGTGGCGCAGGGCAAAATTTTCCATCTCGGCTACCCGACGATTTTGCCGCGTTTGATCGAAAATGACGGCGACGCGCTGGCTGCGATTTATCAACAAGCGAAAGCTGTTGGCGCGGCCACATCACTTGATATGACCCTGCCTGATCCGGCGAGTCCCAGCGGACGGGCGGATTGGAAAGCGATTCTGGCTAAAACGCTGCCTTATGTAGATATTTTTCTGCCGAGCATCGAGGAAATTCTGTTCATGCTGCGGCGCGATGATTATGAACGCTGGCATGGCAATGTCCTATCACACCTGACACGCGCTTACTTGCGCGATTTTGCCGATGAACTGCTGGTGATGGGCGTGGTCATCGCCGGATTTAAACTCGGCGAGATGGGCATTTATCTACGCAATGCCGAAAGCGCAAAATTTGATCGTCTCGCCCGATTAGGCTTAAACGTCCCTCAATGGGCGGACGCGGAGGTCTATTTACCGGCGTTTCAGGCCGAGGTGGTCGGGACGACGGGCGCGGGTGATTCGGCCTATGCAGGATTTTTGGTCGGCATTGTGCGCGGGATGAGTCCCGAAAATGCGGTGCGGCTAGCTTGTGGGGTTGGCGCGTGTAATGTGGAAGCACCGGACGCGACTAGCGGCGTACAATCGCTCGAAGCCACCGAAGCACGAATTCATGCAGGCTGGCCTACCCGAACCGAGCGCTTGCCCGATTTTAGGCGTGGGCGAACTTGACCGATACTACTATGACGACCAATACAACAACGCCGGAGTTGAAATCTCGGATCAGACACAGGGTAATCTGACGCATTTCGGCACACGTTGGCGCTGGCGCGTGATGAATCCGGCGTGGTCGTGACGCTGTTCCCCGATAATGCCTACAAATATCTCAGCGAAAAATTCTGGACGAAATAGACAAAATAGGGGTGAGCGTTTACGCAGATCAGCCTTTTAGGTTCGAATGGTCAAATGCTTAAGCCATTTGCGCGCCACTCTTGGAAACCCTGTAGGCTAGCACAAAATGAAGTGGGACAAAGAGACATATACCTAGCTCGAGTCTTACAGTGGTGAAAAAACCTGCGATTGCTAGCCAGACGAAACCAAGAATGAGTTGTACGATGCCCTCACCGACTTTTCCGTTGAGCATGTGGGCAACACCGAAAAAGCCAAAAAATCCCGCGGCGATAAACCCAACAACAAATGCAGTTGAGTTTTCTTGTTGGACGGGGGCAACTATATTATTGATGTTAATTACGGATTGCTGACGATACATCCTCTCGCGTTCAAGTTGAAGGCGCTCACGTTCAAGCGAGAGCCGTTCTCTCTCTAAATTATCGCCGTTAGAGGTTGTGGAACGCCTTTTAGGCTTTTCAAACATAACCTCATCGGCGAAAGGATCGTCATCCTCTTGTAATTTATCTAATAAATTTTGGGCTTTTGTGTTATTTGGCTCTAAGAGCAATAGGCGTTTAAGGGCAGAAATTGCTTTGTCCGACTCTGAACTTAGATTGGCATAAATCCATAATGCCTGTGTATTGCGAGAGTTTTGTTTCAAAAGCTGAGTGGCAATTTTATAGGCTTCTTTGCGATCCCCTGATTTAACAATAGGACTTTCGCTCACGCATTTACCCCACCCCTAAATCCCCTCCCCATTGCATGGAGAGGGGACTTCAAGATGCGTTTTTCTCCCCCTCTCCAAGTATTGGAGAGGGGGCCGGGGGGTGAGGT
>Ga0209591_10002066_pt1 | contig 24371 bp, 30 predicted proteins | sample MAT01_FD_187207 | JGI IMG/M metagenome (GOLD analysis project Ga0209591, IMG submission 187207) | Freshwater microbial communities from Lake Fryxell liftoff mats and glacier meltwater in Antarctica - MAT-01 (SPAdes) (version 2) | ecosystem: Environmental > Aquatic > Freshwater > Ice > Liftoff... | reverse complement strand
GCATGCGCCGCGATCCGCCCGACGATTCCGGCTCCAGCGTACGCGTCGAGCGCGCGATCGTGCAGCTGTTCGGCGCCTGAGCCGAGCCGTGGCCAACCACGAGGACGATCCGCGCTGGCTTGACGCCGCTCTGGTGGCGAGCCTGGTGGCAGTCGATCCCGCCGGTCTGGGTGGCGTGTGCATTCGCGCCGCCTACGGCTCGGCGCGCGAGCAGTGGCTGGACATGCTGCGCGGCTGGCTGCCGACGCACGAGCCGCTGCGGCGCATTCCCGCGCATGTCGCCACCGATCGGCTGCTCGGTGGGCTGGACCTCACCGCCACCCTGAGCGCCGGTCGCCCGGTCGCACCGCGCGGACTGCTCGCCGGGGCTCACGGCGGTCTGGTGGTGCTGCCGATGGTCGAACGCTTCCCGGCCGCGACTGTGGCGCATATCTGCGCGGTGATCGATACCGGTGAGATCGTGCTCGAGCGCAATGGGCTGGCGCTGCGCACCGCGACCCGCTTCGGCGTGATCGCGCTCGACGAGGGCGTCGACGCTGACGAGCGTCCGCGCGCGGCGTTGCTCGATCGTCTGGGTTTCCTGCTCGATTTCAGCGGACTGCGCATTCCCGCAGCCGCGACCGCCAATCTGCGGCGCGAGCGCGTCGTCGACATCGCGCAGGCACGCGCCTGCCTGCCTGCAGTGCGCATCGACGACGCGCCGCGCCGGGCGCTGTGCGTCACGGCGATGAAGCTGGGCACCGCATCGATCCGCGCCTCGCTGATCGTGGCGCGCGCAGCCTGCGTGCTGGCCGCACTCGACGGACGCACCGCAGTCGACGACAACGATGCCGCCACAGCCGCACGCCTGGTGCTCGCGCCGCGCGCCACCGTGCTGCCGCAGCCGCAGCCCGATCAAGACAGCGAGCCCGAGGCCGAGCAGTCGGATCCGCCGCCGGAGCCTGCCGAACCAGCGCCGCCGGAACCGCCGAGCGGCGATGCGCCCGATGATCCGCCGGCCGATCCCGAGCAGACCGAACGCTCCGATGCCGTGCCCGAAGAACTGCTGTTGGCCGCCGCACTTGCAGCGATCCCGAAGGGCCTGCTGGAACGACTGCGACTCGGTGCGAGTAGCGCCTCAAGGGTGCGCTCGGATGGTCGCGCGGGTGCGCTGCAGCAGTCGCTGCTGCGCGGCCGCCCGACTGGTGCGCGACGCGGCGAGCCGCGCGCGGGCGTGCGCCTGAACCTGATCGAGACCCTGCGCGCCGCGGCCCCGTGGCAGACCATCCGGCGCGCAACCACGGGTGCGCGCAAGCCGCGGCCGGTCGAGATCCGGCGCGAGGATTTCCACATCACCCGCTACAAGCAGCGCACCCAGACCACCACGATCTTCGTCGTCGACGCCTCCGGCTCCTCGGCACTGAATCGGCTCGCAGAAGCCGAAGGCGCGGTCGCATTGCTGCTGGCCGAATGCTAGGTGCGGCGCGACCAGGTCGCAGTGATCTCGCTCCGCGGCCGCGAGGCCGAGCTGGTGCTGCCGCCGACGCGCTCGCTGCTGCGCGCCAAGCGCAGTCTCGCCGGCATGCCCGGTGGCGCGGGCACCCCGCTGGCGACCGCGATCGATGCGGCGGTTGCCTTGGTCGAACAGGTTCGGCGCGCTGGCCAGACCGCCACGCTGGTGCTGCTCACCGACGGCCAGGCCAATGTGGCGCGCGACGGCAGCGGGGGCCGCGAACGCGCCCAGGCCGACGCGTTGGCCGCATCGCAACGCATTCGCGCGGCTGCCGTCACCACACTGTTCATCGACATCTCGCCGCGCGCGCAGCCGCAGGCCAGTCGCCTGGCCGCCGCGATGGATGCGCACCATCTGCTGCTGCCGTATGCCGATGCGGCAACCTTGTCCGCGGTGGTCAAGACGGCAACGGCCGCACCGCGTCGGCAGTCGTGACTGCATATCGGACTGCCTGATCGCGGCGGGCGCAGCATCATCCGGGCGGCCCAGTCGCTGCCATGGCAGCTCCCACAGCGAGCAAGCGCCGCCATCGCGAGTCTTGCAAGACGGCGCTTCGACGCGCCAAGGCTTGCCGCAAGCGCCTGCGGGAGCCGGCATGCCGGCGACCGCAACACCCAAGGCTCGTGCAATTCGCCGATCGCGCTGTGGGAGCTGGCCTGGCAGCGACTGCGGAATCGCCAGGCTGGCGCAGTCTGCGGCACTGCCCGCAGCAACCACGAACATCGATCCACTCGCGCAGTTACCGATACAGTGCCCGCCGCAGTCCACAGCCCCACCGTCCCACGCATGCCTAAATCCCGTAGCCCGATCGCCGCCCCCGACCTGCGTCAGCTGCTCGGCGAATTGCGCGCGCCGCTGGAGGTCGCGAGCTTCCTGCTCGGCGCACCTCAGCTGCGTTCGCTGCCGCCGGGCGATGGCCATCCGGTGATGTTCCTGCCCGGATTCGGGATGGGCGATGAGGCCCTGTCGCCGATGGCGCGCGCCATCGAGCGTCTGGGCTACGCGGTCTACGGCTGGGACCAGGGTCGCAATCTCGGCCTGCGCCAGCGCACGGCAGAACGCGTGCTCGAACGCGTGCTCGAGCTGCATGGGCGCCATGCATGCGCGGTCAGCCTGGTCGGCTGGAGTGCGGGCGGACTCTATGCGCGCGAGATCGCCCGTCTGCGGCCCGATCGGGTGCGCTGCGTGTTCACGCTGGGCAGTCCCCTGCAGCCGCATGGCTCGGGCCCGCAACTGGTCGATCTGTGCCGGCAGTGGTTCGACGCGTTTCTGGCCACGCGCGGCGATCCGGCACTGGCGCCCAATAACGCTGCCCTGCACGTTCCGTGCATCGCGATCCACTCGAAGTCCGATGGCGTGGTGGCGTGGCGTGCAGCATTGCAGCCCGATGCGCCGCACACCGAGAACCTCGAAGTCGACGGCACCCATCTGGGCCTGGGATTCAACCTTGCGGTGCTGCGCATCATCGCCGAGCGGCTGGCGCAGGAACCCGCGACTACGCTGCCGACAGCGCCACGCAAGCGGCGCCGAACAGTCGTCCGCTGAGCCGGTTGTTGGCGCGCGGCTCAGCCCGCGCGAACCAGCCCGTGACGGATGCGCGCCCACTCGAGCTTGAACCACGGCGTGAACGCGCGCGGCGAGCGGCTCATCTCCAGATCCAGCGCTGCCGGCTCCACGTAACGCAGGGCCGAGATCTCGCTGCGATTGTGTTCGGGTACGTCGTTGGAGCGCCCCGTATAGACCCAGCACAGCTCGTTTTCCGCACCTTCCGCATCGAACTGCGCCTGGTACTGGAACTTGAACAGGAAATGCAGTTCGCAGCGCATGCGCAGCTCTTCATCGAGTCGTCGATGGATGGCTTGCGTCATGTCCTCGCCGCGGCGCGGATGGCTGCAGCAGGTATTCGACCAGTAGTCAGGCCACAGGCGCTTGGACGCGGCCCGACGCTGCAGCAGCAGGCGTCCGCGCTCGTCGAACACGAACAGCGAGAACGCCCGATGCAGTCTGCCAGCACCCTGGTGTGCCGCGGCCTTTTCCAGATGACCGACTTCGTTGTCGTCCTCATCGACCAGGATCAGCGGCTCGTCGTCGAACGACACCACGGTGTCGTGGCGGGCACGATCGTTGTCCAAACTTCACCTCCCGGTTGCTCAATTCGCACTTGCGCGGCGCACGCGCCGACCCCGCTACCGGCTTCCCGCACAGCGCGCGGTGGAGCCAGCCCCTGCGGGTTGTCAGATAATCGGGACTTCTATATTGTCACAACATGTTGACACTGCCCAGCCTCACCCGACCGACCGTGCCTGCCGGGCGAAAACCCCGCGCGGTCGTGATCGGTAGCGGCTTCGGTGGACTGGCTGCGGCCGTTCGTCTTGGCGCCCGCGGTTACCATGTCAGCGTGGTCGAAAAACTCGATGCACCGGGCGGCCGTGCGTACGTGTACCGGCAGGACGGCTTCACCTTCGACGCCGGCCCCACCGTGATCACCGCACCCTTCCTGTTCGAAGAACTGTGGGCGCTGTGCGGCAAGCGGCTGGCCGATGAGGTCGAGTTGCGCGAAGTCGCACCCTTCTACCGCATGCGCTTCGACGACGGCACGGTTTTCGACTACTCCGGCGACGAACAGGCGATGAACGCCCAGATCGCGCAGCTATGCGCGGACGATGTCGACGGCTACCGCCGCTACATGGCGGCCAGCGAGGCGATCTACAAAGTCGGTTTCGAGAAGCTCGGCCACGTGCCATTCGACAAGATCGGCGACATGCTCAAGATCGTGCCGGAGATGCTGCGGTTGCAAAGCTACCGCACGGTCTACGGATTGGTGTCGAGTTTCATCAAGGACCCGCGCCTGCGCGTGGCGCTGAGCTTCCACCCGCTGCTGGTCGGCGGCAATCCCTTCACCACCACCTCCATCTATTGCCTGATCGCATTCCTTGAGCGCCGCTGGGGCGTGCACTTCGCGATGGGCGGCACCGGCGAGCTGGTGCGCGGGCTGGTCGGGCTGATCCAAGGCCAGGGCGGCAGCGTGCAATGCAACCAGGAGGTCGAACAGATCCTGGTGCGCGATGGCGCGGCGACCGGCGTGCGGCTGAAATCGGGGGTCGAGCTGGCGGCGGAAATCGTGGTCTCCAACGCCGACTCCGCATGGACTTACCGGCAGCTGGTCGCGCCAGCCGAGCGGCGGCGCTGGACCGATCGCAAGATCGCAAAAGCGCGCTACTCGATGAGCCTGTTCGTGTGGTACTTCGGCACCCGTCGACAGTATCCGGACGTGGCCCACCACAGCATCCTGCTCGGCCCGCGTTACAAGGAACTGCTGCACGATATCTTCCACGACAAGGTGCTGGCCGGCGATTTCAGCCTGTACCTGCATCGGCCGACCGCGACCGATCCCTCGTTGGCGCCAGTCGGCTGCGACGCGTTCTACGTGCTCTCGCCAGTGCCGCACCTGGGCAGCGGCACGCGCTGGGATGAAGTGGCCGAACGCTACCGCAGCGCGATCTGCGCGCGCCTGTCCAGCACCGTGCTGCCTGATCTTGAAAACCAGATCGTCAGCTCGCACATGCTGACCCCGCAAGACTTCCAGGATCGGCTGAACTCCTATCAGGGAGCCGCCTTCGGAATGGAACCGGTGCTGCAGCAAAGCGCCTGGTTCCGTCCGCACAATCGCAGCGAAGACGTTCGCAATCTTTTTCTGGTCGGCGCCGGTACCCATCCCGGCGCAGGCCTTCCCGGCGTGCTCTCGTCAGCGCGCGTGCTCGACACGGTGGTGCCCGATGCTGCTGCTTTCGCCTGAACTGAACTATCCGGCCGAAGATCTCGCGGCCTGCCGCCAGATGCTGCGCACCGGGTCGAAGTCGTTTGCCGCCGCGGCCATGCTGCTGCCCAGCCAGGTACGCGATTCGGCGACCATCCTGTATGCCTTCTGTCGCGATGCCGACGATGCGGTCGACCTGCACGACGGCGGCGGCCAGGCCGTCGAACGCTTGCGCGACCGACTGGATCGCATCTACGCGGGAACCCCGCAGGCGCATGCAGTCGACCGCGCGCTGACCCAGGTGGTAGCGCGGCACGCGCTGCCGCGCACGCTGCTCGACGCGCTGATCGAGGGTTTCGAGTGGGACGCGCAAGGGCGCCGCTACGCCACCATGGCCGAGTTGGAAGCCTATGCCGCACGCGTGGCCGGCACCATCGGCGCGATGATGGCGGTGCTGATGGGCGCACGTTCGCCGGCCGCAATCGCGCGTGCGACCGATCTCGGCGTCGCCATGCAGTTGACCAATATCGCGCGCGATGTCGGCGACGATGCGCGCGCGGGTCGCATCTATCTGCCGCTGGAGTGGCTGCACGCGGCCGGGATCGATCCCGATCGCTGGCTGCTCGAGCCCACCATCAACGACGCCCTGCGTGGCGTGATCGACGACCTGCTCGATAGCGCCGATGCGCTGTATGCGCGCGTCGGGTCGGGCGTGGCGCAACTGCATCCGGAGTGCCGCGCCGGCATCAACGCCGCGCGCTTCATCTATGCCGAGATCGGCCGCGTGGTGCGTCGCGCGAACTGCGATTCGGTGTCGCGTAGAGCGGTGGTGCCGGGCCATCGCAAGGCGTGGTTGCTGCTGAAGTCGTACCTGCTCACCCCGCTGCCATCGGCGGGCCCGGCAGCGCCTGCACTCGCGGGCACCCACTTCCTGGTCGAGGCAGTGGCCGGGTCCAATACGGCTGCCAATACGTGGCCGACCGAATACAGCTTCGACCTGCCGTGGTGGCAGCTGCGCGCGCGCGCACTGTGGGTGATCGATCTGTTCGAACGCATGGAGCGCCGCGACCGCGGATTGGCGATGGGCGTACCCGCGCAGAACCTGTCCGCTCCCTGAGCGCGACCGGCGGCCTGCGCTGATGGAGCCCAATCAGTTCAAGTTGATCGAACTGGGCATGCTGTTCGGCGGCCTGCTGCTGTTTCTGTCGTGGGAGTGGTACAAGGTGCGCAAATCGTTGCGCGAAGACGACGAGCGCGAGCGCGACGCCGAGCGCAAGGCCAAACCCGGTCCGTAGTCGACCCTTGGCGCACGCGGCCAGTCCCGCTCACGCCCGACGCGGGGCCTTGAACGGCAGCATCGCCTGCACGATGCGCGAACGGAAACGGTCCAGATCGAGGCTTTCATGCACCGCGGCGGTCGCCTGACCGAGCACGCGGGCGCTCAGAACCGAGCGCGCGTAGAACGGCGTGTCTTCGAGGGTGCGCTCGATCCGCGCCCGACCATCGTCCGATCGCGTGGTGCGCGCGATCCGCCAGCCGCTGGCCGGAAGCGCGATCGTCGGTGGGGCCTCGAAATCGCTGACCGATCCGTCGCGCGCGAAACGCTGCGCCAGCGCGGTCCGCTCGCCACTGCGTTCGAGCACGTCGTAGAGCACCGCGGTGCCGCCGTCGACCGCAGCGCGCGACCAGTTCCAGTGCCGGATTCGCGCCTCCAGCGGTTCGTCGCCGAAGTTGGAATCGCAATAGCCCTCGCCGGACCAGCGCAGGGCCGGTGCATCCAGCTGCACTTCGACCCGTGCCGACGGTGCGATCGGACACCAGTAGTGATGCCCGGCGCGATCGAGTTGCGCGGTATGCAGCACCAGCGCATGGGGGATCACCCGCACCACGCCGCGGATCCGCGACGGCAGGGGTGCGGTCACTTCATCGATATCGAACACCAGCGCCTGTCCGTCCCAATGCAGGCGGCTGGGTCCGATCTGCAGCGTGGTGGCCGTTTGCGCCACCCGCGCACGACCGCGCTCGGTCATCGACCAGCGTTTGCCGTGCGGGCCGTACAGTGCGACGTTCAGTGCACAGTGATCGATCGCTTGCGCCGCGCCGCGCCGCCGCGCCGCGGCATACCATGGCGAGAACACGCTGCCGATGAAACCAATCAGGGTGATGCCGAAACGGCCGTCGTCGCTCAGCGCATCGACGTACCACCAGGCGTAACCGCCGGCGGCGACCTGCTGGTCGAACCGAGGTCCTCGATCAGGCAGCCGGCGGCCAGGCGTCCCGAGATCGCCGCCATCGGCACGCCCGGTCCCGGATGCGTGCTGCCGCCCGCCAGATACAGACCCGGCATCCGGCTGCGCGATCCGTGGCGATTGAACGACGCCCTCCAGCCGTGCGAGGCCGGGCCGTACAGCGCTCCCCCGGTCGCCGGAAACAGCTGGTTGAAGTGGTTCGGTGTTGCGATCTGGGTCCATTCCGGGCTCCGGGTCAGGGTCAGGCCGCAGCGTGCCAGCAGCGCAAAAGTGTGCGCCTCGCAGGCGTCGAGCTGTGCGGCATCGTAGCGCTGCAGGTCGCCGTTGGGTGGTGCGTTGATCAGGCACAGCAGCCGCTCGGGCTGACCCGGCGGCGGAGTCTCATGGTCGCCGCGGTCCTGCGCGCAGACATAGACCGTCGGCTCGGTCGGGACCTGCGCGTGCTTGAACAGCTGCTCGAATTCGCGCGGGTAGTCCGACGAGAAGAACACGTTGTGTCGATGCAGCGGGAAGCCTGCTGTGGATGCGCGCAGCATCCAGGTGATGGCCGACAGCGAGCGCGTGGCGCCAAAGGGGCGCGGCGCGGCGCGTGCGGCCGCGCTGCCGAACAGTCCTGCGGCCAGCGCCGCGGTGTCTGCGTTGACCACCACCGCGTCGGCAGCGATGTGCTCGCCGCTGGCCAGCCGCACGCCACTGACCCGACCGCTTTCGGTGCTGATCGCCGCCACCTCGCTGTCGAAGCGCAAGGTGGCGCCATGCAGGCGCGCGGCCTTGGCCAGCGCCTGCGCCAGGCGATGCATGCCGCCCTCGATCAGCCACACGCCTTCCTGTTCGACATGCGCGATCAGCATCAGGGTGGCCGGCGCCTGGAACGGCGACGAGCCGCAATAGGTCGCGTAGCGCCCGAACAGCTGGCGCAGGCGCGGATCGTGGAAATGCCGACCCAATGCGCGCCACAGGGTCGAAAACGGCGAGATGCGCCACATCTGATCGAGCCGCCGCCAGCCCACCGCGCGCACCAGGGCCAGCGGACTGCTGCACGCCGAACGGATGAACGGACCCTCGAGCGTGCGATAGATGCCACGGGCGCGCGCTACAAACTCGCGATATCGCTGTGCTTCGGCCGCACCTGCGAACGTGCCGATCGCGGCCACGGTGCGCTCGAGATCGGCGAACAGATCCAAGCGCCCGCCGTCGCCCCAGGCATGCCGTGCGAGCGTCGCACTCGGCGTGCACGGCACTTCGTCGGCAAACCGCAAGCCGGCATTGGCGAAGACTTCCTCGAACACCCAGCGCATGGTGAACACCGTCGGGCCGGCATCCATGGGAACCCCGCCGACCGCCACTTCGCGCAGCTTGCCGCCGGGCGTGGCGGCGCGTTCGAGCACGCTGACCGCCAGGCCCTGCGACGCCAGTTCCAGCGCGGCGACCAGCCCGCCGACGCCCGCCCCGATCACCACGATATGTTTTTGCATGCCCGGTTTTGGCGCCACGTGATCGTTGACGCGCCCAATACCACTGTCTAGAGTAGGTGACACAATAACGCGACAACCCGGAATGACAAGCTGTCGGCCCGCGCAGGAGTACTCGCCATGAAGTCCGACCCGCGAATCGAGCAAGCTCTGGGCCGCGCGATCGAGCCGGGCGAGCTGTCTGGTTGCCCACCGCGGCTGGCAGCGGCGATCCGTTACGCGGTATTTCCTGGTGGCGCGCGGATTCGCCCGCGGATCTGCCTCGCCGTCGCCCAGGCCTGTGGCGAAGATCATCCGGGCGTGGTTGACGCTGCGCTCGCTTCGATCGAACTGCTGCACTGTGCCTCGCTGGTCCACGACGACCTGCCGTGTTTCGACGACGCGGCCACCCGCCGCGGCAAACCGTCGGTGCATCGGGCCTACGACGAGCGTCTGGCCGTGCTCGCCGGCGATGCGATGATCGTGCTCGCTTTAGAATCGCTGGCCGACGGTTGCGCCGCCGCGCCAGCGCGCCTGCCGGCGCTGCTGCGCATCATCGGTCGCGCAGTCGGTACCGCTGGTGGCATCGTTGCCGGCCAGGCGTGGGAGTGCGAGCCGCGCTCGGTGCTGGCGCAGTACCAGCAGGCCAAGACCGGCTCACTGTTTGCCGCCGCGACCATGGCCGGTGCCGCAGCCACCGGAGCGGCTGACGCGCAGGCGTGGAGCCTGCTCGGCGAGCGCATCGGCGAGGCCTATCAGGTCGCCGACGACATACTCGATGTTGCGGGCAATGCCAGCGAAATCGGCAAGCCCGTCGGCCGCGATGCGGCACTCGGTCGGCCCAGCGCGGTCGCCCAGTTGGGCATGGCCGGTGCCATCGCCCTGGTCCAACGACTGGTCTCGGAAGCTGCCGCTTCGGTGCCGGATTGTCTCGGCATCGATGCACTGCGTGCCGTGATCCGCGCCCAGGCCGAGGCCCTGCTGCCGCGGGATCGGCTGCAGGCGGCCTGATCGCGCGCGTGGCTGCTGTCGGTTGGGTGCGTGCGCCGATGACCACCATTTCGCGTCGCCGCTGATGGCGCCGGAGTTCGCAACAGTGGCGCAGCTTGGTGTGTTCGATCGGATTCGCAGATGGCTTGACCGTTTGCTCGCCAGTCATCGGTTTCGCCTGTGGGCGGCACGCTTTCCGCTGACCCGCCCGATCGCGCGTCGGCGCGCGCGCGCGCTGTTCGACTTGATGGCCGGCTTCGTGTATTCGCAAGTCCTGCTGGCCTGCGTGCGCCTGCGCGTATTCGAGATCCTTGCCGAAGGACCACAGACGCTGGCAGCCCTCGCGCCGCGACTGGACTTGAGTCCGGAATCGTCCGCCCGGTTGCTGGATGCGGCGGTCGCGCTGCGTCTGCTGCGCCTGCGCGGCGAGCAGCGCTACGCGCTGGGCCCGCTCGGCGCAGCCCTGGTCGGCAATCAGGCCCTGCTGTCGATGATCGAGCATCACGCAATGGTCTATGCCGACCTGCGCGACCCGGTCGCCCTGCTGCGGCAAGGACAGGGGCAAGGCGAGCTGGCCCGCTTCTGGCCCTATGCCGCCGCCGCGCAGGCGGATGCATCGAACGCGCCCGAGGTTGGCCGCTACAGCGCCCTGATGTCAGCCTCGCAACCGCTGGTTGCCGATGAAATCCTCGACGCCTATCCGTTCGCGCAGCGGCGCTGCCTGCTCGATGTCGGCGGTGGCGAAGGCACGTTCCTGATTACCGTGGCGCAGCGCGCGCCGGCGCTGTCCTTGCAGCTGTTCGATCTGCCGCCGGTGGCTGAACGCGCACAAGCGCGCTTCGCCGCGGCCGGATTGGCGCCGCGCGCCAGCGCCTTCGGTGGCAGCTTCCTCAGCGATCCGCTGCCCTCGGGCGCGGACGTGGTGTCGCTGGTGCGCGTGCTGCACGATCACGACGACGCAGCGGTCATGGCGATCCTGCGCGCAATCCGCCGCATCATGCCCGCGCACGGCGAGCTGGTGATCGCGGAGCCGATGGCGGGCACGCCGGGTGCCGAGGCGATGGGCGATGCCTACTTCGGCTTCTACTTGCTGGCGATGGGACGCGGCCGTGCGCGCACGCCGGAGCGTCTCGGCCAGCTTCTCGCGGCGGCCGGTTTCGACAGCGGTCGGCTGGTCGCCACCCACCTGCCGATCCAGACCAGACTGCTGGTGGCCCGTCCGCGACCCCTCGAAAAGAGCAGAAACGCCCTGTGATGCCGTCTTGACAATGAAGCTTGACACGTTCAATAGTCAGTCTAGACTGACACTGATAGTTACAGCGTTAAAGCCCCGGCATCCCAAACCAAGATCGATGCGTCATGCAGGAGATTTCGATCAACACGCACGCCGTCGTTTTCGGGCAGCCCGAGCAACCGGCGCTGACTTGGCTCGATCGCTCGCCCCGAGGCGAGGAAAGCCCGGTCGTTGATTTCGCCAGCAGCGGCATCGGCACCAGTGGCGAACGCCGGCGCTGGACCGGCCGCACGCAAGCATTTCCCGGCATCGGCGCTCCGCGGGTGTCAGGTTGCGAATCAGCCCGCCGCACAGTGACCAGCGCCGAACGGGTCGAAGTCGACCTGGTCGCGGTCAAGCAGCTTGCCGAATCCGGAAAGTGTCGGCTCGACGGACCGAATCCGCATCCCAAGCACGCAGTCGAGGCCGATCCGCCCAAGCGCATCGCGTTCCGCGATCACGCATCCCTGAAACTGGTTCTGGACCGGAGGGCGCAGTCATGAATGCTGCCACCGACGGCATGGCTGGCGCGTCCATTCAGCTGCGTGTGATCGACGACGGACTGCGCGCGGAGGACGCAGCACCGCTTGATCCGGTGCATACCGGTCCCGTGACCAAGGAAACGCAGATCATCGCGATCTATGGCAAGGGCGGCATCGGCAAGAGCTTCACGCTGGCCAACCTGAGCTACATGATGGCCCAAAAGGCCAAGAAGGTCCTGCTGATCGGCTGCGACCCCAAGAGCGATACCACCGCGCTGCTGTTCGGTGGCCGCGCCTGCCCCACGATCATCGAAACCTCGTCGAAGAACAAGCTCGCCGGCGAGTGGGAGAACGTGCCCAAGGATCGCCCGGAGTACCGCGAGCAGTACAAGAAGAAAGTCGCCAAGGCGAGCAAGGCATCGCATGTCGAGGAGCCGATCTGATGCTCGTGCTCGACCATGATCGCGCGGGCGGCTACTGGGGCGCGGTGTATGTATTTACCGCAATCAAGGGCATGCAGGTGGTGATCGATGGTCCGGTCGGCTGCGAGAACCTGCCGGTCACCTCGGTGTTGCATGACACCGATGCGCTGCCGCCGCACGAGTTGCCGATCGTGGTGACGGGTCTTGCCGAAGAACAGCTAGGACGGGAGGGCACCGAGGGCGCGGTCAAACGCGCGCACGCTGTACTCGATCCGAACCTGCCGGCGGTGGTCGTCACCGGCTCGATCGCCGAGAAGATCGGCGGCGGCGTGACCCCGGAAGGCACCAACCTGCAGCGCTTCCTGCCGCGCACCATCGACGAAGACCAGTGGCAGTGCGCGAACCGCGCGATGAACTGGTTGTGGACCCAGTACGGATTGAAGAAAGTGCCTGCGCGCAAGCCGCGCAGCCCCGGGCTACTCGGGTGCGACCTACATCGTGCAGGAGTTCTGCAACGCGCTGTTCGACGCGCTGTCCCACATCCTGCCGTTGGGCACCGACATGGACAAGGTCGATCCGACGCCGTCCAAACTGCATGTGCAACTGCCGTGGATGGACGAGGCCAAGGCGCTGCTCGATCGAATGCTGGAACAACAGCCGGTGCTGGTGCGCATCTGCGCGGCGAAACGCATGCGCGATCGCGCCGAGCGCAATGCGCGACGCGCTGGAGCTGCGACGGTCACCGTCGACCATGTGGTCAGCTCACGTACCGCGCTGGCCGACGGCGAGCCCGCATGAGCCGCATGCCCGCCGCGCATCCATCGGAATCCACCCGGCGCATGCCGGGCAAAAAATCGACCTTGCCGTTGCGACGTCAAGGCTTTCCCGGCCACGCGGGTTGCGTGGCAACGGCCGCAAGGCCAATCCGGAGTAGACCATGAACGAAGAACGACGGTCGCTGACGGGGCTGACAGACAGAGAGGCGAAGGAGTTTCATAGCATCTTCGTCGGCAGCTTCATTCTGTTCACAGCCATCGCAGTTGTTGCGCATTTCCTGGTGTGGCAGTGGAGGCCGTGGCTCTAGTTCGACCGCAATGGTCGGGCTGGACCGCGAGGTCTCCGGTACCACTTTGAGCTTCTATTCCCCGTTTGGAGGATTACGACATGTGGAGAGTCTGGCAGTTGTTCGATCCGCGAAAATCGCTGGTCGCGCTGTTCACGTTCCTGTTCGCGCTCGCCGTGCTGATTCACTTCATCCTGCTCAGCACCAGCAAGTACAACTGGATCGAGGGTGCGGCACCGGCCCCTGCGGCACAGAACTCGTCCTTGCCCTCGGGTTAGGACCTTCTGCGGCACGCGCTGGTTGGCGGTGAAGGGCGGGTAAGCCGCTTCGGGACCTACCCGACATCGTCAACCGGCCGTCAGTCGGCGCGCCCGACTGATCCGGGGGAAACTGCGAGAGCGATGGGAGAGATCCATGGGCATGTTGAGCTTCGAGAGAAAGTACCGGGTCCGCGGCGGCACGTTGGTCGGCGGTGATTTGTTCGACTTCTGGGTCGGGCCGTTCTATGTCGGATTCTTCGGCGTCACCACCGCATTCTTCTCCATCTTGGGCACCGCGCTGATCGTCTACGGCGCAGCGCTGGGGCCAACCTGGAACATCTGGCAGATCAACATCGCACCACCGGACCTGAAATACGGTCTGGGCCTCGCGCCGCTCAAGGAAGGCGGGTTATGGCAGATCATCACGATCTGTGCGATCGGCAGTTTCGTGTCCTGGGCACTGCGCGAGGTTGAAATCTGCCGCAAGCTCGGCATCGGATACCACGTTCCATTCGCCTTTGGCGTGGCGATCCTCGCTTACGTCACGCTGGTCGTGTTCCGGCCATTTTTGATGGGCGCATGGGGACACGGGTTTCCTTACGGCATCTTCAGTCACCTCGACTGGGTGTCGAACGTCGGCTACCAGTATCTGCACTTCCACTACAACCCCGCGCACATGATCGCGGTCAGCTTCTTCTTCGCCACCACCTTCGCGCTTTCGCTACATGGCGGCCTGATCCTTTCGGCCGCCAATCCGAAGAAGGGCGAAGTGATGAAAACTGCCGAACACGAGAACACCTTCTTCCGCGACGCGATCGGCTATTCGATCGGCGCGCTGGGCATCCACCGGCTGGGGCTGTTCCTCGCCTTGAGCGCGGTCTTCTGGAGTGCGGTGTGCATCATCATCAGTGGCCCGTTCTGGACGCGCGGTTGGCCGGAGTGGTGGAACTGGTGGCTGAACCTGCCGATCTGGTAACCCGAATCGCACCAATCGCTGTGGGCTGACGACAAAACCAAGGATCTGTCATGCCGGACTATCAAAATATCTTCACGCGAATCCAGGTCGACGTGCCTGCATACGCTGGCGCACCCCTTCCGGCCGGCAGCGGTGGCGGCGAGCGCGAGGTCAAACCCTTCCTCGTGCACCTGCTGGGCAGGATCGGCGACGCGCAGGTCGGGCCGATCTATCTTGGCTGGACCGGGGTGACCTCCGCGGTGTGTTTCCTGATCGCGTTCGAGATCATCGGATTGAACATGCTCGCATCGGTGAACTGGGATCCCGTCCAGTTCGTGCGACAGCTGTTCTGGCTGGCACTGGAGCCACCGCCGCCAGCCTACGGCTTGTCGATTCCGCCGCTCAACGAGGGCGGCTGGTGGTTGATGGCGGGATTCTTCCTGACCACGTCGTTGATCCTGTGGAACATCCGCATGTACCGCCGTGCGCGCGCGCACGGCATGGGAACGCATGTCGCGTGGGCGTTCTCGGCCGCCATCTGGCTGTACCTGGTGCTCGGTTTCATTCGCCCGATCGCGATGGGCAGTTGGGGCGAAGCCGTCCCGTTCGGCATCTTCCCGCACCTGGATTGGACTGCCGCATTTTCGATCCGCTACGGAAATCTGTTCTACAACCCGTTCCACTGCCTCTCCATTGCGTTCCTCTATGGCTCGGCCCTGTTGTTCGCAATGCACGCGGGAACCATTCTTGCGACCACACGCTATGGTGCCGAACGTGAGCTCGAGCAGATCGCGCACCGCGGGACGGCTGCCGAGCGGGGCGCACTGTTCTGGCGCTGGACGATGGGCTTCAATGCGACGATGGAATCGATCCATCGCTGGGCGTGGTGGTTCGCGGTGTTGACCCCGCTCACCGGAGGCATCGGCATCCTGTTGACCGGCACGGTGGTCGACAACTGGTATCTGTGGGGCATAGAGCACGGCATGGTGCCGTCCTACCCCGCGGTCGTTCCGGCCGCCATCGATCCGACGCTCGCGACGGGAGCCGCGCCATGAGCACTTTGCGCGCGGTGCGTGCGGCGCAGGGCCTTTCGATCGCGCTGATGGTGGTCGCGCTCGCAGGTTGCGAGATTCCTGCGACGCAAAAGGATCAAAGCGGTTACCGCGGTACCGGACTGGTCAACGTCCAGAATCCGCGCATTGTCGCCGAGCAGCGTGCGGCCATCAAGATTCCGGCCGCCTTGCCGCGTGTGCCGTCCGTTGGGCCTCCAGCTTCGGCGGTCTACCAGAACGTGCAGGTTCTCGGCGATCTGAGCGTGGGTGAATTCGCCCGCCTGATGGTCTCGATCACGGCCTGGGTGTCGCCTGAGCAAGGCTGCAATTACTGCCACATCAGCGACAATCTGGCCTCGGATGCGGTCTACACCAAGGTCGTTGCGCGCCGGATGCTGCAGATGACCCAGCAGATCAACTCCGAATGGAACGTGCATGTGGCCGCGACCGGGGTCAATTGCTACACCTGCCACCGTGGGCAGCCGGTGCCGGGGCAGGTCTGGTTCAAAGAAGTCGACAACGTGCGGTCGAGCTTCGCGGGCAATCGCGCCGGTCAGAACATGGTTGGTACTGCCGTCGGCACCGCGTCGCTGCCGTCCGATCCGTTTTCGGCCTTTCTCGAGGGTTCGACCGAGATTCGCGGCATGTCAACAACCGCGCTGCCCACCGGCAACCGCGCGTCGATCAAGCAGGCCGAATGGACCTTCGGCCTGATGATGCACATGTCGACCTCGCTGGGCGTCAACTGCACCTATTGCCACAACTCGCGTGCGTTCAACGAATGGGACGCAAGCCGCGCGCAACGCACACCGGCATGGCATGCCATCCGCATGGTGCGCGAGATCAACAACGACTATCTGAATCCGCTGGTGGGCGTGTTTCCCACCAATCGCCTCGGCCCGTCCGGCGACGTGGCCAAGGTCAATTGCGGCACCTGCCACCAGGGCGTGTACAAGCCGCTGTTCGGCACTCCGATGCTGGTCGATCATCCGGAGCTGGCGGGTCCCGGTGCAACTTCGTCGGCTGCAATCAACACGCCATCGCCGGTTCCTGCGCAATCTGTGGATCCCGCCGCCGAGCCTGCGGCCGATCCGGCCGCCATCCCGGCTGTCGAGCCCCTACCCCAGCCAGTCGTTGAACCGCCGGTCTCCTGAGACGTTATCGCGTCCGCCGAGACTACTCGGCGGGCGCATTGCCCCAGCGCAAGGCGCGTTGAGACGGGCTCGACCCGGCAGGACTCGGTGGGAAACTGCGGGCAACAACGACGCTCAACCGCGCTGTCGATACGCCTAATCAGGTGTTGCTGCGCGCAGCTTGGGTGCGCTGATGCGGAACATCAGCCGGCGCAGCAGTCCCAGCCGGTCGACGAACAACGTTCCGGCGAAATGATCCATCTCATGCTGCAGGCAGACCGCCAGCATGCCCTCGAGTTTGCGGGCGAAGGCAGAGCCATCGACGTGATGGGCATCAACCTGTACCTGCAGCGCCCGCTTCACCGTGCCGGATATGCCGGGCACCGACAGGCAGCTTTCTTCGACCAGACCCAAGCCCGCCCGAGCGTTGATCCTCGGATTGATGAACACGTGCGGTGCGCTGCGGTCGCCCGAGACGTCAATGACGGCCAGTTCCCGACTCACTCCAACCTGCGGTGCCGCGAGACCGATGGCGTTGGCCGCGTAAAGGGTGTCGAACATGTCAGCGACCAGCCTCTGCAGTTCGGCGTCGAATGCGACGACTGGCTTGGCAACCTGTCGCAATCGGGGGTCGGGGTGTTCAATGATCGTGAGCTTGGCCATGCCGGTCGATCAGGCGCTGGCGCCGGCGGTCGACTCGGCCGACTGCTCGGCGACAGTCCGCGGTCGTGGCGACGGATACAGCTCGGGTTCCTCGACTACCTCGCTGCCGCGACGAATCAAGGGTGCAATAACGACAAGGGTGGTCAACAGCAGGGCGATCTCGAGCGCGTAGACAACCATGTAGCCACTGGATACATGCCCAAGCGTGCCTGTTCCGGCGCCTGGACCAAACGCAACCACCGCGTCGCGAATCACGCCGCTGAGTGCGATACCCACCCCGGCTGCGGTTGCCTGCACCGCGCCCCAGGCTCCCAACGCAAGTCCGACCTGCGCTTTCGGTGCCGTGTTCATGGTTGCCGTCAGGGTGCCGTGTCCGAACAGTGCGCCGCCGAAACCAACCAGAAAGTTGCCGATGATGAATAGCGCGGGCGCCTGCATCGGTGCGGCAATCATCACCAGCCCGAACGCGGGCAGCCCCATAAACGCTCCCGCGCGCGCCATGCGGAACGGATCGCCACCGCGCGCGAGCACATTGGATGCATAGCTGAAGCCCAGCAGGCCACCCAGTGCAAGCAACGCGGTGAGTTTGGTCGTCGCACCAACGCTCAGCGCAAGTACCTCTCCACCGAAGGGTTCGAGCAGGATATCGGCCATGCTGAACGCCATGGTGCCCAAGCCGATGGCGACCAGACGACGCACTGCGCGGTCGCCGGCACAGAACTGCATCCAGGATTCCTGAAACGACGGGTCCGGCGGTAGCGCTGGTGCGCCGCGCCGCGGCTTGCGGACCTCCTGCTTCCACAGCGCGATGAGGTTGAACAATACCGTCGCCACGGCCGCACCCTGCACCACCTGCACCAGACGCCCGGGGGTGAAATCCGCCAGCAGCGTGCCAAACAGCAGTGAGCTCACGATCATGCCCGCCAGCAGCATGACGTACATCAGACCCACGACCTGCGGGTGCGACTCTACCGGCGTGATGTCGGTGGCCAAGGCCAGGCCCACGGTCTGCACCATGTGCATGCCAGCGCCGACCAACAGAAACGCGATGCCTGCTGCGAGTCGACCCAGCCAGATCGGTGCGTCCGCCGCCTCCCCGGCGCCTGCGAGCACCAGCAGCGCAAACGGCATGATGGCGAAGCCGCCGAACTGCAGCAGGGTGCCCTGCCAGATAAACGGAACGCGCTTCCAGCCGAGTTCGGACCGGTGGGTGTCGGAGCGGTAACCAATCAGCGCGCGCAGCGGCGCGAACACCAGCGGCAGCGCAACCATGATGCCAACCAGCGAAGCGGGAACGTCGAGTTCGACGATCATCACCCGATTCAGGGTGCCCAACAGCAGGACCATTGCCATGCCGACCGATATCTGGAACAGCGACAGTCGCAACAGGCGACTCAGCGGAACGTCGGCTGTAGCGACATCCGCAAAAGGCATGTAGCGGGGTCCGAACGACACCCATGCGTCGACTACGCGTTTCCCGAGGGCTTTCACCGAGATCAATGGTTCCGATCAAAGAAGCGGGGACCGGAACAGCCCGTCCCCGGTCCCCTTACAGTCCCCCGCCTGTAAAGCCCTCACCCTGCGGCGATGGCGGCTTGGGAGGACGACGCCGCTCTCGCGTGGCAGGCCTGAAACTCAGCCGCCCTGAAAGAACGCTGCAAACCAGGTCGTGTTGGACAGCACTGCATAGTGAACCAGCAGCGAGATCACAAGAACGGTACCCAGAAATGCCGGCAGGCCGATCGTCGGGTTAACCACACACCAGATTCTACCTTGGTTCATGGTGCTCTCCTCTTAACCAAGCCACGGGGTGTAAGCGTAGGCGAGGACGTGCGCGATCAACGCAATCACGAAGAACACGCGGCTCCCGTCGATTACGTGCTTGTGCAGTTCCTCTGATTCCCCAATGGTCAAGCCAGTGGGCCACACGCGGTTCGGATCATCAATATCATGTGCCATTGCGATTACTCCTCATGAGAAGCAGATGTCGTTATCCACTGCAGTTTTGCGTCGTGCAATACCTGCACGCTGACTACTCGTCGTCTTCAGCTTTCAACGACGAACAATGCTCTAACGTCGAAACGGTGGACATCCATGTCGTCGCGCGTTTGATCGAGCTTCGATCGCACCCGCGTTCGTTCCGACGTCTGTAGCCTTCGGTGCACCGCGCTCGCTCCAAGCGCGGTTTCCAGCTGTACGGTCTTGCCGTGCCGTGCGCTCGAAACGCAGCACCACAGCGCATATCGGTGTAATCAACACCATGCTAGGCGGGCAAACTTCCGTTGTCAACAGAATGTGATTCCGTCAATCAACCTGGATCGGTACTGCATTTCAGCGGTCCATGCCGAGTTGATTTTGGTCAGGTCGTGTGCCAGCGAAACTGCGCCCCATCCTGCTGCGGATTGAGCCGCTGCTGAGTTCTGGCACCACCCGCTATCGCCGTGACTTGGTCAAAAGAGGAAGCCCGATTGCGGACGAGAGCGAAGTGCTGCTGCGGCTCAATAGCGGAAATCCTATCATCGACGACAGCGCGAAGCGCGAGCCCGTAAGCCCGCCGAACATGGGCTTGCCGCCAAACGCCTTGGTACCGATCCCGAACAACTGCGACAGTGGCGCGGGATTGTTGAGCAGCGTAGTCATCGTCAGGAACGAAGACGGTTCCCCGTCATCCCAGTCCCTGAACCCGTCCAGCGGCAAGCGCACACCGGAGTCGACCGGTGCGCAGGAGCTCATGATGTCGAGGGCCGGGATGGCGCGGCCAAAGGGAGCTCGAACCGACACCAGCGATCGCCCGCTGCGGACAGCTTCCGCGTAAACCTTGGCCCGCGTGCGCAGCACGTGGCCGGCTGCGATCTTCTCTGCGATCGCCTCCAGCGAGGCGGACTGTTCGGTCGACGCTTTCAGGAAGTTGATGGTGTCTCTTGGGTATCCGCGGCGGACCAGCTGATCAACAGCAGACTGCGCCTGCTCTTCGGTTGCGAACACACGAACGACTGGCTCACTCATCGGAATTCTCCTTGGCATGGTTGGCGTGGAAGGTTGCTGCATCGCGAGCTGCGTTGCCGGGCTCGGCCGAACACTCTGTCACAACGCCGAGCGCCTGCCGCATTGCAGTCGGGGATCGGCAGGAGTCGAGGGAAAAGTAGCGCATCGATTCAAGTCCTCGGTGCGGCAGGTGAAGACGCTGGTCTACGCGAGGCCATGGCCCAATTCCACAGCGCGCCGAAATTGATCGGCACGACAAGAAACAGGTGCTCCACGACCGCCAGCGTCGCCAGCGTGGCCAGGAAGCACAGCGCCACCGTCTCACCCGGCCCGACACCCGCCATGATGGTTGCCCGCCATAGCGTTACTGCAACCAGGCTGCTGAGGATCAGCGAGAACGGGAACAGCAGATTCATCGGCCGGCGAGTGAAGTAAGACTGCATGTACTTCAGGTGATCCGGGAGGAACTCTTCGCTGAGATTGCGGACCCCGAAGAACAGGTTGAGCTTGGTGCTCAGGCGCGCGACCCACAGCACCAGATAGGTCCACAGGCCCAGTTGGTTGGGTGCATCCCAGGTCATTACCGCGATCAGCATTGCACCGGCCAGTAGCGCCAGTTCGTGGTAGGCGATCGCTTCGAAGGCAAACCATGCCTTGTGCCAGCGATTGTTGGTCTGCGGACATGCGGTGACCCGCGGGCCGGTGATCAGGCCCATCAGGAACGACATCTCGACCCAGCCCCACACCAGAATGGCGCAACTGAATGCCACGTAGGAGGCCCACACACTGTTCTGCTCGGCAGTTGCAGCGAGTCCCATCAGTGCGCCTGCCACGACTACGCTCGCGCCCGCGAGACTCCAGCGGAAGGTGCGTCGCGGCAGCCCGTCCAGATACAGAATGACACCCGTGCTGAACCACCACAGGAACATGGTAAACAGGATCGGGTACCAGTGGCTGTCCAGTGACATCGGTCTCTACCAGGCCGGAACCATTCGCACATCTTTCGGCAATTCGTTCGAGCGCGTCGGCAGGAAATACAGTCGCGCAAACGTGAACGCCGCATTTGCCGACAGGCCGATGCGCTTGATCGTGCCGATGACGCCGCCCTGTGCCTTAGCCTTTTCGACCCGCGAGTTCAGATCCAGCAACTTGTCCAGGCACGCCTTGAAGCGCGGATCGTCGAGGCTCACGGTCAGCGGGAACACCTGGCGGGTGATGTCGCTGGTGATGCGGAACACCGTGAAGTCGTACTCGGCAGGAACCATGCCCATCGCCTCGAACAGCACGGGACGACTATGGTCGCGCACGTACATGGTGGCGAATACGGCCAGCACGAAGAACTTGATCCACAGCTTGTTCAGTCCACGCATCAGGTGCGGCTCGGCGCGCATCAGCAGCGCGAATGCCTCACCATGGCGGAACTCGTCGTTGCACCAGCGTTCGGTCACCGAGCTGATCATGAAATCGACGAACTCCTGATACAGCCCAGGCGGCAGCTGCGAATGGTCCTTGTTCAGGCCGCTCGGACGCTGAAAGTGATCGGAGTTGGCGTCGGCTTCGAACTGGGCCATCAGGGCTTCGAACTCGGCGCGGATCGGTTCGACGTTGATCCGGTCCATGGCCTTGAAGTGGGTGGTGTAGAAGCGCGGCGACAGGATCGTGTCCTGCTGCGCACGCTGGGTCGACTCGTTGGGTGGACGTCCAGCGGCGGTGGTCGTGGTCGTGGTCATGGCTCGTGCGCTCTGGGCCCAGCAATGAGTTCTACTGCGGACGCGCCGCCAGCGCGGCGCCTTGATCGAGAATCGTCGGGCTCGCCTGCGCGTCACCGCGCAGCACAGCGGCTTGGTCGAGCATCGGTTTTGCATTGAGCAGGCGGGTAAACACCAACGCATTGGTTACCCCGAATGCGCCCAGGTCGATCAGCCGCCCGGTGGAGGGATCCTCCAGCAACAGCCGACCATCGAGGCGACTGGTCAGCCGGTAGGGCGCGGTCGCACCGAAGCCCGAGCGTTTGCGCTCACGCGCCAGCCCGCGCAGGGTGCCGCGCAGGAATCCGTTGGTGCCGGGTTCGGCGCGACCGATGAGCGTATCGTCGTGCGCGTCGCGGATCGAAATGCCGCCATCTGCATCGTCGGCGAAGCGCAACATGCGTTCTGCGGTCACCGCAGTGATCGGCGTTTTGACCTCGCCAATGCCGGTCATCCGGACCAAACCCACCATCAACAGGGTCACGACAACGAGTCCTACTGCTGCATACAGCGGCAGCTTCGGCAGCGCGTGATCGTGATGGTGGCTCATCGCACACCCACCAATTCGGCGCCAGCAGCAGGAGACAGACCGCCGACATCGGAGCTGACCTTCGGCCGGTTGTCGCACCGAGGCTCGGATCGAATGTCGATCGGCAGGGAATGGCCTCCCGAACTATCGACGATCGCTCGGGCAAGCAGCTGTGCGACGCGTGCGGCATCCGGCACGCAGCGCAGCATCGGCTCGGTGCGCTTGAAGTGCCACGGTCGTGCGTGCGGCCACAGGTGTGCGTAGGCGATCTGCTCGCCAGGCATGAAGCGCAGCGATATGTCGCCGGTGCCGCCATGCAACATTCGCAGTCCTGCAGTGTCGATGACCTTGAACGGAAAATTGAAGGTCACCTCGAGCACCACGCCGATCCGCATCACCACGCGCTGGCTGGTGATCGTGTACCAGGTCGTGCGGGAGATCAGTGCCGATACCAGCGCCAGCACCGCCAAAGCGAACAACGCTGCAGGCAGCAGCCACAGGATGGCCACTGCTGCGGCGGCCAGCCCGTCGCCGTCCCACAACACGTTCAAGCCGCGCAGCGCCAGAAGAATGGCGAAGTACACCGCCAGTGCTCGCGCATGGAACACCACCCGGAACACGTCGCGCCAGGCTGGCCCGCCCTGCCACAGTACCCGCTCGCCGGGCGGCAGGGGCCCGGGCAGTTCACGTACCGCATGGGTGATTTCGAGGGTCACAGGAATGGCTCCTGGCGCGCAGGCGTAGCGTACAGGGTTCCCGCGCCATAGTAGGCCACCACTTTTTCTTCCTCCAGCAGCGTGATCTGGTCGGGATTGCGCACGAAGGGTGCGTCCACGAACTGTTCTCCCAGAATCGCGCGCACGGTGAGGGTGCCATCGCCTGCAACGGTGCAGAAAGTGGCGGGCACCAGCACATGGCGACCGCCCTTGACCTCGATCTCGTAGTAGCGGAACAGCTCGTCCGAGCGGTCTACCCACAGGTCGGTGACGATGCCGCCCGAAACGCGGTCGGCGCCCAGCACGTCTTTGCCGCGCGGATCGGGACCGTGGGCGCTGACCTTGTGGTGCGGGCTCACGCGCAACGGCACGATTTTCGGAATGCCCGCCAAGGTCAGGTCCGGATAGTCAGGACGGTTCGCCCACGAGCCGGGGCCAACGCCGGCCAGCAGCGGGTTGCCGATCGGTACCAGCGTTCCGATATCCCATGGACCTGCAGGTTTGGCGTTCAACGGTGGTCGCTCATCGGGAACCCACGGCGCGGGCTTGGTCACCGTGCCGCCATGCGTCAGCAGGTAAGTTTTGGGCGTGGGCATCGCCGGAAAGCCCTCGCGCAGCGAGTAGGGCGATGCATCGGCGTCTTCCAGCGGATAGCCCTCGCGCTTGTCTTCGCGGTGCAGGTAGTAGATCAGGCCCGCAAAGAAGGCCCAGAACAGCCAGATCGCGATCTGCGCGACGTCGATGGAACCGAAAATCAAACCGTTGTTCATGCAACTGCCTCACGATTGAGGGAATGGACTTCAGGGGATTGCGTTTCAGCAGCGGCAGACGTGGTATCTGCGCTGCGGGTACTGCGGACCAGTGGGCCGAGCGCGATCAAGGTCGCGAACAGCAGCAGGATTTCGATGTTGTAGACCACGGCATAGCCGGTGGCCGGTGTGCTGAGCGTCTCGCCGAGGCGTCCGCTGGCGGCCAGTCCATTGACCAGATCGCGCAGCACGCCGCTGATGGCCATGGCAAGGCCGGATGCGGTCGCCTGTACTGCACCCCACACGCCCAGAGCAAGCCCGACCTGGCCGCGCGGTGCGAGCAGCATGGCGGTGGTCAGCGTGGTGTGGGCGAACAGGCCGCCGCCGAACCCGATCAGGCCC
>Ga0209591_10002063_pt1 | contig 24372 bp, 21 predicted proteins | sample MAT01_FD_187207 | JGI IMG/M metagenome (GOLD analysis project Ga0209591, IMG submission 187207) | Freshwater microbial communities from Lake Fryxell liftoff mats and glacier meltwater in Antarctica - MAT-01 (SPAdes) (version 2) | ecosystem: Environmental > Aquatic > Freshwater > Ice > Liftoff... | reverse complement strand
GCGGAGAGTTTTGCGGGTTCCGGGGTGGAGGCGGCGTACGTTCCGCCGGCCGTGCCGGAAATTGATGGTCTGGCCGTGGTCAGCGGCCAGCCTGAACAGCGTCGGCGCCCCGGTTTTTTCCGGGCTCTGCGGGTCTTGCTTGAGCGTCAGTGGAGCATCCTTGCCGCGGACAAACTCAATGTGCTTTTTCTCCTGGCCCAGCCCATCCTGATCGCCCTGCTGGTGGGCTGGGTGGCGGAGGATTATGTGTTGCGCATGTTCCTCTGCGTGGTCGCGGCCCTCTGGTTTGGGTGCAGCAACGGGGCGCAGCAGATCATCAAAGAGCTGCCGGTCTTCCGCCGCGAGCGCGTCTGCGGGCTCGGGTTGAATTCCTACCTTTTTGGCAAATATCTTTTTTTGGGTGCGATCACTTCTTTTCAAGCCCTGTTGTTGCTCATGATTGTACAGACCACTTCACATATCGTGCGTCCACAGGCCATCTCCCCGCAGGAAATGCAGGCGGAATTACTGGCTCTGACCTCGCCCAGACTGGCGGCGGCTCCCCTCACGGCCGATGAAGCGGGTTTTGAGGCGGTGGATTTTGATCGGCCGGGTCAGGGCCCAGCCACGGCCGGCGCCACGCCGGTGGCACCGAAAAAATCCTTGGTGCCGCCAGGACTCACCCTCTGGCCTGCGGCGCTGGCCGGTTGGTTTTTTGAATTGCGCTGGAATTTGCGGGATGCGGTGGAGTTCGGCGGCAGGTCCCTCGCCTCGGTGCTTGCGACCACCATGTTTTTGAAGTTTCTCGCCCTGGCCGCCACGGCGGTGGTGGGGGTGGCGATTGGTCTGACCATTTCCGGCCTGGTGCAGAACAGTGCACAGGCCGTGATGTGGGTGCCGCTTTTGCTCATTCCCCAGATTCTTTTCGGAGGAGTGGTGCTGAGCCTGCCGGAATTGTCGCGGGGAGCGCGGGCCGTCTGCGCGGTGATTCCCAGCTTTTCCTGCCAGAGATTGATGGATGTTTCGAATGTCTATGGCCAGGCGCAGCCCTTGTTAAGCAACCGGACAAGAATTCCCCTGTTTCTTACCCCCGGAGAAAAACAAACCCTGGAGTGGAAACTTTTTGATCGGGACTATTCGGAATCCTATGACCGCCTTTCCCCCTTCAATACTTCCTGGCAGAACCTGGTGGTTTTCCCCCAGGCGGTGGGTCGTCATCGCAACGCTTATACCGAGGTTCTGACCAGCGCGGGCTCAAAGAAACGCATTTACAATGAGACGACTGAAACGCGGGACGACGTGAAGTATTCCAAGGGCAGGGTGTTTCTCAACCCCGCTCCGGTGGGCGCATCGTTGCTGGTTCTCGGGGGCTGGCTGGTCGTTTGCTATGGCTCCACGCTGGCGGCGTTGGCCCTGCGCCAGAAGGGAAAATAATCGGGCGCAAAACTCTTTGATGGACGAGGGCAAATGAACATGCAATAAGCCGTGGGTAATCCCCGGTAATTTATCTTATGAAAGTTGGCGTCTTTTCCGCGATCCTCAGCAACCTCTCCCTCCCCAAAGCTCTCGAACACATCGCCGGTCTCGGCTGTGACACCGTCGAACTTGGCACCGGGGCTTATCCCGGCAACGCGCACTGCAAGCCGGCGGATCTGCTCGCCAGCAAGCCCAAGCTCGACCGTTTCCGGGATATCGTTTCCGGCAGCGGGCTGGAAATTAGTTCGCTCTCCTGCCACGGCAATCCGCTCCATCCCGACAAGCGCATCGCCGCCGCACACCACAAAGTTTTTCAAGACACGGTCAAACTGGCAGCCACGCTGGGCGTGCCGGTGGTGACGACGTTTTCGGGCTGTCCCGGTGATCACCCCAAGGCCAAATATCCGAATTGGGTGACCTGCCCGTGGCCGCCGGATTTTCTCACCATCCTCGACTGGCAGTGGAACAAAGTGGCGATTCCTTATTGGAAAAACCAGGCGGCCTTTGCCAAGGAACGCTACGTCAAGATCGCCTTCGAGGCGCATCCGGGATTCCTCGTTTACAATCCCGAGACGCTGCTCAGGATGCGCAAAGCCTGCGGAGCAACCATCGGGGCGAATTTCGATCCCAGCCATTTCTTCTGGCAGGGTATAGATCCGATCAAGGCGGTGCGCGCGCTCGAAGGAGCGATTCATCACGTTCACGCCAAGGACACCGGGCTCTATCCGGTCAACGCCGACGTCAACGGCTACCTCGACACCAAGCCTTACACCGACGAAAAAAATCGCTCGTGGATTTTCCGCACGGTCGGCTACGGCCAGCCGCGCAGTTTTTGGTGCGATTTTGTCAGCACGCTGCGGATGTGCGGGTACGACGGGACCCTCTCAATGGAGCACGAGGACAGCCTGATGACTCCGGCCGAAGGACTGCGCAAAGGCGTGGATTTTCTCAAATCCATCGTCATTCGCGAGCCCAAGGGCAAGGTCACATGGGCGTGAGGAGATCTTGCAACCGCCGTTTCCCAAGGTAAACCCGAATAATTCCCGAACGAAAACCATTGCACTGCGAGCGGAAATGCTCTTCCCTTTTCCTTAACCCCAAGCACTCGAAAAAACCAAACCAGCAGTTTGAGAAAAACGACCAAGTCCCGATGCTGCCTCCAGTCCAAACAATTTTCTAATCCAACTCATTATGCCCACACCTAAAAAGAAAGCCGCCGCCCCTAAAGCGAAACGTAAACCCAACCCCGCCCTGATGAAGCCCGTCCAGCCCGACGAGGCCCTGGCCAAGATCGTCGGATCGAAGCCGTTGCCCCGTGGCGCTCTGACCAAGAGCCTCTGGGACTACATCAAAAAGCACAAACTGCAGGACGAAAAAAAGCGTACCATGATCAATGCCGACGAAGCCCTGAAGGTCATCTTCGGTGGCAAAAAGCAAGTGAGCATGTTCGAGATGACCAAGCTCGTCTCCCAGCACGTTAAATAAATCAGACATCCGCGCGCTTGTCGCCGGATCGGAGAGGGAAGACAGACCCAAGGTCAGCGTGATCGTTGACCAAGGGTTTTCTTCCCTTTACCTTGTCCGGGCATCACGCATTTTATGAAGACGATAGATACCGAAACTCTCCTCGACGCCCAGAACCGGCGCTATGCCACCAAGCAGTTCGATCCCGCAAAAAAAATTCCCGCCGTCCTCTGGGATGCGCTGGAGCAGACCTTGGTCCTCTCGCCTTCCTCGTTCGGTCTCCAGCCCTGGAAGTTTGTAGTCATCACCAATCAAGCCACGAAGGATGCCCTTTTGCCGCAATCCTGGGGACAGCGCCAGGTTGCCGATGCCTCACATCTTGTGGTTTTTGCCGTGAAGCATCCGCTGACTGCGGGCGACGTGCGCCGACACATTGAGCGCACGGCGGAGGTTCAGGGAACGCCACTGGAAAAGCTCGCCGGTTTCGAAAAAATTGTGGCCGGGTTTCTTGAAAAACCGCCTTACCCTCTCGACTTGAAAGAGTGGTCCACCCGGCAGGTTTACATTGCCCTGGGAAATTTCATGATCAGCGCCGCCTTGCTCGGGGTGGACACCTGCCCGATGGAAGGTCTCGATCCCGCCGGTTACGACAAGGTGCTGGGTCTGGAGGGCCAGGGCTACTTTACGGTGGCGGCCTGTCCGGCCGGCTACCGGGCCGGGGACGACAAAAATGCCGTGCTGCCGAAAGTTCGCTTTGCGAAAAAGGACGTCATGGTTTACCACTCCTGAACACATTATGAATACTGCCATGAAAGCTCTCGTCCCTGTTGCCCTCGTTCTTTTTGTTGGCCTGCTGGTTTTGCTCAGCGGGATGGCGGTGGTCGTGGAGGCAGGCCATGTCGGCGTCCAGCGGACCTTGGGGGCCGTCCGGCCTGAACCGCTCAAGGAGGGCTTTCATTTGAAAAGGCCCTTTCTTGACCAAGTCGAGCAAGTGGACGTCCGGCTGACTGCCAGTCATGCCCAAGCCACGGCCGCCTCGAAGGATTTGCAAACGGTCACGACTCAAGTGACCACCCAATATTCGATGAATGGCGAGCTTGCGCCGCTGATCTACCAACGCGTCGGCAGTTTGGGCAAGGTTTCCGCCGCGCTGGTCGAACCGGCCATCCAAGAATGTGTCAAAGCGGTGACCGCGAAATTCACGGCGGAGGAACTCGTGACCAAGCGCGAATTGGTCAAACAACAAATCCAGGAGGCCCTTATTTCCTACATCAACACCACTCTTCGGGAAAAAGGTCTCGAGAATTCCCTGGTTGTGGCCAACGTCGCCATCACCGATTTTAGTTTTTCGCCGGAATTCAACCGCGCCATTGAATTGAAAGTGCAGGCCGAGCAACAGGCCCTGCAGGCGAAAAATGAAAAAATCAAACGGGTGACACAGGCCGAAGCCGCCGCATCCGAACGCACATTATCCGCCGATGCCGAAGCCTATTCCACCGAGGTCCAGTCCAAGGCGCGGGCCGATGCCATTAAACGCGAGGCCGACGCGCTCAAGCAAAGCCCTGAGCTGATCCGGCTGCGGGCGGTGGAAAAATGGGACGGTGTGCTCCCGCGCATCACCAGCGGCGGGGTCGTTCCCTTCCTCAATCTGGAGGCGGAGGCGGAGCAGAAACAAGCTCGCTGATTGCCTTTTTTCCACCCAGCTCAAAGACGCTCACTTCCCGGGCCACGCCTTTTACCTGGTGGCCGCCATGATCCTTCATGTGCCAGTCGCCTGAGATTTTAGCGGCGACCTCGCCGCTGGTGAGACAACGCGTTGCGAGGGCACGGTTCAGCGTTTCCAATCGTGAGGCCAGATTGACGGTTGAGCCGATGACGGTGAATTCGCAGCGCGCCTCCGAGCCGATGCCGCCGACGATCATGGGCCCGGCGTGCAGGCCGATGCACAAAGCAAGGCCGTCGGGTTTGAGCAGAGGGGCAAGTTCTCGATCAAGCTCGGCGGCGGTTTCGGCGGCGGCCTTTTCGGCTTCCACCAGCTCCAGAGGCACGCCGAAAATGGCAAGAAATCCATCGCCCATGTACTTGTTGATCACACCGCCGTGCTTTTCCACGATGTCCGCCGCAACACTCCAGCAGCGATTGAGAAAATCGGCCACGTCCTCGGGGGATTTATCCTCCGAATATTTGGTGAAGCCTTGCAGATCGGCGAACATGATGACGGCCTCGCGCCGGGCCGGTTTCATCCAATTCTCGTCTTCCAGAATTTGCTTGGCTACCTCGGGCGCGACAAGACGTCCGAAGGTGCGTTCCAGAAGCTGAATGCGTCCTTGGTCCTCTTCCTGCCGACGGATTTGCACGCGGAGGGAATTTGCCGCCAGGGCGCAAGCCACGCCAATGGCGATGAGCACCATCACGCGCGCATAGACGGCCGTCCAGCCTAGGGTGGGATTGGCCGCGAGGATTTCAGAGGTAAGTTCCGGCCGCATAAAAACCGTGTAAACAAAAACCAAGCCGAGGGCAGAGAGCGCCCCGGCGTAGAGGCTCAGCCACGGACTGAGTCGGAACGCCGTCATGCTGATCACCAGACAGTACATCATGGGCAGAGCGGTCGTCAGGGCAAAGGCCACTCCCTTTTCCCGTGTCACCGCGATGAGAAACGCGCTGAGCAACATGATCTGCAAAGTCGTGTTGAGGTAGCGCAGCGAGGAATGCCACAAGCCTTTTCGGACCAGCACCGCGAAGGTTGCCACCAGGCCCAGGTACAGCAGGAAGATGATCCGCAGGGTGTTGGCCGAATGAAAATGCCTTGCTCCTCCGAACGTGGCGACCACGACAAAAATCGCCAGCGTGGTGGCGATGAAAATCAAGCAGCTCTGAAATTCCGCTTTTGCTTCCCTTTGGCTGCGTTGGGCGCGGAACGCCTCGTCAAGGGCGGTGGGAGATTTCGGGGAGGTCATGGCGGGTCAGCGTTTAGAGTGAACCTTTCACGCCCCCGGCGGCAAGCGGGGAGAAAGCGCCGCAGGACGAAAAACTTTGAGTGCCGCCGCACGGCAGACGGCCTCCACCGGCCAGAGACCTTTTTGTGGATTTCCGTCGAGGTGGACCGGAAGTTTACGCGGACTGGAGATCTGCAGTTTGGCGACCCGCAACGTGATGGATTTCGGGTGATATTCCCGTCGCCCGTAGGCAATGGAGAGGAAGTGCCACCAGAGCTGGAGCTTGCTGAAACGGCTGAAGACCGTGACAGTCAGAAGCCCGTCGTCCATGCGTTGCTCCGGTGCGACGGCGAAATTCATGCCGAAGTATGGGCCGTTGGAAACCGTGAGCATGAGGGCGGAGAGGATGATCTCCGAACTGTGATTACGGGTCAGCCGCCGGACAAGGTGGCGGCTTTCGTTGGTTGATCCGAAAGTGATGGCCGTGGCAACCGGGCGATCCAGAGTGAGGGAAAATCTCTGCGCCCGATAACGATAAGCGCGCCGGAACAGATCAATCCACCGCTCGAATCGGCCCGCTTTGATCTCCTCACCGATGGGATACAGGGCTGCATCCAGCCCAGCTCCAAGACATTCAAAAAATGGCCGTTCATTGGCAAAGCCCACATCAATGGGCCGGGCCCTGCCCTCCTTGATCACGGCACACGCTTCCATGGGATCGAGTGGCAGATCGAGGCTGCGGGCGAAATTGTTGTACGTTCCCGCAGGGATCACGCCGAGCGGAAGATCTGTCCCGATCAAGGCCGCCGCCACGCCTTCCACAGTGCCGTCGCCACCTGCCACGGCCACCCATTGGCAGCCGGCAGCTCTGGCCCGGTGCTCTGCATTCTCAAGTCCGCCAAGTTCGTCGAAGCTGACCGTTTCGACTTCCCCCAGAGCAGCTACGAGTTTCGGCAGCAATTCGGCATTCCCTTTGCCCGCCTTGGGATTGTGGATGAGAAGACCCTTTGCCATGACGAAGCCTCGTTGCGAAAGACGCATTAAGCGAATTGGTCTGGATGCACTGCGCGATAAATCGCCTCGGCGGTGGCGGGGGAGCGGAGGGCGACAATTTTTTCGGGAGGGAGCGCGGCGGCGATGGCGTCGCGCAGCGCTTCGCGCACGGAGAAGGCCAGCATAAGCGGAGGTTCGCCCACAGCCTTGCTGTTACCGATGGTGCGCGGTTGGGCGGTGTCCGGCATCAAGCGGACGCGGAAATCCATCGGGGCGTTGCTAAAGGCGGGAATCTGATACGTGCTGGCGCTGTGGGTGAGGAGGCGTCCGTCTTTGTTCCAGAGGAGTTCCTCGCTGGTGAGCCAGCCCATGCCTTGGACGAAACCGCCTTCGATCTGGCCGCGGTCCACGCCGGGATTCAAGGAATTGCCGACGTCGTGGAGGATGTCCACGCGGCGGACTTGCATCATGCCGGTGGCGGTGTCCACCTCGACTTCGCTCACAGCCGCGCCGAAGGCGTAGTAGTGGAAGGGGTGGCCTTTGCCGATGGTCCAGTCCCAATGAATGATGGGTGTTTTGTAAAAACCGGAAGCGGCCAGACTGACGCGGTCGAGGTAGGCGCGTTCCGCTACCTGCTCCAGAGCGATGCTGAGAGTTGCATCCATGATCCAGCAAACCGAACCATCTTTCCAGAGGATTTCATCTTCACGAATCGGGGTTCCGGTTATGGTTTCGAGAAGTTTCGCCGCGATGGGAGCGAGACGCGCGAGGAGGATGTCGCAGGCGTGGGCGACAGCCGCGCCGTTGAGATCAGAACCACAACTGGCGGCAGTCGCGGAAGTGTTCGGCACTTTGTCGGTGCGGGTGGTCATCATGCGGATGCGATCTGCGGGCAGTCCAAAGGCGCGCATGACGACGCCGAGGATTTTGGTATGCAGGCCCTGGCCCATTTCCGTGCCGCCGTGGTTCACCTGGATGCTGCCGTCGCGGTAGATCAGGACGAGCGAACCGGCCTGATTGTAGGGCGTGAAGGTAAAGGAAATGCCGAACTTCACTGGCGTGATGGCGAGGCCACGCTTGACCGAGTGATGCGAGGCGTTCCAGGCGGTGATCTCCTCGCGCCGCAGGGAAAATTGAGACTCCTTCAGCAAGCGATCCCAAATGAGGGCGATGCGGTTGTTCTCGATTTCCTGGCCGTAGTGAGTGGTGTTAGTTTCGCCTTCGCCGTGATAAAAATTTCTTCGCCGGACTTCCTCGGGCGGGAGTTTCAGGGTTTGCGCGATGCGGCCAAGAATTTCCTCGATGACGAGCATGCCTTGGGGCCCGCCGAAACCACGGAAAGCGGTGTGGGAGGTGGTGTTGGTTTTTGCCACCCGGCCGGTGAATTCCACGGCGGGGATGTAATAGGCGTTATCGAGGTGATAGAGGGCGCGGTCGTTGACCGGCAGGGAAAGATCCAGCGACCAGCCGCCGTCGGAAACGAGATGGATTTTTGCGGCGAGCAGATGGCCCTCGTCGTCGTAACCCACCTCGAATTCCGAGCGAAAGGGATGACGTTTTCCGCTGATGACCATGTCGAGATCGCGATCGAGTTGAATGCGCACCGGGCGGCCGGTTTTTTGTGAGGCGAGGGCGGATAATGCGGCCCAGAGATTGCCTTGCGTTTCCTTGCCGCCGAATCCGCCGCCCATGCGCGGCGCTTCCACCACAACCTGATTGCGGGAAAGTCCCAACACCTCGGCCACAATGGTCTGGATTTCCGTCGGGTGCTGGCTGGAGGAGGCGACGAGAATCCCGCCGTCATCCGTGACTTCCGCCCAGGCGGTCTGGGTCTCCAGGTAAAAATGTTCCTGGCCGCCAAATTCAAAGACATCGTGCAGACGATGGGGCGCATTTTGCAAAGCCTCCCGGACATCGCCCCGGGCCAGACGATGGGGATCGGTGTGGTAGGAATCGGCCTCCATCGCCCGCTCGATTCCGACGATGGCGTCGAGTGGCTGGTACTCCACTTTGACGCGCCGGGCTGCTTTTTGGCAGCTCACCGCATCCTCGCCGATGACGACGGCGATGACTTGCCCGTGGTAAAAAACTTCGCCTTCCGCGAGGGCGGGTTCGTCGTGACGGGTGGGTCCGACGTTGTTCTGACCGGGGATATCAAGTGCCAGCAGCACACAATGGACGCCGGGCATTCCCTGTGCGTCGGAAATGTCAATTTTGAGAATGCGGGCCCTGGCATGGACGGACAAAACCGGCCACATGGTGAGCATGGAGCGCCGCAGGGCGGTATCTTCGACATAGCGCGCCTCGCCGGTGACATGCGCGATGCCGCTTTCGTGCGGGAGGGAGCGGGAGCTTTCTCCGGCCTTCCATGGCGAATCCGTGGTGAAGGTGATTTCCCCATCGTGCGCGTAGCTGATGTTCCCGCGCACGAATTTTTCCCACAGGCTGGCCACCAGGGCGGTGCGATAGGCCGCGCTGCCGCGGGCATCGGTGAGAGGGGTGAATTCCCGGCCGAGGATTTTTTGCACGTCCGGCAGTGACTCTTCCAAGGTGCGGCCGCGCAGGGCGGCTTCGGCGGCGAAAACGCGTTTCGGCGTCGCGGCCACTCCGCCAAAAGCAAGCCGGGCCTCGCGGACTTTTCCATCCTCTAGCTCCACCTGAAACGCGGCGGAAACGATGCTGATATCCATCTCGCGGCGTTTGGAAACTTTCCAAAAAACACTGCGCGAATTGGTGGCCGGGCGGCGCGGGATGCGGACGCGCAGGAGGATTTCCCCGGCGCGCAGAACCGTCTTGCGGTAATCTAAAAAAAATTCGGTCAGGGGCAGGATGCGCTCTTCCTCACGGGATTTGAGTACGACCTCGGCATCAAGCGAGAGAAGAACCGGGGCGCTGTCGCCGATGGGCGAGGCGGTGACGAGGTTGCCGGCGAGGGTGGCGCGGTTGCGGATTTGCCGCGAAGCAAAGAGGCTGAGCATCTGTTGCATCGAGGGATATTCCCCGGCCAGGGCTTCTTCGATGCGGGTGAAGGTGACTCCGCCGCCGAAGTTCCACCAAGCGTCATCGGACTGGATTTCTTGAAGTTCCGGCACGCCTTCCGTGCTGATCAGGAAGGGGTAGTCCCGAAAGAGTTTATTGATTTCCACGCCGACCTCGGTGGCACCGGCGACGAGTTTTGCCTTGGGATCGGACTCCAGCAGATCGCACAATTCATCGAGGGAGGCGGGACGAAAAAACCGGTGGGTTTCCGTCGCGTAGGAAAGTGCCGTGGGCGCGGAGGGGGAGGGGACTGCCGGAATCTTTCTGTCGCGAAAAACCTCCAGAGCGGCATCGCGGATGGAGCGGTATCCGGTGCAGCGGCAGAGGTTGCCGCAAAGCTGATCGGCAATCTGATCCGGCTTTGTGATGTCCGTCCGATGGTAGCCTTCATAAAGCGAGGCAATGAATCCCGGGGTGCAATAACCGCATTGTGAGCCGTAGTGTTTCACCATGGCTTCCTGCACGGGATGCAGGGAGGTCGAGCATCCGATTCCTTCGACCGTGAGGATTTCGCGACCGGCGAGTGAGGGAACGAGAGCGATGCAACTGTTGATGGACCGATAGGCCGGGCGACCCGCGGAATCGCGGTCCACCAGAACGACAGAGCATGCGCCGCAGTCGCCCTCGGCGCAGCCTTGCTTGCTGCCGGTGAATCCGCTGCGGCGGAGAAAATCGAGCAGGTTTTCGTTGGGGGAGACGTTGCGGACTTCAACGGATTTCCCGTTGATCGTGATGGAGAAGGAATTGACGGTTTCGATCATTGCGCAACAGCGGCGAGCACGTCGGCGAGGACGGCGACGCCTTTTTCGATTTGTTCCGGTGAACTGAATTCGTCGGGGCGGTGGCTCCAGCCGTTGCGACAGGGAATGAAAATCATGGTCGTGGGAGCAATGCGCGACAGGAAAAGGCTGTCGTGATAGGCGCGGCTGATCATGCGCTGGCAGGAATAGCCGCGTTTTTTTGCCGCAGTTTCGGTGGCAGCAACGAGGGCGGGATCGCAGGTGGCGGGAGGATCCTCGTTGATGACCGAAGAGTGGGTGGTGAGCCCGCGCCGGGCGGAAATATTTTCCAGGGCCGTGGTGGCGGCATCCCAGGTGCCGACGCGGGTGTCGAGCCGGATGTCGCGCAAGTCCACGGTTAGTTCAACCTGCGCGGGGATGCTGTTGATGGCACCGGGTGAGACCTGAAGCACTCCGACGGTGGCGACGGTGTCGGGCGAGCCGGATGATGTGGCGGCGGATTCCAAGGCGAGGACAAATTCCGCCGCGCCGCACAGCGCGTCGTGGCGGGCGGGCATGAGGACGCCACCGGCATGTCCGCCTTGTCCGGCCATTTCAATCCGGTAGGCGGCGGGAGCTGCGATGTGCGTGACGGCGCCGATATCGAAGCCTTCGCGTTCGAGCACGGGGCCTTGTTCGATGTGAAGTTCCACAAAGGCCTGGTAGTGGCCGTTCTCCAAGAGGATGGATGCGCGGTCCTGCGCGGTGTAGGGAGTTTCTTCCAACCAGGAGGCCAGGGTGCGTCCGTCTTTATCGGCAAGGGCGAGGGCATTTTCGAGGCTGAGAGAACCGGACATGAGCCGGCTTCCGAGGCAGCCGATGCCAAAGCGGGTGGGTTCCTCGCTGGTGAAGGCGATTAGTTCAATGGAGCGTTTCGGCACGAAGCCTTCGCGCTGCAAATGACGGATGGCCTCGAGTCCGCCCAGCACCCCGAGCACTCCGTCAAAACGACCGGCCTGGGGAATGGCGTCAATGTGCGAGCCGGTGGCGACAGCCGGGAGGGACGGATCGGTGCCAATCCAGCGGGCGAAGAGATTGCCCACGGCATCCTCGCGGAGTTCCAGGCCTGCCTCGTGACAGAGCGACTTGACTTGCTCACGGGCCGCAAAATCCTTCTCCGAATAAATGATCCGGGTGACGGCGGGCGGCTCGACCTCGGTGATGGCAGCGAGAGCGTCAATCTCACGGTGAAGGCGGGCAATGTCCACCTGGCTCATGGTCAGGCGAAACGGTTGACGTTTTTGTAATAGAGGTAACTGGCAGGCGTGTCGCCCATGGCCACGAACCATTGCGGACAATAGGGAGCCATCCAAATGACGTCCCCGGTTTTTACCGGATAATATTGCTCCTCCAGCCGATAGACACCCTGGCCTTCGAGCATAAGGAGGCCATGTTCCATGAGGTGGGTCTCGACGAAAGGCAGGGTCGCTCCGGGCTCGTACGTGAAGATATTGATGGCCATGTCGTAACGGAAATCTTCCGGCAGCAGGGTCTTCAAAAGGGCGCGCGGGTTGCCGAGAAAGGGCTTGCCCTTGATCTTGGCGGCATTTCCAAAAACAGGCTCAGGACATTTCCATCCTTCGAGAGGCTCGAAGACTTTGCGAAAACATGTGACGGCTGTGCCCGCGCGGGCGGCGGAGATTTCGAGCAGTGTGTCCGCCGGACAAAAGGCGTAGCCGCCCACGGTCAGCACCTTGGACTCCGAACCGATGCGAACCTTGCACGATCCGGCGTGAACGTAGAGTGCGGTTTCCAACTCACCGGCGGGCAGAAGGGCGGAACCGCGCGCCGCGAAACGAATGAGGAGCTGGGTGAAGTCGGCCCCCATGGCCGGGGCAATCAGAAAATACGGCGTGGCATCCTTGAAATCCGGCAAAGCACTCGGCACATGGCCATCATCTGTGATCAAGGCGTGACTGGCAGCGACCCTCGTGCGTGTTTCCCCGAATAGTGCGCTCATGGAATTACAAGCATCATTAATCTTCAATCGGGTCACGCTTCCAATGATTTTTTAGCAAAGTTTTCAAGTGGCGGCGGCCGGGTCGGCGGTTTTTTTGGCGAACTGAAGCTCGTGCAAATTGCGGTAGAGTCCCTTCTGCCGGAGGAGTTCGTCGTGGCGGCCCTGCTCGGCGATGGCACCATCCTTCAGCACGAGAATTTTGTCGGCGTTAATGACAGTGGAAAGGCGGTGTGCGATGACGATGCAGGTGCGCTGCTTCATCAAGCGGTCGAGGGCGTCCTGCACGAAACGCTCAGATTCGTTGTCGAGCGCGGACGTGGCCTCGTCGAGGATGAGAATGCGGGGATTTTTCAGAATGACCCGCGCGATGGCGATGCGCTGACGCTGACCGCCGGAGAGTTGGACGCCGCGTTCGCCCAGCCAGGTTTCGTAACCTTGCGCCAGGCTGGAGATGAACTCATGGGCGTTGGCTGCTTTTGCGGCCTCAATCATCTCGTCTTTGGTCGAGCCGGTGCGTCCGTATTTGATGTTATCGGCAATCGTACCGGAGAAGAGAATATTGTCCTGCATGACTATCCCGACCTGGCGGCGCAGGGATTGGACATTGAACTCCCGGATGTTGCGTCCATCTACCAAAATGCTGCCCGCGCTCGGATCGTAAAATCTGGCCAGAAGGGTGATGATGGTGGTTTTTCCCGAGCCGCTCGGGCCCACCAGCGCATAGGTCTGGCCCGGAGGCACCTCGAAATTGAGGTTGTGCAAGGTGGTGTGCTGCGGACGGTAAGCGAAGGAGACAGAATCGAACGTCACGCGTCCTTCTGCGGTAGGCAATTGGGGGAGAGCGTCGTTTTCCGGAATATGCGGACGGGTGTCGAGGAGGGTGAAAATTTTTTCCAGCGACGTGGCGGCCTGCTGCATGATGGCATTGGATTCCACGATACGGATGATCGGGGCGTAAAGGAGGCCGAGAAAAAACAGGAACGAAGTCAGTTCGCCGAGGGTGAAGTCCTGCGTGTGCATGACCAAATAGGAACCGTAGCCCAGCACCATGAAAAAGCCGATGCCGCTGAGAAAATCCGCCCCCACATTCAAGAGCGAGTGGCGCCAGACGACGCGGGTGTAGTTCACATAATCCGCCTCGATTTTTTGCCGGAAACTTTCCGTTTCAGTGTGTTCGGTGGCAAAGGCCCGGACCAGCCGCGTGCTGGAAATCCGTTCGTGCAGGAAGGCCATCACATTATCCCAATTCCGACGGTGGCGGCGGCTCTCCACCCGCAGCCGGCGCTTGTGCCAGAAGTAATTGTAAAGAAAGAGCGGGAGGATGGCATAGGTGATGATCGCCAGCTTCCAATTGGAGCTCATGAGAATGATCAGCACGGCGACAATGGTGACGCAGTCGCCCAGCAAGTTGACCGAGGCCCCGGTGACAAGATTGTGCAATGCAGCGGTGTCGTTGCTGATGCGCGAGACGATCTTGCCGGTGTGGCGGGCATCGTAAAAGCGCAGGGAAAGATTTTGCAAGTGGCGGAAAATCTTCACCCGCATGTCGCAAGTCACCCGCATGCCGCTTTCCTGAATAAGGTAGTTTCTAGTCAGCAGCGCCGCACTGCGACCAATGACGGAGACGAGAAAAATTCCCAGCAACACGAGGGCATGGTTCCAGGATTGCCTCGTCACCGCCTCGTCCACGATGCCGCCGATCAGTTTGGGCCGGATGAGTTCGAAGCCGGTGACCAGAAGAATCAGGCAAAAAATGACGACCAGTTTCTGCCAGTAAACCAGCAGGTAGGGAATGAATCGCTTGAGTGTCGGCCAGATATCGGAGCCGGACCTATCGGATGCCATTTATGCGAAAGCGGTTGATGCTTGCAAGTTGAGAGGAAAGCCGTCGATTCGCACTCCCGCAACCAAAATTCCCGGCAGGGCGCGCTTTAGCCAAGTCGCACCAGCCTGAGCCCGTGAAAGACAAAAGGCTGGAAGTCTTCCGGGTTGACGGTGGCAAGCTCCGATCCGGTATGGATGGCAGAGGCGGCAATCATGGTATCGAGCCGGGTGCGGCGTTTGGAACCCGTGGCGTGGAAAAGCTGACCCGCGAGCGCGGCCGTCGCATCATCAAAGGGGAGTATGCCGGCGGAAAGGATGCCTTGCAGTGCCAGGGTGTGGGTGGGTTCCACCGGGCGGGAATGAAACTCCATCCACGCGATGGCCGACGTCGAAAAGAGATTGCGCGTAGCGATAAGCGTACGGGCGGCGCTATGATGCGCATCGCCGATCTTTATCAAGGCAATCAGCAGGTTGGCATCCAGAAGAATCATGCCAGGGAACCGGGCTGCGACGGCGTGGGTGACACGCGCGAGCGCTCTCTTTCTTCCTCGATTTCTGCATCACGTTGACGCATTTCCCGGAGTTCGGCCTGGGGGTCATCGCCCCAGCCACCGGGAACAGATGGCTGGGGATGATCCCGCAGCCAATCCATGATTTCGAGCGGAGACATGAGGGAAAAATCCGGATTAAGCGATGCCGGCGTTGCAGAGGATTCCGCCGTTTCCAGTGCCCGGCGAAGGGCCTCCGACTTGGAAACCCCCCAGCGTTTTGCCAACCGTTCCCAACGGGAAACCGTAACCGGATCGAATGCGACCGTCGTCCGAATTGTCATTATGGCCATAACTAAAATACTATATGGTCATAATTTATTAGCGTCAAGGAATATGCGGGTAAAAAAAGGACAAGCCGTCTTATTCTGCCGTATCCTGCCGTTGCAACAAGCGCATGCAAAAGATCAAAATAAACGAGATGACCAGCAGGATCAGCGCCGTGAAATGCGCTTCGGAGTAATTGAGTTTTTGCACTTCGTCATAAAGAAAAATCGAGGCCACCTTGGTCACGCCGGGAATTCCTCCCCCCAGCATTAAGACGACTCCAAATTCGCCCACGGTATGGGCAAAACTCAGGATGATTCCAACCCCGATCCCATGCCGGGCCAGCGGCAGCGTGATATGCCAGAAAATCTGCCACCAATTTGCCCCGGAAATCCGGGCCGCTTCGATCAGGGAATGGGAAATGGATTTCAGCGCCGCTTGAAAAGGCTGCACGGCAAAAGGCAGGCTGTAGATTACGGACCCGACAACCAATCCTTCAAAACTGAAGGCGAGGGTGTGTCCGGTGAATTGTTTCCAGAGCGATCCGAGCGGATTTTGCGGCGCGAAAACCACCAGCATATAAAAGCCGATTACGGTGGGAGGCAGGACAATGGGCAGGGTGACTAATGTTTCGATGAAGACCATGCCCTTCCAGCGGCAGGTATTCAGCCAATGGGCCAGCGGCAGGCCGATGATCAGCAAGACCAGCGTCGTGAAGGTGGCGAGCTGGAAGGTCAGCCAGAGGGATTGCCAGACATCGGAATGCATTCCGCCAAATTTATTCTGGAAGCCGGAATCCGTAGCGATCGAAAACCTCCCTCGCTTCGCGGGATTTCAGAAAGCTGAGATAAAGTGCGGCTGCGGGATTTTTCGCGCCCTTTTTTGTCAGGACGGCGGCTTGTTCAAGGCGGGGGAACGCATCCTGCGGCACCTCGACCCAGCTGCCTTTTTGAGCGAGTTTGGGTGAGAGCACCAGCGACAAGGCAACGAGTCCGGCATCGGCGTTTCCGGTTTCCACAAACTGCGCGGTCTGGGCGATGTTATCCCCAAAAACGAGTTTGCCCTTGATCCTCTCCCAGAGCTTGGCGTGTTCCAGAGCGGCCTTGGCGGCGCGTCCATACGGGGCGTGCTCGGGGTTGGCGATGGCGACCTTGCTGATGGTTGCGGAGGTCAAGGCGTCGAGCCCTTTGGAGAGATCAAGATCATCCTTGGTGGTCCAGATGACCAGATGGCCAACGGCGTAGGGCGATAGGGATTTCTCCTCGGCCAGACCGGCCATGATCAACTCCTGCGGATAACTCACATCGGCCGAAAGAAAAAGATCGAATGGCGCGCCATGCTTGATCTGGGCGAAAAAATTTCCCGAGGAACCGGTGGAAGCCTTGACCTCAATATCGGGATTCAGCTTCGCGAAGGCGGCGTTCAACTCCTCCAGGCAATAGACCAGATCGGACGCGGCGGCGATGCTGACCGTTTGGCCAGCCTGCAGCCCGCTGGCGGCAAACAGCAGGAAGAGAACGAGAAACTTTGGCACGGAGTCACGTTATATTTCGGGAAATATAACTCTAGCTCAAAATGTCCGGCTTCTTTTTTCCGGCCGGTCCCAATATTTTTTGGAGACGTATCCAGGAGGGCTGCATGGCGGTCAGGGCGGCTTCTTCCAACTGATCGTAAAGAGCGAGCGCTTCCGTGCCAACGTCGGTCAGGCGCGTGCCGCCGCCACGGACTCCGCCGCGTTCGAGGACGACGAGGGGTTTGCGGAAACAGTGATTCATCACTTGCACAAGGAGCCAGGCTTTCATGTAGGACATTTTCATTCTGCGGGCGGCTTCGCTGAGACTTCCCGTTTCCGCCACGCGGCGAAGAAGCTCCACCTTGCCAGGACCCAGCGCGATTTCGTTTCCTGCGTAAATGCGGATGCGCGGGCTGATGCGCAGAGATGTGCCGGTCTTACTCATGGGACGGCCGCAGAAAAACTCCCCGCGCGGTGTTCTTGGCGACTTCACCCCGCTGGACGATCAGTTTGCCCCGGCGGATGACATCAATAACGTGGCAGCCGGAACGGTGATTTTCATACAGGCTCATCGCGTGGTGAGTAAGAAGACCGCTGCCCCGGATTGGGACCGCGCTGTGAAAATCCACCAGGGTGAGATCGGCGTCGAATCCCACCGCAATCCGACCTTTTCTTGTACCGAAACCAAAGCGCGCAGCCGGGTTGGCCGCGAGCCAGGCGGCGGCTTGGAAAAACTGACGAGGAGCGCGGCGGCGGAGTTCACCCAGAAAAGATGGGAAGGCGTGCTGGCATCCTGCGATGCCGCCCCAGATTGCAAAAAAATCCTCCCCGCTTTTCATTTCCGGTGGAGCCGGGGAGTGATCGGAACCGATGGTGTCAATCCGTCCTGCCAGCAGGTCTTTCCATAAGGCTTCGACATCGTCCTTTTCGCGCAGAGGCGGGGCGCATTTTGCGCGGGCCCCGATGCGCACCGCATCCTCGGCGTTGAATAGCAAGTAGTGCGGACACGTCTCGGCGCTGACGTTCACCCCGGCCTTGCGCGCTTGATCAATCTCAGCCAGGCCTTCGGAACAGGTCACGTGAACGACGTGCAGCGCCGCACCCGTTTCGCCGGCGATCTCGCAGGCCATGCGGATGGCGGCGACCTCGGACTCCTTGGGGCGGCTGTCGAGAAAACTGCGCATCGAGGTGTCGGGAATATTTTTGGCCACGCGTGCCAGCACCTCGGGGGATTCGGCGTGAACCGCCACGGGCAGTTGCCAGCGTTTGGCCCGCGTCATACCCTCGCGCAGCGTGGCGGCATCCGAGGCCGGAAATTCCTCAAGCCCGCTGGGACACAGAAACGCCTTGAATCCCACCGCGCCTGCCTCCGCCATTTCGTCAATGGCATCGGTGTGTCCGGGACACAGCCCGCCCCACAAGGCGAAATCCAGCAGCGATTTTTCCTCCGCGAGTTTGCGCTTCCGCTGAAAACTTTCCGCATCAAGAACCGGAGGATCGGAATTGAGCGGCATGTCGAAAAAGCACGTTCCCCCGCCCGCAGCCAGCGCGGTGGAGCCAGTGGACAGGCCCTCCCAGTGCTCGCGTCCCGGCTCGTTGAAATGCACATGGGAGTCTATGAATCCGGGAAAAACAAAGGAGCCGAGCACGTCGAGATCCACCCGGGCCACCCCGGAAATGGAAGGTCCGATCCCGGTGATGAGGCCGTCATTCACCGCTATCTCGGCGCGAGTGATGGTATTTTCAGCGACGACTTGCGCGTTGCGGATGATGAGGTCATTCATGATGTGGAAAGGTGGAGAGAAAATCCGTCAGCACTTCGACCGCAAGCGCGATGTCTTCCGGCGATGCATATTCTTCGGGGTGATGGCTGAGTCCTTCGCGGCAGCGGACAAAAAGCAGGGCGACTTCGGTGATTTCCGCCATGGCCACGGCATCATGGCCCGCGCCGCTGACCAAATACGGACAGCTTGCCTGCCGGGTGGAGACGCGCTCTGCCAAAACACTGCTTAGGTGCGGCGAACATTGCACGGAGGGCGCGGAGAGGACGGTTTCGATGCGAAACGTGAGATTCCGCATTTCCATCATTTTCTCCATTCCGCGGATGATATCCGTGCAGAAGTTCGTGCGCTTCTCATCGTCGCCATCGCGAACATCAAGGGTGAAACTTACCCGGCCGGGAATGACATTACTTGCAGCAGACTCGATGCGAAGTTCACCCACGGTGGCGACGATGCCTTTATCGGCCTTTGCCTGTTCCTCGATGAAAAGGACACATTCCGCCGCACCGGCCAGTGCATCGCGACGCATGGTCATGGGCGTGGTCCCCGCATGGCCGGCCTTGCCTTCGAGAAAAATCCGCGCCCGGGTCTGCCCGGCAATGGCCGTTGCGACACCCAAAGCTACGCCGGTATTTTCCAAAACCGGCCCCTGCTCGATATGCACCTCGACATAACCCAGTGGAACCCTGCCAGCCGGCGGCATCGGGAAGACGGGACGATGCGTGGCAATCGCGTCGCTTACGCTGATGCTGTTCTCATCCCTCGCCGCGAGTTCGGCTGGTCCGAGCTTTCCCGTGTACTGGCGGCTGCCGAGATAGGTCGTCTGAAAACGAACGCCTTCCTCATCGGAAAAACCGACGACTTCAAGGTGATAGGGCAACCGCAATCCCCGACGACGGATTTCCGAAACCGCCATCACCCCCGCCACTACGCCAAGGGCTCCATCGAATTTTCCCGCATTGCGCACGGTGTCGAGATGTGAGCCGCAAACGACCGTGCCCGCTTCGGGATTTTCACAATCCAACCGGCCGATCAGATTCCCCGCCTGATCTTCAAAAACCTCCAGTCCGCCCTCATGCATCCATCGGGCGACAAGCTCTTTGGCCTGACCCAGCGCGGGCGAGAGGAAGGTCCGTGTCAGCTGCGTGGACTCGTCGCTGATGGCTCCCAGTTCCTCGAGCCAGCGGGCGGCTTTTGCGTTGCTGTCAGCTTCCACGATACGTGCTGTAAGACCAGGGCGAGCAGAGCAGCGGAACGTGATAATGAACGCCCGGATCGTCCACGCGAAACCGCACCGGCACCGTCTCCAAAAAGCCTTCCTGGAAATAATCCCCCATGAAAAAAGTCAGCTCGTAGATTCCCGCCACCAGCGCGTCATCGGAAAGGAGCGGTCCGTCGGTTCGTCCATCCGCATTGGTGGTGGCGCGTGTGATCAGAATGTTTCCGGCGGATTCGATCCGATGCAACGTGATGACGATCCCGGCACCGGGTATGCCCCTGGCCGTGTCGAGGATATGCGTGGTGATTTTGCCCGCCATGTCAGTGCTCCACGCTATCAGCTAATCGCAGGCGCGCGATCTTGAATATTTCGGCCAGGGCCGCTGCGGTCTCTTGTTCCGGGGAATTATTCAGCCGCTCCTCCATGGCGGCCAGGATCGTGTCCACGCTGTTCAGCCGCGCGCAAATGATGAAGGGAAATTCAAAACGCGCGCGGTAAGCCGCATTCAGAGTCTCGATTTTATGCAACGTCGCCTCATCGCTTTGAGCCAGTCCGGCTGTGGCTTGCTCACGGGTGGATTCTTCCGTGAGCAAACCCTGCCGAGCCAGTCGTCCGGCCAGATCGGGGTGGGCGTTGATGAGGGCAAATTGCTTTTCCGGACCCGCCGCCGTGACGATCTCCGACAGGACGGCCTGCAGGGTTTCCACGCTGGCGAAAGGCCGTCTCTCCGCCGCTGCTTTCGCAATCCACGGTGAGTGCTCAAAAATGCCGCCCAGCCGTGCGACGAACTCATCCTTGGTCGCCGCATTCAAGTCGCTCATGCTGCATTTTCTGCTGGAGGTGTCTGACATACCGGGTGCATCGTGATGGCGCAGTCGGGGCGTTGTTGTCCAGCGCTTTGACACCTGCGCCACCAAAATGAGCACACTGGAATTCAATCATTACGGAAAACACATGGTGCGCCTGCTCCGTGTGAACAAAAACGGACCCGCTCATGAAGTCTCCGAATGGGAGGCCGACATCCTGCTCGAAGGCGACCTCGAGGGCTCTTATTTCAGCGAGGACAACTCCAGCGTCGTCCCGACGGATACCGTGAAAAACACCGTCCTTGCCCTCGCGCACGATTTGGAGGACGCCAGTCGCGATGCCTTTGCCCTGGCGCTAGCCACCCATTTTATCACCCGCTACCCGCATCTCACCGCTGCCGATGTCGAGGTGCGGGAGAAACTCTGGACCCGCATGGCCCCTGGAGGAAAACCTCATCCGCATTCCTTTGTGCGCGAGGCCAACGGCATGCCCTTCAGTTTTTGCCGCGCTGAACGCGGCCAACCCGCGCGACGTTCCGCTGGGGTCCGGGGTTTTATCATCATGAAAACGACGGAGTCCGGGTTCGTCGGTTATCCGAAATGCGATCTCACCTCCCTCCCCGAAACGACCGACCGCATTCTCGCCACCAGCATGAACGCGCGCTGGGACTATGCCGAGGGCGCCACCGATCACGGAACCGATGTGATTGACACGATGCTCAAGGTTTTCGCGGAAAATTACAGCCCATCGGTCCAACGTACGCTTTATCAAATGGGCGAGGCCGCCCTGCAATTTTTCCCCGGCCTCCTCCGCATCAAACTCACGATGCCGAATAGTCATTACCTGAACATTGACCTGACAAAAGTCGGGCGTCCCGCCGGACAAAAAAAAGTCTTCCTGCCCACCAACGATCCATTCGGTTACATCGACGCCGTGGTCGCCCGGTAGGTTTCGATGCGCCCTCTTCACTGCGTCTTCGGCTGTTTGCTTTCTCTCGGGACCATAGCCCTCGCGCAACCGGATTCCCCCAGACCGGTCTTGGAGGTGCTGAAACGTCTGGTCGCCCGCAACGACGGACACGGCGGCGGAGTCGTCCGCATTAGCGGTCCCGATGGTCCGCTCTGCGAAGGGGCGGCAGGTTTTGTGGCCGGACCGGGATCGGCCCGCATGACTCCCGACACGCCGTTCGAGATCGCCAGTATTACGAAAGCCGTCACCGCAGCCACGATTTTGCGTTTGGTCGAGGAAGGAAAACTCAGGCTCGATTCCAACCTGGGCGAAGTTTTGCCCGCCGGAACGTCGCGCGGTTTCAAGGCAGATATCGCCGTCCGGCAATTGCTTTCACACACCAGCGGATTGGGAAACTACTGGACTGACGGCCCGCGCGACCGCCATGGCAACAACGCCTTCCTTCGCGCTTTCCTCGCCTCGCCCGACAAATCCTGGCAGGCCGGGGATATTTTATCCTACGCGCGCGAGATTCCGGCCGGTCAGCCCGGCGCACCCTTCCACTACTCCGATACCAATTATGTTCTGCTCGGCCTCATCATCGAACACACCACCGGTCATCCACTGCAACGGGTTTTTCGTGAGAAAGTTTTCGAGCCGCTGGGCATGAAGTCCACCTGGCTGACCTACCGGGAAAAACAGCGCGGGGTCGCGCCCTCGCACCGGTATGAAGGCGATGAGGATTTGCATGCTGTGCCGCGTCAGAGTGCCGACTGGGCCGGGGGCGGCCTCGTGAGCACAACCCGGGACCTCGAACGGTTTTTACGCGGACTCGCTTCCGGGGCGTTGTTTCATCAGACCGAAACTCTCGCCCTCATGCGCGAGTCCGTCCCTGTGGGCGAAGCGGATATCTCCTACGGCCTCGGCCTCTATCGCGTAAGACTGGACGGCGGCAAAGGCGAGATCTGGGGTCACGACGGACACGGTAACTCCTTCGCCTATTACTGGCCGCAGCGCGACATCACGTTCACCGGGACCCTCAACCAGACGGAAAATGACTGGTGGCCCCTGGTGGAAGTTTTCATCGAAGGCGGGAGACCCGAAACGGTCGTGGAGGAATCCGAAAAATCCTTCGAGGCCTCTCTCAGTGCGGGCTGGGACAGCCTTTACATGGATCGGGGCGTCAACGCCCTGCGGGACAAGGGTTACGGCTCCGGTATTGCCTGGACCGCTTTGGAAGCGACCTGGGGAGTCACCGAAAAGGATTTTCTCACCGTCAATGCCTGGCAGTGTTTTGCCACGCAGGGAAACGCCTACCGCGAGTTCGATCTTAGCCTGAATTACACACGTCTGATCGGCAATCTGGCCCTGAGTGCGGGCTACGCGTTCAACTATGGCGTCAGCGACAGGAATTTTTTCTCCCACGAACTTAATGCCTCTGCCGCCTCTGATTTCTCCATGGGTTCATTCACTCTTACACCCTCGCTCACCTATTTCTACACCCTCGGCCCCGATGCCGACGAGGCTAGCGGCTTTGTCCAGGCCGGATCCAGCTATCTGCTCCTGCGCGTCGCTGGCCATCTGCCGCTCTATCGTGATATTGTGTCCCTCGAACCTTGGACAGCCTTCGGCGTAAACTTTGATTATAACACCAGAGGGGAAGATGCGCAGCCCTTCGTCGGCGCGAATAACATCGAGTTCGGACTCTCCGTGCCGGTAAAAATCAACCGGACCATCACAGTGTCGGCTTACGGGGCTTACAGCGCTGCGTTTACCGATCTGAACAACACCACACCGAATACTTTCTGGGGCGGAGCCAGCGTGACGTTTTCGTTTTGATGGCGGGTCTTCTTCTGTAGAAAAGTCTGTGCCACGTTCACGTTATGTCAAGATTTGCACCCCTAGCTTCCCCTATAGAAAAGGAGCGCACCCGTCCCGGGTGTGGTTTCCGGCGTCCCGCCGGAAAAAGGGATTGGCGGGACGCCAACCCCGATACGCGAGACGCGTGTGCTCCTTGGAAGAAAGGTTAGCCGCCCCATTGGGTTTGGATCTTATGGACCTCGACCTGAAAGGATCATCTGTGAGGCCTGAGGCCACGCCCCCTGAGATGACTCAAAGTGAGCTTAAAAGTATTTTGTCAAGATTTGCACGCTGACCCTCAGTTCCGTTGGCGTTGGCGTTGGGTCGATGCGGAACCAGTCGTAGAGGGCCGCGCCGGAACCGCCGCCGAAGACCACGTAAAGTGTCTGGGTGCTGCCGGGTGAGGTGAAGATCGTGGACTGGGTGACAAAGGCACTGCCGCTGGGTGCAGCGGTAGTGAGGCTGGCCAGCACCGGCCCGGTCGCCGATCCCTGGCGCACGGTGATGGGCACCCCGGTGTCACCGTTGCCTTGGTAGCTGACGCTGAAGCGCACGTAAGCTGCGCTTGCCAATGGCACGCCATCGAAACGCAGCCATGAGCCGTTGCTGGCTCCACCCATCAGCGAGCCACCATCGGTCATGACGTTCTTGGCCGAGTAGTCTTCGGCTTGCAAGACGATATCGGTGCCCACCGTAACGGTCGTCGGCGCGGTGGTGGTGGTTGCGCCCAGATTGTCGGTGGCTTTGGCGGTTAGGGTAGAGGTGCCGACCGGCACATTGTTCCAGGTAAACTGGTACGGTGCGCTCACGTCCTCGCCCAGCTTGGTCGCTCCATTGAAGAACTCGACCCTGGCGACGCTGCCATTGCTGTCGCTGGCGGCGGCACTGAGTTGCAGATTCGCCGGCGCGGTGGCATAGGCTCCATTCGACGGTGCGGTTAGGCTGACCGTCGGCGGCTGGTTGGTGCCGGCAGCAAGCA
>Ga0209591_10002060_pt1 | contig 24387 bp, 31 predicted proteins | sample MAT01_FD_187207 | JGI IMG/M metagenome (GOLD analysis project Ga0209591, IMG submission 187207) | Freshwater microbial communities from Lake Fryxell liftoff mats and glacier meltwater in Antarctica - MAT-01 (SPAdes) (version 2) | ecosystem: Environmental > Aquatic > Freshwater > Ice > Liftoff... | reverse complement strand
CGTCGTGCTGTATGTCCGGCATAGCGCATGGTCGAGCGTGAGCACATTGCCGGCGATGGCGATGATTTGCGCCTGCTCAAGGTTGGCCGGATTTTTGTAGGGATTGCCTGCGCCGGTGATAGCGCTGGCATTCATGGCGTATTCGTTGCGATTGTCGCTAATTTCGACCATGTTGCCGACCACAAACACGCTACCATCGACAACCGTCACCGTTGTCGTATTTAACGTCGTGTTGACCGTAATCAAGCTGCCATTGATTACGTAAATAGTTGTGCCGGTCGTTAAGTCAGCCGTCCACTCACTAGCCGGATAGGTTGGTTGGAATGTGTAGTCCAACTCATCCACATACGTAATCTGCCAAAAGCTGCCCGGCTTTGCCAGTGCCTTGACAAAACTATTGTCTTTTTCGAGCGACTTACCAGTAATATCATTTTGGCCTCTGACAACAAGCTTATCGCCTACGCGCACAATGCGCAGCGCCGGATTTGCTTCCGCATCCATCAATGCCGTGTCTGTGGCCGACAATGTAAAGACAGTTTCGTTACTGACGACGGTTGAGGCACTTTGCAGCTTCATCGCCGCGCCGTCAACTTTGCGCGTAATCTGGGCATAGTCGCCCATGATGCGGAAGGAGCCTTTGTCCGCAAAAGTGATACTCTGGCCGGGTGGGAATACCACATGCACGTTGGAATAGTAGATGCTGACGGTCTTGGCGAAATGGATTGGGTCAGCCGGATTGGTAGCGCAAATGACGCACGTTCCGCCGCCGGTCAGACCAACCGTGTTCAGCATGGCAAGGATATTATTCGACTCGTCCACCCCAACGCCGCCGATAATGCCAAAATTAATGCTATAGTAGGTGCGTGTTTTGTTGACGGCGCTGTCTTTTGTCGGGTGTGCCTCAATCCAATCCAGTGCAGAATGTTGCGTCAATGCCGTACTTGCTGCGCCCGCGCCCGTAGACGGCGTCACCGTAGCTGGTGCCACAGTGCGCTTCCATTGTGCGCCATATTTCTGCACAAAGAGCGGGTCTAGCTGTCTGAATAACTGCGTGATTGATTGTTCAGCCATTAATTATCTTGCCCAAATCCCATACGCTTCTTGCGCCCCGTGGCGTTATTTCGTGCCGTTCGCCGGTAGCATCATACGCCGCCTGCTCGACAAAGACCGGCGATATTTTCGCCACGCTGTTGACACTGGCTGGAACATCCGCCAACGTAACCCATCTAGCCACGGGCAACACACCAGGCTCAAACGGTGCGCCGGTCGGCCAATACAGTTTGGCATCAGAGCGCCAAATCAAATCATTGTTTGGCGCTGCCGCCGGTTCCTCTTCGATAATCATCGTGCGCCCGCCAACAGGTAAGCGCACCATCAGTCGTTTGTCGTTGGTTGTGCCACGGTCCAAGAGTGCGTCTAGCTCTGTCAGCGCATCGCTGACGCCGTCTCGGTATTGCCTGGTGTATTTGCCCGAAGCGTTGCGGATGTCCACGTCCAAGCCGAATTGGCCGGCGGTCGATACAAGCGTTGTAATCTGGCTGGTCGTTTGTTGGTGTCCCCAAATTTGGAATGATAGCGAAGCGGCGGGCGAACGTGCTACCCATGCCGAGCCAGTCCATACCTTGAGCGTGCCGCCGGTGTAGCCTTCCGATTCATCTACATCAACCATGTAATAGCCAGTGGCCGAGTCCACACCGCCAGCCACTTCGACCACAATGTGATAGGTGGTGCCGAAAGTGACGGATGATGTGTGCGCAAAGACAAATAGAATATCGTCCATGTCCTCGGAAATGTCAGCCGCCGCCACCGTAATCGCTTCAACGGCGGGGAAATTTGGAACGCCCGCCGTATCGGTGCGTAAGCCAACCGTCACGCCACCGGTCGGTGTGCCAACCTTACGTAGACGGACAATCACCTCACCAATCGTAAAGCTGCCAGCCTCGGTCAATGTGAATGTCTGATCAATCTTTTTACCGTGCGCTACCACCGTAGCCGTTGCACTTGGTACCGCCGTGATTACGTTTTCTTCCACCACGATACTATTGCCCTGATCAATCGTGACGCTTGGTCCCGCATCCTCATTGCTCATCACACCACCGTAAGCGGTATCAGTAGTGACGTGATTGACTTCTGCGCCATCGGTGCGGTGATAGCCACTATTGCCCGATGAGCCGGTGACGTAAATTAATTCATGGTTGCGCACGAAACCAAGCCCGCTTGCGCCGTCCAAAATATCATCCGATACTTCAAAGCTGATCGTGCTTGCGGTGTAGGTTGCGACCGCGTCACCCGTGGCTTGGCTTACCGTGAATGTGCCATTGTTGGATGCAAGGCCGCTGATCTCAATCCTTGCGCCAACCGGCAAATCTAAGAATTTACCCGTCAACGAGTGAATCGTGTTTTCGTGGCGCTTAAACCCTAGCGACTCAGTAAAGCCGTATCCCATTGTCTGCTCCGTGCCGCCGTCTTCGTGCAGGATGCGGCCCTGTGGGATATTGAGATAGCGCCACGCGAGCGTATCAACCCAGCCCTTACCGTAGATGCGTGCGGTAGGTTGCCCTTCTGCCGAGGTTCCTGAGCTCGCCGAAGGACCGCTAAACGCAACCGTGCCGATTGGTAAGCCTTTGTAATCGAGGATCGTGCTTGCCAAGTCGGCGGCTTCGGCTGGCGTTGTCTCTGATTCGTTTTGCATCAATTCCTTGATGCCGTAAACAGCAACACTGGCTGCGTCGTCTGTCCAAGCCGTTTCACCGGACAGTTGCCCGCCTGGTGCCTCGTAGGAGTAGCGCACGGCGACACGGTTGTACATCTCATCCAGTGATATGCCGATGGTCGTTGCACCGTTGGTGATGTCGATGCCGGTCATGCAGCCCCACCAACATCTTGTGCCAAACTCATTACGGATGATTAGCTCGTAGCGCAACCATTGCGCCATTTCCCACAATGCGGGCAATTGGCCGGTCACTTCAATCTCACAATCTAGAGGTCCTCGCTTACTGTGCGCAGACCAGCGGGTTGGTGTAATTTCAACGCCGGGAGCCTTGACCAAATCAAAGCTTCGGTTGCGAAATTCGACGGTGTATTTGTTCATGGTTGATGAGCCTGTCGAATCATACCGTCTCCCGCCGTGGTCTTATCCACATGCGTACCGTCATTGTCTTATCCGGCGCAATGCCACTAAAAAAATACACGCGTTGCAATAGATTTGGCCACAATGTCGGCGGGTCTTCCTGTACGATAAAATTTGGATATTTCACCGAACCACTGAGCCGGTACGCTGCACCGTCAATCGGGTCGTCAATAAGGTAATCGTTATTCGCCACCGTTTCATCACGTTGAATCAATCGCCGCACGTTCTCCGTTGGCGTCAACTGGATACAATCGCCGTACCAAGTCTGCGAGGAGAGCGAACGGAACGATAGGTAAAGCGTCAATGCCCCCCATCCGGTCGCATCGCCGCCCGCGTCTGGAATGGGGAGCGAACCTAAGTCAACGAGTTTGCTTGAATCGCTGGATGTCAATTTGATTTCGGCGCCGGTCGCATAAGCGCTTAGGCTAGCGCTATCCCGAATCTGTGGCGTCACGTAAATTGTGCCGGTGACATTCAATGCTTGATACAGGAGTATGCGGAAGTGACGCCCGTTACACGCCGCCACGGTTGCCGCCGAAATCGGGATGGCAATCGCCGCCGTCGTGTTGACGGTTAGCGCCAGATAGTTGCCAGAACTACTGCCCGCACTAACTGTAATTGTGCCGCCCGCCAGCCTCGCCTCGCATTCAAGCATGTGGGCAAAGTTGGCGGGGTCGCTCTGGCTATTGGTGGCAATGTAAAGGTCGGGATATTGCAGCGCGCCGCCTGACGTGTTCTGCATCTGAATCTTGACCGGCGTTGGCAATGTGCCGGTGACTTGTGCAGCGGCGATTTGGATATAGTTACCCTCGCCACTGTCATTCTGATTGTGGATACTCTTACCCCCCGTCGCCGGTGTGGTGCTGACCTTGGAGGCTAGTTGTAATTCTGTCTCTGGTCCTTCCCACCACGGATCGCGCTCGATGTAAAGGCGTGCATCGACTTTTATGTTCGGCCAGCCACTTTTTAGCGCCGACTCATCGAGCTCTAATTTTCCGCTTTTGACAAGACTGCGATTTGATGAAGCTTCGGCGTCAACTTGAAAATTAACGTATATCTTTGGCCCGCGCTGCGTATCAGCACGGCGCTTGGCGGCAATGAACATGCGTTCGATATTGTTGATGACCGTCTGCAGCGCCGTTTTGCTAGCTGCCGTCAACAGCACTTCGATTGTATCGTTGCCGTCCGCTTTCATGTCGTAGGCGATGATCATGCAACCATCGGCCAGCGTGAAATTTAGTGTTGTTGTGCCATCGTACAAACTAACTACATGTGCCATTAGCGCCGCCTCGATTGAATCGCAGCCACTTGGTAGGCTAGTTTATTAATATCGATTTGGTTGGTAATCGTGTTATAAAAGTTATTGTTAATAACTGTGACTTCTCGATCTAACCGGTCGCTCACGTACTCACTACTGCGCTGATTGGACATAATCTCACTACCTCTCGGCAACCTAACTAACTCTGCCCCTTGTTCGCCAACCCATGTCAAACCTCCCTTCCAGAAGTTCGTACCGCTTGCGTTGCCTGGTATGGTAGTAGCCGCAGCAATTGGTCCACCAATAGCTGCGGCATTTACAGCGCCGGTCCAATCTAGTTCATCTGATTTAGCTTGAAACCCCTTGAACACGATTTCGGCAATGCGGCTCCCAACATCCAACAGATGGTCAATGGCGCTTTGTATGCCCAACTGCGTTACCCAAATCGAGGCAAAGTTTCCCACCAGGTCTACGCCGAATTCCTGATCAGTGAAGTAACCGGCAATCTTTTTAAGAATCATGCCCGCCGTGCCACTAAATAGGCCTTCACCCTCTAGTTGCTTATTGATTACGCCTTCGAGCGCCGTGCCAAACGCCACGTCCTCGCCGGACAGATTGGTCGTCAAACCACTGGCAATGGCCGACGCAACGGGAGCCATGCTCTCCGGCGTGATGTCGCCTGCCATGCCCGATACAAGCGTTGTGCCTAGCCCTGTGCCGCCTGCGCCCGCTGTCATGCCTTGAGCAATGCCGGTGTGGAGCGACGCTCCAAGCGTCACCGCCTGCGCCGTCGCCTCGTCGGGCGCAATGCCAAACAGCGCCATAATGTTGGCTTTACCGGCGGCTTGAGCATTAGCTTTGTCGATGCCCTGTTGCACCGCATCTTGATTAATTAGGTCTAGATTGGCGGCATTAGCGAATAGGCTACTATCGCCCCAAGCCGCCTTGAACATCTCCAAAATGGCTTCATGTGGCAATGACGGGTCAATGCCAGCGCGTGCGGCGGCGTCGGCGATGTCCACATTTGCCCAATCGACGCCGTTGACAACTTCGTCGGTTAGTCGTCTCAGGTAATCGTCGGCAAAATCCTGTGGCACGCCCAGCGCGCCCATCTTCATTTGGTCAGCGGTGACGGAAGATGTACCGAACAGGCCAGGGATACTCTGTAAGATACTACCGAGCTTTTGCGCCATGTCATCGATTGATTTGTCGATGGTTTTGCCCATTTTATCGACAGATTTCTTTAGCTCTTTGGCGGCTTTGTCGGCTTCCTTCTGCCCCTGCGATGCCACGAAAGCATTAAAGCCAGCCTGTTGACCTGCGTTTAGTCCACCTGTTCCACCGGCTAATTGACCAATCATGCCCATCGACTGTTGGTTGGATAGCACTTGTGAGCCGCGCGGGAGGTTGAGTAATTCCGGCCCCCGTTCGCCGACCCATGTCCATCCGCCGCCGAATGATGGCGTACCGGTTGATTGTCCGCCAATGCTGCCACCACTGGCGTAAGTGGAGCCACCACCCATTAGCGACGACAACCAAGCCGGAGCGCTTGGCATTGCAGGCCAACGAAAATTGAGCAGAGACGATAACCACGCCGGTGAAGCTGGTAATCCAGGCCATTGCCACGTCAAAAGCGTAACAATCCAATCTATTGGCACGAGTGTTGGCCAAACCCAACTCATCAACGTGACAATCCAATCAGATATGGCTAATACTGGCCACGTCCATGCCGTCAAATCTGTTACCCACGAAACGGATTCTAGTGTAGGCCATGCCCACGCAATCAAGTCGGTAATCCATGCCGGCGTTTGGAGATTCAAAGAAATATCACCGCTAACAATCTTTGAGAGCCAATCCACAAATGCTGTCACCTTGTCAGTGGCGGTTTGCACCTGTGCGGCCACGGCCGTAAATCCCAAATCGGCTAATGTTGTGCTAATGGTTGTGCCGATGGTCGCAAAGGTAACTGAAATAAATGACAACAGGTTAGAAAGTGATAGTCTGAAAAATGTACCGAATGTTTTGGCAATAGTCTGTGCTGATGTCCAAGCGGTTGCCCAATCGCCGTTGATTAGAGCGGTAACACCTGTCACTAACTCACTGACAACCGTTGTGAATGTGTTTAGGATTAAAGTGGCTTGGTCAATCGCAATCTTGATTACCGCACCTAAGTTGTCAAATGTGGCCGACAATAGATTGATTGCCGTCAACGCCACTAAACCCAAACCAACGCCGATAGCTAACGCCAGCGCGCCAAACATCGGGATCAGCGGCGCCGCGGCCGCACTTAGTTCAGCGAAGTGGTCACCCATACCTTGCAGCTCTATGGAAAAACCACTAATGCTTGTCACAAGTCGATCAATAATTGGCGCGAAGAAAGTACCTATCTGCCCTAGAACTGCATTGATATTTTCAATAACTGGCGCAATCGCAGCGTCAGCCGCAATCAGCGCTGCCGGAAGTGCCGCCCAACCAGTCGCCCATAAGCCCTGCAACGTGGTAAGTGCCGCTGGTATCTTGCCTTTAATCCAGCTAACCAACTCCGTAAATTTTGTGCGAATGCCACCAATGTCGAACACGAATGCAGCGGCAATACCCGCGGCCACCAAACCAAGTGGGCTTTTCAATGCACCAATCACTGTCGCTAGTGTGCCAAGCACCGGAATCATTGCACCTACCGCAATCAATACCGGCCCAAGTGCGGCGGCGGCGGCGGCAAGGCCAACGATCCACTTCTGGGTAGTCGGGTCCATCTCTTTGAATCTAAGCGCCAATGATGACAACTTGTCGCCTATCGGAGTGAGGAAGTCAGCGACTAGAAGTAATGCCGGTCCCATAGCATCGTTGATGTTTTGCAGGAAGACCTTGAACTTAATGCCAGCCTGTTGGAGGTCAAAACCAAGACCGTTGACGCCTTCTGTTTGTGCCTTGAATGCAGCATCGCTAGCGCCGGCTGCTTTGCCCATTGCGGCAATGTTTTTTGTGTACTGCTCTTGTGAACCGCCAGCCAACTGCATGGCCAGTGTTTGACCTTCAATAGAGCCGATGAAATCGGACAAAGGTAAGCCGGAAGCTTCCGCCGCCTTGACAAGTAGCTCTATCGTGCCTTGTAGCCCTAGTTGCTCAATCGCTACCTTGCCGGATTCAATCCCCATCGCTTTGAATAGTTCTGTGGTTTTTGCCGTGGGGTCCATCAGCGATTGCATGATGCCGCGCAATTGTGTCGTAACCTCGGCTGCGCCACCCGTGATACCGGTAGCGGTTGCCATTACGGCAAAGGTCTCCTCTTGTGAAACGCCTAGCGCCGCCGTTAGCGGGATAACCTTACCCATACTGGCGGCTAATTCGGGGAATGTGGTAACGCCTAATTTAACGGTTTGAAAGGCCAAATCTTGTACGTGCTGGTAAGCTGCAGCGGAGGTGTCGCCGTAAGCTTTTGTGACAGCGCCACCGAGCAAGATGGCATCAGACGTGGTTGCTATACCGGCGGTGGCGGCGCGAGCGCTGATTTCGAGGATTTTTACAGTGTCGGCGGTGTCGCCAAAAGTGGAAATAACTTGATACAGGCCACCGGCAATGTCAGACGTATCCTTAGCCACGCCAATTGCCAGGTTTTGCACATCGGTTCTTAGTTCCAGTACGCGATCTGACGCAACGCCCAGCGATGCCACATTTGCCATGCCCGCATTTAGTTCAGTGCCAGCCTTAAACGCTGCCGCACCCAGCGCAACGAGCGGAGCCGTCAAGCCAACAGATAGGCCGGCGCCAATGCCCTTGACCTTGCTGCCGAAGTCATCAAGCGAGGAACCAATGTTTTTGAATGTCTGGGAGGCTCGATCTTCGCCATTGACAATAATTCTTAGTTTGTAATCTGGCATATCTCACATTAAGAAGTAAGCAAAAGGTAAGTGGCGGAACCCAAACTTATGTGCGATAATAAAGCCCTGGTTTATTCGATTTTCTACACAATGGAGGCTTTATGTTGCGTTCTGCACTGATGTTTATCGCCGGTTTTGTCGTGGCTGCGATGTTGGTTGTACCGTCATCCGCTCAATCAATGCCGGTCGCTAACCTTGCCTATGTGAATTTGGCTAGTAATCGAGTAAATACACTTATCGATTTTGCCGATGTCGCAAACGGATTCTTGTCTGGAAAAAACAAGCTAGACAGTGTTATTGCGGCACATGAAAACTTAACCACAATGGTCACGGCGATTGATGCGAAAGAGCCGCCAATTACGCTGCTTGCCCTGCACGTTCAATTGCGATTCGCAGCAATTCGCTGTGGGACTCTGGCCGGTATAGCCGAAAGTGTCAAGAGGATCGAGAATGCTACGGCTTTCGATTTGATACCATTCCTCACTGAGCGATCTAGTTGTTTTGATGCAATCAACAATGCCCGCCTGCGCCTCATCGACTACGCTGCACCCTATGGCGTCAATCCGTTTTAGTAGTCAGGTTGTCGCCCTTTTTCTTGCGGCGCTTCTTCTCAAACGTGGCAAGCTCTTCGCTATAGGCGGCGTACCTGTCCCACCATTCTTGGGTTGCGTCATTCTCTACAACCCACGGCGGCACATGCCACTTTTCTGCCACCAACAAAACTGGCAACCATTCGGGAACCTGGTCTGATTTGCTTCTCAGCCAGTCCCGAATTAGCCGCCGTTCGTAGGTTTTACTGCATCGGGTGGATTGAAGACGGACTCAAATTCCTCTTGGCTCATCTCCATAATTGCTTCGTGCAAGTCAGCGCCTTCTGGTCCTGTGACCGTGGCATTTTTAAGCACAAAGTCAACCAGATCATCAATGGCGGTGTCGTCACCGTCCGTCAGCCGCTTGGTGATCTTCATGCCTTCCTTGCGGCGCTTTAGATAGCCCGGTTTCGATTTATCCGGCGGCGTAATCGTAATTTCTGTTACCATGTACTGCTTTGTCTTTCTGCTCGGCTACCGAGCGCTAAGCTAATGTTGCCAGGCTGTTTGTGCTTGTGACTTTCAGCCAGTTAGCAAACGTTGGGTGATAGGTGCGTTCCAATGTTACGTCTACCGTTACCACGCCGTCATCATCGCCAAAGATTTCGATCTCATCGACAACCGTACCGGCAAACTCAATCTTTAGAATTTGCGTACCACTGGTGGCGGTCAATACAACTTGTTTTTGTGTCAGCGTGCCGAGTAAGATGGCGTCAACGTCTGTCTTGGTCGTGGCGTTGAACTCAAGACCCAACTTCAATGATCCCTGCCACGGCTTTTCCACATAACTGCCCGCCGACAACGCACCGAAACAAAGGCGGCTAGCGCGGTCTGGTGTGACCGTCAACTCAGCAAAACGAACCGTACACAAAGCCAGCTCCGTTGTGCCCATCGTGCCCGCCCATGCGTCCCACTTGATGGCACCCAGGTGATTGGCCATGATTGGCGTCACCACCGGGGGTGTTAGAACTTCTAGCGTATCAGCAACTAGGCTAATACCCATCAGGTCGCCGCTCATTTCGGTACGCTTGGCCGGTTCAAAACGCAGGGTGAAACTACTCAGTAACGCGCCAGCCATCTGGTAAGCACCAATCGTGCTATCGCCTTTGGTCAGCGACAGAATGCGCGGCGTCGGTGCGGTTGTCACTGGTGCGGCGTAAGCGCGCACGTATGGACCCGCGCCCGATGGTGTGGCTTTGCTGAATAGGTTGTCCAGGAAGTAGGCGATGTGTTCGTAGCTCGCCCAACCTTTCATCGATCCAGTTGCTGCCACACTGTTGACAATACCCGTGTCACCACCGGCCAAACCTGTGGTCATGTCGCCAATCACTTCCACATCGTTAGCACTTTTTAGCGACAGTTCTTCCAGACCGCGCAGTGCCACGGTCGGCGCCACGCCTGTAACAAATGCAACTTGCGATCCGGCTTGAGCACGAATCTCTGAGGTCATAGTCATGCAGATTTATCCTTTGCCGATTCCTTGACCGGCATTACATCCTCAACTTTTGGCGTAGATTTGGTCAGGTGTTCGTCTTCCACCTTCTTGCGGCCAACTTCACGGTAAAGACCGCTCGCCAACAAGTCGTTTTTTACGCCTTTGTCGAGTTCTTCGACTTCATCAGCCGTCAAGTCACGCGCCGGAATGCCAGGGAAATAGGTAAGCAAGCGACCTTCCGGATTTTCCTTGTCAGGATCGGCACGCCCTAAAAATCTAAGCATTTTATCGTTACTCCATTTTCTCTAGTAGAATCGAGATTAATTCTCGCCGGTACGACACGCCGCCGACCGCCACCACACCTAAACTTGTTTGCTCGGCATAGGTTGGCGTACCGTCCCATGTGGCGCTTGTGCCGGTCATCACCACGTCAGCAAACAACGCCTCAATAGCGTCAATCTTGTCTTCGGCGTTGGCTTCGGTCCAGTTGCTATTTGGATCGGCGTACAGTACAAAGATGTAGCAATCCAAGCGGTAGGTGTTGTGCCAGCATGTACCAAAGTTCTGTTTCTCGCGCATGATACCGCCGGATGTGACGACAACTACTGACGCCTTGCCTCCGAAGTCTCCCACCTGGTTGTTATAGACGGCTTCAACTTCGTTGGTGGTGACTAGTGATGTGACTAGCAGTGCCGCAAACGCCTTGCGTGCGCCCTCGCGTGATGTAGATGCCATTAGCCCATCGCCTGCTTAATGCTATTAATTCCGGCATCCATTACGCTTGGTCCCCTCTCGGTAATCGTGCGCTGATAAAAAGCGTGTCGTCCGCCGCGGTTACTTTCATAAAGACCATACTCGGATGGCGGTGTCTTGCTTCTTGGATTGCGTGCGCTTGGATTGATATAGATTTCGCCGGTCGCATTGCCGGTAAATCGCATGTAGTGCGAAGCGGCCAACGTGCCGGTATCTTTGTCCGTAACTAAGCGCGCATAGGCATGTAGCTCAACCGTGGCGTCACGGATGACTTTGCCAAGCTCGCCTTTGGTTTCGGTGGCTTTCACCGCCCGCACCATTGCCGATTGTGCCGCTTCCATTCCTGCAACTTCTGCGCTGATTGCCGCCATTAGCGTTTTAAGTCCTCAAGCACCAATCGGTAGAACACATTGCCGCCATCAGCAAACGACACAAGCAATTCGTGCGGCGTTTCCAGTTCCAGCCGGTTGGATAACTCAGCGCTGATTGGGTCGAGTGGCGTACATTTAACGCCGGTCAACTCGGTTACGGGTGCGCCACGTTTGCCGCTTACGATGGCCGGATTGCGTTTTGTGCTAGCCGTCACCGTTGTCATGCGTTTGAATGTTCGTCCATAACGCCAGGTCCATTCCTCGCAGGAGCGGATTGGGTACTCATTTACACCCACTACCAGGTAGTCGCCTTCTTTAATATCTAACATGGCGCACCCCAGCCCGCGCTAATCCAAAGAAAGCAACCCGCGCCGTTGGTGTCGAAAAGCCGCTGAACGTATCAATCCATGATGCTGCCCGACTAGCGAAGAATTTTGAACGGTCAGCACCTAGCCATTCGGTGCGCTCGCCTACCGTAACGCGCTCAGGGTCAGCGCGCATCCATTGCGCTATATAACTATAGGCACGGTAGTATACCCATGCCGCCGCCGCGTCATTCTGGTCAGCGGTGGCAATGTCGGCGTCCGCTTCCACTTTCGTGGTTGCTTGCGCCAACCAGCCGGACAACTTCGCTTCCATGTCGGCATCGGGAAACAAGGTTGCTTCCAGTTCACCATCTGGCTGGTACAGTTGGTAAGTTTCTAGTGTGACGGCCATTGTGCATCCCTTCGCCTAATGCCGACCCGTCTTCGACCCTTCTGGCCGTGGTGCGGCGCTAATAACTGGTGGTGCCTCTGTGGCTTTCTCTGGCTGTACTTCAACCAGCGCACCGCTCTTGATGGCCGCACGCACGACAACGGTAGTGGCAACTTCCACCACGTCACCGTTGCCGCTTACGAACACTTCTCCGCCTGGATGGTCTGGATGCTTTTCCCACAAGGCAACCTTGCTATCGGTGTTGGTCGCCTTGACCTTGATAAAGTCAGTCATGTCAGGCTCCCTAAGCATTTACGTCCAGGATACGAGTTGCATTCTTGTCGTTAATGGCAAATCCCATTACCTCTGACAGATAAAGCGTTTCAGTCTGGTTTTTCGCCGCACGCTCCATCTCTGCAATGTCCGCCCCGATCTCGGTAATCATCTCAAGCGCAACCCGCTTGTCTAGGCCAACAATCTTCAGCGCCGGAGCGTCTGACGTGTATCCGTAACGAACACCTTCCGCCAACTGATTTATCATCGTCAATGTGTCGGCCAAACGCACGGTTGGCAACGGGATATTGGCCGATCCGGTGTCGAGCAGAATCAATTGCAGCGCTACCGCTTTTTGCATAAGCGCCGTGGTAAGAATGTAGGGAGATTCAAAAAGCATTTTGAATGATTCCCAACCCTTCAGCGACAATGTGCCCGCCGTCGCTGTTGCGTCGAGCGTGGTCAGATTCGATGTAGTTGCAGCCGTTCCCGAATTACCATCACCCAAAATCAACACGTCAAGTGCCGACGCTACCTTATCGATTTCAGTCTGAACGGCCATCCACTGGATGTAGAAAGCCAACTTATCGATCCGCATACGGCGACGCGCTTCGTAGCTGATACTGATGCCGCGCCCGTATTTCTTCAAACTAACTTCACGTGTGGCTCCAACGATGGTAGCCACGGGGATGTCAGCACTCTCGCCAACGCGGTACTGGCGCAAATTCGTAGCATCATAGGTCAAGTAAAAGCTGCGATAGGTGTCGCCATTGATGCCGGTGCTCATCGCCACCAACTCGGACAATGGGATCGGCGGTGCAATTTGTTGGCTAGGATTGATTTTCCCTGATTCAATATAGGGTCGCTCCCACGATCCAACCGTGGCGTCTCCGCTCAGTAGCACGGCTCGATTTTGCTTGTGCATGTTCTGGCTAACTTTGCGGTAATTGCGCGATGCGAATTCTGTAAACAGAACGCGTCCGCCAGCGCTTTCATCAAACTTATCGCCGGTGCTAGCGTGATAGCCGATAATTGGATCGCTGCTGGTACGAATGCCAGCTTCCATCATCAATCGCTCAAAGGCATCGAGTTCGTCGCCCTTTTCAGACGGACTAACCTCCTCGAGCACCCGCGACAGAGTAGGAACCTCCTCCATCCCGGCCTCTTTCATTTCACGTGCAACGCCCTTGTACATATCAAGTGGATTCTCTTTGAATTGCGACCACAATTCACGAGTGCCTAACTTTGTCTTGTTTGCCATCTAGAATTCCTTTGTGCGGTAAGCCACACACTGATTGATTAAAGCTTGACGACAACAGCCGTGGTTGTGCCTGCGTCAACGATAAAGCCTCGCGCTACACCCAACTCGGCGGCGGTGGCCGTCGCCACTTCACGGATGTAGCCTTCGGCGGACACCAATAGGTCACCGACGATCTTCTTTTGCACGGACAGGGTTGCCGCTGTACCACCTGGTAGCGTCATATAGCCGCCGGTTTGCACAACGCAAAAGCCGTCAGACTCGACCTTGATCAACTTGCCTAGCACGCCCTCGCCGTCACCGACCAACGTCACGGTTTCGGCGGTCTCAATCGTGACCGCAAGGCCAACCGATACGCTGCCATTGGTTACGGTAGCGCTGTACACGATGGTATTGTCGTGTAGAAATGTCTGCGCTTCGTAGCCAATGCCCTTAAAATCTACTGCACTACGTGGATCTGCCATTTCCTATTCCTTTGGCGCATTCAGCGCCGCTTAGTTATTTGCTCGTGCGAGTTCAACGCAGTTGGAGCCAACGCCCAATAGTGTGATTGAGTCCGAATTGCCCATTGTGTAAGTACTAGCAATTTTGGACGTTCCGCTGTCGGTGATGATGATACTCTGCGTGCCGACATTATGAATGTAGAAAATTTTGCCCGCCGCACATGTTGGCAGTAACCCAGCAGACGCCGTGCTACTGATTGGTACATTAGCAGTGGCCAGCACAAGCGTCTGGGTGGCGCTTAGTGATGCGCGCGCCGGTGCGGTCAGTATCATGTCGCCGGCCACAGTCAGATCATCACCGATTACTACATCATCAGTGGCCGTCAGGTCGGCGGCTGTCAGGCCAGCGGCAAAGGTGGCAACATCAGCCACCGTCAAGTCGTCACCAACCGTCACATCGCCGCTAGTGACAATGGCGTCGAAGTTGCTGTTGCCTGCTTTTGCTGGAACCGATGCCACCGGAATAAGCGCCGCAAACATCAGTAAGACAACCAACACGCCGAGGGTAATTAATCTCTGTTTCATGGTTGGCTCCTTACGCCTTGTACGCAGCGCTTGGGATACGTGCGCCGATAGGTTGCTTGTCTGCCACGACCGGCGCACCTTCTCCGCCGTCAGTGGACTGTCGGCCACCTGCGAAGCGACTGTCGCCAATCGTCAGCCAGTCGGCTGATAGTTGCTTGATGACGGCGAGCGACGAGCGTTCTAGTACATCGGTGTATGTCTGTGTGGCGAACTTCTCGCCAAACGCCCGTACACCTTGCGCTAAGGCTTCTGCCACCAGGTCGCTACGATAAGCGCGCCCGTCATCAGCTAGCGGTGTAAGTTCTTCAACTTTCTTCTGCGCTTGCGTCAGCGTCTCTTTGACACTGCGCAAGCTTATCAATTCGGTGTTGACCTGAATGACTGCACCGGCCACGTCCGCAGTTGCGTCAATGCCGAGCACCTCACGAACCTGATTTACAATTTGTTCAAATTCCAATTTCTTACCCTCCAAAGTTGCGCCAGCAAATGAACGTTTTGCGGCTGGCAATTTCATGCGATAACGAGTCTCGAAAATGCGCACGGCGTCCGGTCGCATTCGCCCTTCCGCCGCTTCGCGTTCTGCTTTGATAATCTCGGCACGTGGCGTTGCGCCGTCATACACGCTGCTTACCTCTGACAGGTGCGCTCCATCGACGGCAAACGTTGCCTGTTCGATACGCATCACATTGTCGCCGCCTTTTACTTCGTACTTCATGCCTGGGACGTGTGGACAGTCCCAGTCCCACATACTGCGACCACACATGTTGCAGGTGTGATCGCCCCCGTGAAAACCGATAGAAACGTCGTGGAGAATTCCGGAACGAATGCCGTCGATTAGGTCATCGGTTTTGATGGCGTTCAATGTCAGCCCAGGCATGGTGTAAAAATCAACCGTTAGCCGTGTTCGGTCTGGATTGATCGCCGTTTCAATCTGCGCATCAAGCGACCGGCCAAAGGGTAATTCACTGTGCCGATGACCGGGCAGGAACGCCACGCCCGACCGCGCGTCGGCCTGGAAGTTACCAAGCGTGCCAATCGTCATGTGTGTGTAATATGAATCAATCAGCGTGTTTGTTGCTTCCAGACTCCAAAAGAACGGCGTTCGCTCATTCAGGATTGCCGGATCGTAAATGTGCTTCTCTTTCGCCAATGCCAATAGTTCATTATGGCGCTGCACGTCAGTGCGCAGGACTCGCGCCGGCACGCTAAAAACTAAGTTTGTGGCGTCAATTTCGTTCATGGTGTCCTTGCTTCGGCAGGCTCAGCAACCGTAAAAAAAAGCAAAATAAAAGCCTAAATGATATGTTAATTAACATATCATTTAGGCTGATTAATATGTACCTACACAAATGTGCAGGCTACACGAACGTGTAGGTGTTTAAGTGGCGGACTCTGACCCTTTTTTTGCTCCCAAAACCGGTCTTACACCAGCATTACGCTCATGTGCCCACTTGGGCACATCTCTCATCGCTTTGGCAAACCGTGCCGGAAATGAAGCATCCATATCATCAACGAATGAAACGACATTTTCCTTAAGAAGAAAATCTCTTGCTGCCTGCAATTTATTTCCGTCTATCACTTTTCGACCTTCCTCAACTCTTCCACCGTGTATTGTTTCTTAATGAGAAATTTTTCTCTCGCGTAATCCTCAACGAGATGACGAGCAATAAAATCTGCATGACTGCTAAAATCTTGACGACTCTCGTAATCTGCAAATGGTAAAGTAAAAGTCGCCATACACTGGCTGTCACTCAGTGTGATTTCGTATCCAAGAATTTGGCGAGAAACTTCCAATAGCAATCGTCCAGCATCAATGCGGCTTTCCATAGCCTGCTTGATAAAATCGATAGAACCGACATAACCATTATCTAGTGACGTGTTCATGTCTTAACCTTTCGCTTCCGTACACAGATTCTTCACCAATTCCGGCCTACTGCTCACACCTAGTTTATCATACACGCCGCGCAAGTGGAAGCTTACCGTATGGTAAGACACGCCAATTTGATTACCAACCCCGCGGCGTGTCAAGTCCGGTTTGTCTCGGAGTAGTGCGCAAATTTGCCGCTCTCTTGGTGTTAGATTCTTCATCTTTTCGTTCCAATCCATCTAGTAAATCATTCGGAACAGGACAATCGGAGCGTGACTGCTACACCGGCTTCGCTTGCCGGTCGTCTTTCGCGTGCGTGATACGCGGGTCTGCGTTGCGTCTCAACGAAGCAGTTCGCACTATGTACGCCATACTGTCGCCCGCAACAATTGACACAACATCAGTAAGCGCATTGAACGCATCGATTAGTGCATTGAATTCTTCGGCGCTTGGTGCATTAGCAATATGATTTAGTTTTACGAAGTCCATGATTATTTTCCTTTCCACACCGTTGCCGGTGCTGTCCAACCAGTTAAAACAGGGCTATGCACGCAGTCACAATTTGAATGCCTGGGCAGACTTAACTCAGCCGGTATATTGTCGGCGTCCATTGTGCGCCCGTTCAGAGGTGCGCATATCAGCGGACAACCTTCGCCATTTACATCGTACATAAGGCGCTTGACGCCGTTCTTCTGGTACGTCCAGCCCATGCCCTGCGCAAAGCCCCACGGCACTTCAAACGTGGCAATTGCGGCGCTACGGGTCAACGCTCTATAGGCAATGTAAGCGCCCAACGCAGCTAGCACCCCGTCATTGCTTTTGCGTGCCTCTGGAATGGCAATGGCCAGGTTATTGACAGTCGTGTCAATCAGACTCATGTCGCCGGTTCCTGAGCCTGCCGAAGGAGTCGCCAACATGGTTGCGCGTTCGTCAATCAATCCTAGATATTCGCTATTCGTAAGGCTGAACTTACCGGCCAACTCCAACAACTCTAGTGCAATCGTGCCGCCGTAGTTCACGGCCCGCTTGTGGAAGCGTAGCAGTAGCGCAAGCAACGCCGCAACCGCCACCGCTTTCTCTAGTTGGCGCTGTAGCCACGGCTTAAGTTCCTCCTCGTCCTCTGGTGCTTCACCAATGCCATTCCTAAACGGGAACCAATACAAATCCTCAAGCACCGGAACAAGGTCGTCGGTCATTGCCACGGCTAACGGCATCTTGCTTGGCTTCGGCATAGTAATGGCGCGTGCTTCGATGGCGATTAAGCCGGATAGCGTACCGTGCAGGCGTGATAGGTGATCGTGTAATGCGGCGTCAGTTGGGTGCATGGTAGCCGTTATTCTCCTGCTTTCGTCGGCTTAAACGTGTGTGTATATGTGCCGTCGCCATTGTCAACGGTATTATTTTTCATGTTAGCCGTAACGAGTCTCATAAATATTCTTTCGCCAATTCGTCTAAACTCCTCGTCCCTCCCATTGAACGCATCTAAAAAAGAATTATATATTTTGCCACCATCAGGTTCCATTATTCGCCTGTTCCACGTGTTGCCAATTCCACAATCTTTAGCGCCTGGTCAAATGTGAAACCGTGATACTTCATCACCGCCGCAACGTTATTGGCGAGAATCAGCGCGGCGTTGGTCAGGTTATCGTTGCGTGCAATCGTGGACGCCAAAGCCTCATTGATTTTTTCCGTATTGAACATGTCGTACTCGTCTGCCGTCCCATATACGAATTCGTTTTTAATGTGTCTCATACGTTGCCTGCTTTCTACGCATCTAGCGTCGAGTGATATCCGTTCGTGCTGATGGTTTGCATCGCCTGTTCCACGTCCATTCGTACCGTTCGTAGTTCAGAGAGAAGCACTAGCCGATCACTGTTTTGGTTTAGTGCTTCTTGTCCATCGTTATTGTCCTGCAATACTTCCGGCGCCACTTCCGGCGCTGCGACTGTGCCGGTTGCCTTGTGTCCGGTCACTTCCTCACTTGCTTCGTCATGCGAAATCCAGCCGTGGTCCTCTTTCGCCTTCGCATTGTTAATTTTCATTGTTTCGGTCTGCTGGTCGCGCAATTCCTCAGCAGCGCGCAATTCAGCAAACCTAAATTCAACATCAACCTGAATACCCTGTGCCTCAAGTGCCAATTTCAATAATCGTTCTAATACTGCCTCGGTGTAATGTTGAATCGACTTGATACCAGCAGCAAATATTTCATATTGGCGATTGCTTTGTGTATCACCGGTTGTTTCGGTGATACCAAGCATAAGCGGCATAGTTTTCAGCGCACGTACCGCTTGCCTCTCCAACATCGTAATCACGGCGTCGATGCCTTGCAGTCCGCCGCCGGCCAGCGCACCAACCGGCTTATTAACGGTGACGTGCTCGGTGTGAACGTAGGTGTCGTCCGGCTCAAGGCTACTGAATGCGCTTGTCACACTGTTAACAACCGCCTGCACGTAGGTATCAAAAGCGGCACGATCAGCGCCGAATCTAGCATCACCGGCGGCAATCTTCTCAGTGTCAACCGTCAAATCAAGCCGTGGATAGCCTTGCTGCTGGATGACACGTTTTAGGTCGTGCATCATGCCGAGCATAAACAGGCTAGTAAATAGCGATGGATTCGCCATCGGTCTGCCGTATGGACTGCCGAACATCGGGTCGATTGGTAGGTAAGCAAACGTCGGCACATCAAGCGGCTTAAAGTTGCCGCCTTGCCACTGGCCCGCCTGCCACACTTCGCCCCGTTCGTCGTCTTGACGCTTGCGGAAGCGAATTGACTCTGGGTCTGGTGTGGCAATGTCTAACGGTATCCGGCCTCGCTTATCCATCACCAATTCAGCGCAGATCGCACCGCGAAGAAACGGTCCCATATTTAGCCGGCCAATCAGAACATCCGGCGTGCCGTGTTGAGCACCCAAGACCTTCATAAAGTCTTCGATTGCATTGTTGCCGCGCTCGTCTTCCACGTCGCTGCCTGGGCGCTTGGCTTTCGCTTCCCAGCCAGGGTTACACATGCGCAGGAAGTCCCACAGCGCGCGGCTTACTTCTGGTGACTGGTCGGCTAGCCGGTCCATCAGGTCGATTGGTGAATAGTCCTGAATTGAACGCATGTCCAGGTTAATCAGCGACCAATTGGTTTGATAGCCGGAAGGCGGCTGCACTAGCCAAGTTGCGAAGTTCACGGCCTCGGCGTTGTCGTTAGACGCACGGCCACCAGGTAAGGCGCGGGTGTGGTATTGCGGTTGTGGCTGTGGCTGCGCTTTCGGATTAAACAGCGCACGAATGTAATCAAAAAATGTCATATCACCAACCTTTGGCCTTGCCTTGTATTAGTGTCCCGAATGTGGCCGGTCGTGTCGCCTGCCATAGCATTAATGCCCTACTAATAACCGTATCATCGTGTAACCCTTCCGGCGCTCCGTACTGGCTGCGACCCGTTATGGCCGATACCTTGCGCTCATACGCTTCTAGTTCTGCCGTCCATATCGGATCGGCTTGAAATTGCCATTCTTGTTTTTCAAATGCCAGCGCAAGGTTTTCAATCAATGGCGGCTTACTGCTAGCAGTCGTTTCAAAGCCGATGACGGGTAAACCCATTCTGGCTAAGCTTTCCAGGATGGGTGAACCGATGGAATTTGATTCTGTCAACACCGCTGCCGGCTTCCATTTGTCGCACATGATCTTCAACCGTTGCACCTGAAAAGCGTAATCAATTTTGTTGAAGCGATCTCGTGCAACTTCTTGCCTACAGGTAACGCACCCAAAAGAGAACGAAGAATAATCATGCATTTTCGCCCAATCGCAGCCGGCCACAATTCTGTGTCCTGCGTGCTGTTCTGGCGTCGTCATCGGTGCATTCATGCAAGGCGTAATACTCCTAAAGACACTTCCGCTACTTTCCAAGAATTCCGCTAGCCATTCCTGCCGGAACGAATCTTCCGCCATAACTTCTTGCGCCCGTTGAAACGCCTTTTGAATATTTGGTAATGGGTTGGCGTTGGTCGGCGCATGAAATGACGCACGATCCTGCGTTCCGTCCATGCCCCGCATGTGCTCACGCCAAAACCAGTTGCGACCTCTAGGCGTGCTGATGTCCAAAATCTCGCCGTCACTATCGGCCACGGTCGGTTCAATCACATCATAGCGGCTTTCCTCTTTGAACTTTGCCGCCTCGTCATTGACCACAACGTGGAACCACTCGCCGCGCATGGCGTCGATGTTCTCCTCTGAGTAGATGGCGAAAAACCCGCCGTGTGACGTGGTAATCACCTGGTCGGCCTTGCTGATGCTCGCCAACTTTGCCGTGGCTAACGGCGCAAACGTTGAACTAATCCAGCGCCACAATGGACGGCTGTTTTTGTACGTTGGCACAACCCAGGCCGCTTTACCGTGTTGGCGCAGGACGTTCGCCACAATCACGCCGCCCATTACAGACTTGCCATAGCGCCGGCCACAAGTGCAATTCTTGCGCTTGGCCGGATGATTGACGATGGCAAGTTGGTCATTCCTCAGTTGTGGTAGCATCAAGCTGGGCACGATAATTAATTACCTTAATCTCAATAGAACCGGTGTTCTTCTGTTCCACTTCTCCGGTATGGTTTACGTCAACGGTTGCGCTAGTTTTTCCGTAAGCGTAATCAACAAAGGCCATCTGCAACCGTGGGTCATTGCTGCCGGCCCACTTGCGCAGGATTAACTCGGTCACCGTGCGCGCATCGCCGCTTGATTGCGTTACTTCCTCGTGCGCAATTTGTTGCGCAAGTTCACGCAAGGCAAGGAATGATTTTGGCTTGCCCTTGCGATTGATGCGCTTGTCCCCTTTTTTGAATGGGTCTAGATTGCCCGGCGTACCATTTTTATTCATTGTTCTACCACTGTTCTATTACTGCAAGTTCAGTCTATCAAGACGGGCGTTTTGTTAGTAGCCAAGTAGAACCTCTCCAAGCAAACCGCAACGTAGGCGGCGTTAAGTTCTACTGCAAAACAACGCCGGTTATTCTGCTCACATGCGATCACTTCCGGCAACGTTCCGGCAAATGGAACGTAGACAATTGCGCCGGTTGGTGCACTGCTCTTGATGGCACGCTCTACCATTTCAACCGGTTTCGGCGTTGCGTGTCCGTGCCTGTCTTCACCTTGTACCCGATTAAATCGCCAAACGTTCGTCATGCTGTCATGCGTGTTATCGAAGTAGGCGCGTGTGGCGTAGAATTCCTGCTTGAGGTCGTCATATTCCCGCTTGAGGTCGTCATATTCCCGCTTGAAGGCGTCGCCATTCGCAGCTTGCCGCAGCTTGCGGTAATCCACTTCCGTAATTAAATTAAAATGGCTGATGCTAAAAATATGCTGAGTTTTGTTGGTGCTCCTTAAAATTCGCTCAACATCGGGCTTGCTCCACCCCATCCTGAGCCGCTCACCATCCAGATACGCCCGTATCGGCTCCCAACCTTCCCAGTAATTATCAGCGTTATTATTGAATCCCTGTTCGCCCAGCATGAAAAACAAAGAACTTTCTTCTGGAAAATAACTGCGTTGCTGCTCAGTACCAACACCAAAGCCGCCACCGCCCTTATCCCAAATAATTTCATTTCTGAACGTCAGCCGCTCGCTGTCTTTTAATCCACCGCAATACCATAGTCGCCACAAGTCCTCAGCGTTGCCCCAAATATAGGCGCTTGCGTTATCGTCTAAGTGCGCCCGACAGTTGCGCCACCATTGCATTTGGAATACGTCTAGCTTCTCCCGATACAGGTTATCGTTCGCAATGCCTTCGTTTTCTTTGCCCATACCGTATGGTGGATCAGCGTGACATAGCGCCGCCTTTTCTCCACCCATCAACCGTTCCACTGTCGCCTTGTCCGTGCAATCGCCCACGATCAACTTGTGTTCACCAAGCGCCCATAGCTGGCCGGTAGAAGTTTGCCATTTCTCCCTGAGTTCGTCGGCCTTTGAAATATCAGCACCCGGGTCTTGCACCGGCTCTTTCTCAATCAGCCCCGCAAGCATGGCGGACAATTCGTCGGTATTAAACGCATCTGAGAAATCGATGCCGGATTGCATGTCGGCAAACAGTTCGGCGGCATCCCAGGTTATTGAAACTTCGCTGCTGCGATTATCAAGATAAGCAAGTTTTCGTGCTGCCTCATCTTCGTACAAATCCAAATCGGTGCGCTGAACAGCTATTAACTTTGTGCCATCACTTTGGACAACAATCACATCCTCCATACCGATATTCATAGCTTGCTCGGCGGATTTATTGCCGGCGATTATGCGGCCTTTCTTGTCAATCAGAATCGAACGGCCAGCGCCGTATTTACGAAAGGAAGCTTCAAGCATAGCTTGCCCACGTTGACTTCCTTTGTTGGCGTTTCGTCTGTCCTGTTCAAGTTCCGACAGGTGTACCGTCTTGTTATTTTCAGTCATTCCTTCGCCTTAATCACAGCCGGTCCGTCCTGCTTGTTGACGTAATTGCCGAAGCATAACCAGTTATCGATTGGCCCGATGCGTTCAACGTTGCCGACAATCTCAAGATTGGCGAGTACAGGACGGTCGCCAATCAGCGCCATCAGTATTGCCTTCTGTCCATCTGGACTCAGCGCGTTAAACTCTTTGATGAATGTCATGCCCGTTTCCTAATCGCCAAAATGACTTCGATGTCGAAGTAGCCTTGCGCCTTGAGGTTAAGACCAGCCCCGTCTGTCGAATCGTACTCGCATTCGAATAGAATGTAGCGTCCCCAGCCGGTCGACGTGTAGGCCAGGTCTAATCCGTCTAGCGCCACTTTCACGGTTGCCGCAGACGTAAGCGCCACTTGGTTGCGGCTGTTGATGACGTTGCCGGCAACGTCCGTTAGCGTCCATTTCAGCGTGCCGACATTTGGAATGACGGCCACGCCTAGTTCATCGGTGAACGAGCATGTGACAATGGCCGATCCTTGCTCGGCTGGCTTGACGGTCAGTTGAGTTGTAACGGCCATTAGGTACAGTCCTCAATCGTAATTGTGCCGCCTGGTGCGGTCAGACCAAGTGCGCCGGTTGCGGTGTCCAAGTCAAGCGTGCCGCTGGATGTCGTCATGGCGAATGTGCCGCCCGCTGTCAGTATGGCGAATGTTGCGCCGGATGTCGCCATGCTCAGACTTGCGCACGCCTTACCCGTTGCGCGTGCCTTGCGCATACGCCGGAAGGCAGCAAACAGCCAGCGTCTAAGCATATCAGCTAACCCCTGTGATAGGTAGCGCCGTAGAATCTAACGCCAGCGTTCTCGTACTGAATGTCGTTGTGCCGTCAGTGCGCTTAATCGTCCACACCGTACCAACGGTAGCGCTTTCCAGTAAGCCAAGAATCATTTCGGCTAGACTGTGTGCGCTGGCTGTGCCTTCCACCGTTGCCACGCTGCGGCCCAGGAGTGTGTCAGCCATTGCCTGCATAACGGCCGTACTCAGCACAACGCCGCTACTAACTTTGGCGTCCAGGTTCTCAACCTCACGTGGGTTAATATCCCGTACCGCCAGGATGTCAGCCGGTGATGCTGCGCTGTAGACTTTTACGCCACCCTCGTGTCCGTCTGGAGCGTCACCAAACCAAATATACATGCCAGCGCCAGGCTCGATAAAGCCAGCACTAATGGCAGCGCCAACACTGACGCTGACTTTGCTAAAGATCTGCGCACGTAAATCGGCTAATCCGGCTGTGGTGTAGAAGGTGAGACTAATCGGATACATTTTGAATGACCATATGCTCCATAATATAGTTATCGCACATCGGTTTCAGGCACTGATTGAAAAAAACGAGAGCCGCAGCGTCAGCATCACCGGTAAAACGCATCTGCCCGTCGATGATCTCAATCGATCCAACGAC
>Ga0209591_10002059_pt1 | contig 24393 bp, 24 predicted proteins | sample MAT01_FD_187207 | JGI IMG/M metagenome (GOLD analysis project Ga0209591, IMG submission 187207) | Freshwater microbial communities from Lake Fryxell liftoff mats and glacier meltwater in Antarctica - MAT-01 (SPAdes) (version 2) | ecosystem: Environmental > Aquatic > Freshwater > Ice > Liftoff... | reverse complement strand
GGATAGCGCTCTCGAACTCTTGCGGCGGGGAAGGGCAGATAGGAGCCGGTTTGGGGTAGTAAGCCGCCGGCGGCACCAATCAGGGGCGTGCGTATGTTCCAGCCCGTAAAGGCCCCGAGCGGAACAGTTACCCAGGGCATCTTCACGCCGGCTAAGTCATTGCCGTCGGCATCGGGCTTCGGTACCAGCGCGTTGTAAATGGCGCCGAGTTTGGGCGGCTGCTGTGGAATTCCCTTGGTGAGATACTCGGGGCCGAAGTCGAGATACTGCACCCGGTAGGCTGGCGGGTCGCCGGCGGCCAAAGTGCCATCGCTGATTCGCGGGTAGCGCGAGGGGGGCGGCTCTTTCGCGCTGACTACCCATTGGTGTAAGTTCTGCAAGATGGCGCGCAACGCCCACTTATAGTCATTCCAATTGGGAAGGTTCTGCCCTGCAGCGGTGAGCCGGGGCGGGAAGGCCGCCGGACCGTGCTGGCCGCCGGCGAGTGAGTAGACGCGGGTGGTGACGGGCAGCGGTAAGTCGCGCTGGCCATCGAGGCTGGTATGCACGAAGGCGCCGGCCGAGCCCCAATATTCGTAACTCGAATTGGTGTACAGAATCTTCGGAATTACTTTCGCGGTTCGGGCCCGGGCCAGGATACTATCTTTGCGGCCAGTGGCTAACTCGGTATCTTCCGCGTCGGAATACGGAAATTGGTCCGTAGTAGAGTAACTGGCATTGCGGTAAGGTCCGGAGGTCCGGCTGGGTTGGGTGAAACGTTCGAAGGTGGCGCGGCGTCCGCCGGCTACATGCGGTTGCAGGCCATCGAAAACCAGGCGGCCTTTTTGGTCGGCGTTGAAGCCTTCGTAGAGTAAGGCTTTCAGCGCCATCGCACTTTGCGACGTGCCCACGCCCACGGCGTAGCGCAGGGGGCGGCCCAAGGCCTGGCCGTACTTAAATTCCGAAACTAAGTCCCGCAGGGCGGCTAGGCCCAGGCCGGCCACCGGCGGGTCCTTCGCCCGATAGATGAATTCGTAGATATGCCCGGGCGTAGCCGGCTGCGCCAGGACGATTTCGGTGCCTGCCAGCCGGAAGTCCTTCACCGGCTTGCGCTCGGCATAAAGGCTCTCCCGGACGTGTAGCACCAAGCCGCCACTTACCGGGTAAGGGACATGGCCTCCATCGCCCAACGAAAATCGCTCGACGGCAGCCGACGGAGTGAACTCGCCGCGCACCCAGCCTTCTACGCCGTGCGCGACGGGGAAATAACTCCGCAAGAGCCCGTCGCGCAGCGGCACATCATGCTGCCAGCCGATCCAAGCCAGAGTATAGCCTTCGCGCAACAAATAGCCATCGCCGAACTCCTCGGCCGCCCTCGGATTCGCCGAGCCGCGGGCACGGTTGTACATTGCCAACATACCCATCCCGCCGCGGTTGGGCGGTTCGACCAGCACCGTAGCGTTGCCGAGCTTCGAGTCCTTCGGGCGCAGTAGCACCACATCGGCCGAGAACTCCACTTGGCCTGCATGATTGCGCGGAGCCAAAAGCAGATCCGTGATGCGCTCGGTCGGCTTTACCGTGAAGTACGCTCGACCGCGCACCATTTCATAAGCACCGGACTTCCCGAAGGGCTGGCCGCTTAAGACATCGTGACGGTCCTGTATTTCCAGGCGCACGAACGCCGCTGGCATGCTGATGGCGGCGAGCAAGGGTACGGTCAATAGTTTCCACATCGAAGGAGAGAGTGTATCACCGGGCATCTACACGAGTAGGTCTAGAATCGGCTCGAAGTCGAACGTACCGAACTCATCCTGAATGAGATCTCGTTCGCCCGTTATCGGCAAGTGACGGAGCGCGAGCTCAACGAGGTGGCCTATCAGGGTTGGGAACTCGTCGGCATTGCCCCCTGCACGTCTCTCAATGAGGAACGCGGCAAGGAGAAGACCATGGTGACGCAGACCTATCCGAGCTACGTCTTTAAAGGCCTGCGGAAGGATCCCTAGAGTTCAAGCACCCACTTGGCGAGCGTAGTCACTCGCGTCAAAGGCTCCCAGCGAGCGAGCGATCTGCCCGCCGGCGCTCATTGTCCAGCGCTCCACGCCGCTGACTCGCACGGGCCGGCCGGTGCGGGCGTGGGTGCCGACGAGGGTCCAGTGATACTCGGGTGGGTCAAGCACCAGCCGATCCAGGATTACCTGCAAATCCGGGAAGTCGGTCATGAAGCTGCGGGCGACAGCGGCAATCGCCTCTCGCCCTACGGCGGGCGTGCCATCATTTACCTGGAGCGACCCATCCTCGGCAAAGAATGTCGCGACGCGGGCCGGATCCTCACTGCACCAAGCGGCCGTATAGCGTTCGGCGAAATCCTGCACGTTCACCCTAAGCTGCCTTCGGCGCGTACTCGCGCTTCACCAAAAACACATACGCCCCGACGCCCAAGGCCAGGAAGAAGAGGATCGAATACATGGGCGCGGTGTAGCTGCCGGTCTGGGTGAGCAGGTAGCCGGTGAGCCAGGGGGCGACGACGCCGGGCAGGTTGGCGGCCGCGTTCTGCACGCCCACCACTCGGCCGACGGCGGCGCTCGAAAGCAGCGTTTGGGTGAGTGCCCAATAGTTGGCGGTGGTGAGGCCGAGTCCGGAGAGCGAGAAGATGCTCCAGAAGAGGGCGACTTCAATCGAACTCGAATAGGCACCCAGGATTTCGGTGCTGGCGACGAGGAAGCCGGCGATGATGAAGCGCTTGCGGATCACTACCGGGTCGGCGCCGCGGGCAATGAGACGGTCCGCCCACCAGCCGGCCAGAATGGCGACGATGGCCATGCCGCCGAAGCTGGCACCGGTGAACCAGCTGCTTTTGCTGACGTTGAGTCCACGCTGTTCGGCGAAGTAGGAAGGCAGCCAGGTGAGGCAGTAGTAGACGAAGTATTGATAACAGAAAGTGCCGATGAAGGTGCCGAGCATGACGGGGCTCATCAGGGTGTCCCAGAAGCTAAGGTTGGCGCCGCCAGAGCTCTTCTGGACGGCGGCTTCGAGTTCGCGGTCGTTATCCTTGACGAGCAGAAGCCAGGGGATCAGCCAGATTAAGGAGCCCAGGCCAATGATGAGGAACATGTTCGACCAGCCGTAGGTCACCAATAAGGCCCCGGCGATTGGGGTGCCAATGGCGGGCCCGACTTTGGCCGCGGCCATGTAAACGCCGATGACGAGTCCGCGTTGGTTTTCCGGGACGTTGAAGCGAATCCAGCGCATGCCGGCGGGCGTATTGAGGCTCTCGCCCACCCCCAGCAGCAGGCGCAACCCGAAGAGCTGCTGAAAGTTAGTGACCCAGGCCGTGGCCGCCGACATCAGGCTCCAGACGAAAAAGCCGCAGGCGAAGGGAATCTTCACCCCGTATTTGTCCACAAACCAGCCGGCCGGAATCTGCAGCAGCGTGTAGGACATGAAGAACGCCGACAAGAGCCGGCCCTTCTCTTCCTTAGTCAAATGAAAGTGGCTTTGGAAGGTGGCGTCGATGACGGCGACCGAGAGATTTACGCGGTCGAAGTAGGCCACCATGAAGCCTACGCAAAGCAAACCAATGATTGTCCAACGGCGGGAAGAAGTCATGCGTTCGAGGTTCACGATATCATAGGCTTGGCCCGAAACAAGTTCACACAAAAATGTTGGGTGGGCCCCGGCGGCTTTCGGGTATGCTAATCAGCGTGTCCTGGTGGTTGGGAAATCGGGCACGATTTGGGTGCGTAAAGGCGGAGATGGCATGCAACTGCGCGTAATGGCCTTCATTTTAGCGGGTGGTAAGGGGACACGATTGTACCCCCTGACCAAGGAGCGGGCGAAACCCGCGGTCCCGTTTGGCGGCCGGTATCGGATTGTGGATTTCGTATTGTCGAATTTCATCAATTCGGGGATTTATTCGATCTACGTTTTGATCCAGTTTAAGAGCCAAAGTCTCCTGCAGCACTTGCGCGACGGCTGGGAGTTCACCGGCCTTCTGAAAAATCATTTTGTCATTCCGGTGCCCGCGCAGATGCGCAACCAGGGCGAATTCTGGTATCGCGGCACCGCCGACGCTATCTACCAGAATATGAATCTGATTGAGCAGGCCAACCCGGACCTGGTGTGCATTTTCGGCGCGGACCACATTTATCGCATGAACATTCGCGACATGATCGAGTTCCATGTGAAGAAGGCGGCCGAGGTTTCGATTGCGGCGATTCCGGTGGAGAAGTCCTTGGCGAGCGAATTCGGCGTTATCGAAGCCGACGAGAACGGCGCCATCCTGGGCTTCCATGAGAAAAACCCCGAGGCGCCCACCATGCCCGGCGACCCCAACCGCGTTTATGCTTCCATGGGGAACTATATCTTTTCGACCGGCCGCTTGCTGCGCGAACTCGCCGCCGACGCCAAGCGGGAGGACTCGACGCACGACTTCGGCCGCGACATCCTGCCCAGCCTGATCGGCCGATCGGCAATGATGGCCTACGACTTCCAGACCAACAACATCCCCGGCGACCCGCCCGGGCAACCGGCCTACTGGCGCGACGTGGGGACGATTGAGGCCTACTACGATGCCAACATGGACCTGCGGGCCGTCACCCCGCAGTTGAACCTCTACAACCGGCGCTGGCCCCTGCGCACGGCCGGTTACGACGATCCTCCCGCCAAGTTCGTGCTCGATGAAGAGGGCGGCCGGCGCGGTGAGGCCGTCAACTCCATCGTCGCCGGCGGCTCGATCGTGTCGGGCGGCATGGTGCGTAACTCGATCCTCGGCCGCGGCGTGCGCATCCACGATTTTGCCGTCGTGGAGGATTCCATCCTCTTCGATAACTGCATTGTCGGCAAGCGCGCGCAGGTGCGCCGCGCCATTCTCGATAAGAATGTGATCATCCCGGACGGCGCCCGCATCGGCTTCGATCTGGAGGAAGACCGAAAGCACTACCACGTTACCGAAACCGGCATTGTAGTAATCGAAGGCCGCCGCAGTTCGGTGGAAGTGGCGTCGGTGATCTTCTAGCATGCGCGCGCTCTGGTTTTTGCTAGTGGGATGCCTGGCCGCGCAGCCGGGCTTTGTCGCGAACTACGACGAAAGCAAGGTGGGCGCGTACACCTTGCCCGATCCGTTGGTGTTAGAGGGCGGGGGAGCGGTGAAGTCCGCACGCGACTGGACCGAGCGGCGTCGCCCCGAGATCCAACGCTTGTTCGAAGAGCACGTTTACGGCAAGACGCCGCCGGCGGCCAAGATCGAGTTCGAGGTGACGAAGCGCGACCCCAAGGCGCTCAACGGCGCGGCGACGCGGCAGGAGATCACGGTTTGGCTGGCCGGGAAGCAAGGCCCCACGATGCAGATTCTGCTTTACGTGCCCAATCAGGCGAAGGGCCGCGTGCCGGCCTTTGTCGGCCTCAGCTTCACCGGCAATCACTCCGTCGATCCTGACCCGGCGATCAGCCTATCGACGCGCTGGATGGCGGCGAATGGCGTGGGGGTGAAGGGCAATCGTGCGACAGATGCCAGCCGCGGCACGGCTGCTTCGCGCTGGCCGGTCGACCTGATTGTCGGCCAAGGCTATGCGCTCGCCACGGCCTACTACGGGGATCTCTTCCCGGACCACAGAGACGGCGCTTCCGATAGCATCCTGCCGCACCTGCCGGCCAGTAACTGGAACGCCATTGGCGCCTGGGCCTACGGCATGAGCCGCATCTTGGACTATCTCGAAAAGGATCCCCGCATTGACGCGAAGCGCGTCGCCCTGGTCGGGCACTCGCGCCTTGGCAAAGCGGCGCTGTGGGCCGGCGCGCAGGACACGCGCTTTGCCATCGTGATCGGCAACAACTCGGGCGAAGGCGGCGCCGCACTCTCCCGCCGCAATTATGGCGAGACGGTGCAACGGCTGAACACGAGCTTTCCCCATTGGTTCACCCGCAACTATGCGCGCTACAACCTGGCCGTCGACCAACTGCCGACCGACCAGCACGAGTTGCTGGCCCTGGTGGCGCCCCGGCCGCTCTACCTCACCGGTGCCACCGAGGACCAATGGGCGGACCCTAAGGGCGAGTTCCTTGCCGCCGCCGCCGCCAGCCCCGTTTACCAGCTTTTGGGCACCGATGGCTTCGCCGGGAAAGACCCCTCGCTCGTCGAGCAGCCGGTACGTTCCCGCATCGGGTACCATCTGCGCGCCGGCAAGCACGACATCACCCGCTACGACTGGCAGCAGTTCATCGCCTTTGCCGACCTTTATCTGCGGAAGGGTGCGGTAAAATAAACGCTACATGGCGAATACCGCAGTTTCAGCTCCAACCGCCGCCCCCAGCGCTCCGTTCCAGAAAGTGGTGACGGCGGTGGCTTTGGCGTGGCTTTTGCCCGGGGCGGGGCACTTCTTTCTGAAGCGACCCATCCGCGGCGCGATCCTTTCGGCCTCCGTCGTCGTGATGTTCGCCTTCGGGTTGCTGATGCGCGGCGCAATGTTTGAGTGGCTGTGGACGTCAGCGGACATGCTCACGACACTGATCTACTGCGGCGGCTACATTGCGAACAACGCGGCCGGGGTTCCCTACTACCTCGCGACTTGGATGGGCTACGTCCAGCCGGACGTCGCGGGACATGTCCACGACTACGGCACCAAGTTCCTGGCCGGCGCCGGTTTGTTGAATGTCCTGGCGATGGTGGATGCGTATGAGATCGTCACGGGGGAAAAGGACTAATGAACCTCTCGCTATCGCATTTTGAAGCCGCCATACTATTTGCCCTCCTCACCAGCCTGGTGTTCGGTGTGGTGACCAAGAAGACCGATCAGGAGCGCATTAAGTATGGGCTGCAGACCTTCGGCTACTTCGTACTGGCGCTATTTGGCATCGCGTGGGCGATGAAGCTCGGGCACGGCTGAGCCATCCCTAATCCCAATCGAGATCGCGCTTCGGCGGTCCGGTGGCGGGGTCAGCCTGGGCGCTTTTCAGCAGTTCGTCGAACTTGCGGTTGAGCAAGCTCTCCCGATTCTTCACGTCATGCAAGGACTTCTGGAAGGCATCCTCCCGCTTGGCTGCGGCGCCTTTGAGGCGCTGGACGGCTTCGGCCATGTCCTCAATGGGGGCGTTGGGCTTGGCGAGCGGCTGGTGGTGGATGACGGCTTGTAGGACGGGGTCGATCTTCAGGGTTGCTTGGCAACAGGGGCAGGTGACTTCGAATCCGATGGGTTTTGCGGGCTGGGGCATAAAGAAGATCGTACTCTATGCCGAGAGTACTAGTAGGCGCGGTCTTCATCCGGGGAACCGGATCAGGCTGTCGCTGCCCGGTAACTAGTACTTTTGCCCTAGGGTGTTCGCTCTATTGGCATCAGGCCGTTTGGCACCTAGGCTGAAGAAGAAGGAGTACGTGGCCGATGCTGCGCAGCATCATCATTTGTCCGGATCAAGAATTGAGCGAGAGCCTGCAGGCGAACCTGCTCGATCTCGGTCACGTGGCAGTGCTGAAAACGGTGGACAAGTATCCGCACTCCCATGAGCTGCTTCGGATCGTCCGCACCAATGGGCCGCAGATCATCTTCCTGAGCTTGCAACAAATCGATCGCGCCCTGGAAGTGGTGAAGGAATTAGAACAAAGCGCGCCCGGCGTGCAATTTGTGGCCATCTCCCGCACCACCGATCCGCAAGTCCTCATCGATGTGATGCGCGTCGGCATCCGCGAATTCCTTTCACTGCCCTTCAACCTGCAGGTGCTGGCCGATTCCATCGGCCGTCTGCAAGAAGCGCTCGATAAGCGCCCGGTGGTGATGCACTCGACGGACCTGCTGTTCGCCTTTCTCCCCTCGAAGGCCGGTTCTGGAACCTCCACCATCGCCGTGAACGCCGCGATGGCCATGTCGCGCCTGAACGATACCAAGGTGTTGCTGACGGACCTCGACCTCAACTGCGGCATGGTTCGCTTTATGCTGAAGCTGCAAAACGAATACTCCATCGTTGACGCGGCCGAGCATTCGCTCGCCATGGACGAGAACCTGTGGCCCCAACTGGTGTCGAGTATGGGCAACCTTGACGTGCTGCACGCCGGCCGAATCAATCCATCCTTCCGCCTCGAAGGAACCCACGTCCGTCATCTGCTCGACTTTGCCCGCCGCAACTACAAATCGATTTGCGTGGACTTATCGGGCAACATGGAGAAGTTTTCGTTGGAGATCATGCTCGAAGCGAAGAAGATCTTCCTGGTCTGCACACCGGAGATTCCTTCGCTGCACCTGGCGCGGGAAAAGTACCTGTTCCTCAAGAACATCGAACTGGGCGACCGCGTGAGCGTATTGCTCAACCGTTGCACCAAGCGCAATCAGGTCATCTCACCCGAGCAGATCGAGAATCTGTTGGGTATGCCGGTGACGATGACGTTCCCGAACGATTACCATGGCGTGCACACGGCGCTCACGGCTGGCCGGCAGGTAGAGTCGAACTCAGAACTCGGCCGCCACTTCCAGAACCTGGCCCAAATGATGCTGGATGCGAGCGGCTCCGCCGTGCCCGTTCCGGCAAGCCTGCCCGTCAAAGCCAAAAAGAAGAGTCTCCTGGACCTGTTCAACTTCAAGCCCGCCAGCAGCCGGGACGGCGTCCCCGCGCCGGCCGCGCTAAACAGCCGCGACTCTTAGTTATTTGGGCCGCTTCAGTTCTTGGGTAACGTGCCCAGGGGCATCAGGGTTACGCCGACCAGCATCTCCTTCGGTTTCTGTCTCGATGCCACCACGACGGCCGTCAACTTGCGCGCCGTGTTGTCCATCACGATGCGTTCGATAGCCGGGCCCGAGACGTTCTTCACCGGCTTAAAGCCCTGTTTTTCGAGGCTCGCGCGAAAGAACGCCGCCGATGTCTTCAGGTCGCCCAGCGTGGTCGTTAACGAGTAGATCTCGATATCCGGTTGCGTAGCGGTCTTGCTGGCCTTGGCGTAGACGGGCCGAAAGCCATGGAATGACGGAATGCTGACGGGATAGAGTTGCTTCACCTCCCCTTGCCAATCCTGTTGGCCGAAGAGAGCGGAAAGCGAAAGCAGGAGCACAATGGAAATGCGAGTCATGGTTTTTTGTTACTGAAGGTAATACGTACGGTAGAGGGTGTCGCGTTGCTTCGGAATATAGCCTGCCCCGCGAATGAGAGTGCGCAACTGCTCCGTGGTCGACTGGTAGTGGGCTCCGGCTTGCGAGACCACATTCTCTTCGATCATTATACTCCCAACGTCGTTGGCGCCAAAGCTCAGGCCCAGTTGGCAGAGCTTATGACCCACCGTGAGCCAACTCGACTGGATATGCGGGATGTTATCGAGGTAGAGGCGGGCAATGGCGAGGGTCTTGAGGTAGTCGACAGCCGTGGCCTCGTGCTTAATGAAACGGCCGAGCGAGGTATCGTCCCGTTGGAAGGGCCAGGCGATAAACGCCGTAAATCCGCCGGTCTCCTCTTGCAACTGCCGGACGACGTCGAAGTGGTTGAGCCGCTGCTCCAGAGTTTCGCCGCAGCCGAACATCATCGTGGCGGTTGTCTGGAGGCCAATTTGGTGCGCCGTGCGATGCACGTCCACCCAGTCGTCCACCGAACATTTCAACCGGCTGATGCGGTGACGGACGGCATTGTCGAGAATTTCGGCACCGCCGCCGGGGACGCTTTGGAGACCCGCGTCGCGCAACCGCAGCATCGTGTCGCGCAACGTCAAGCCGCTCACCTGGGCGATGTTCGTGATTTCGGGGGCGGAGAAGCAGTGGAGCCAGATCTGGTCGCCGAACTCCCGTTTCATGGCCCGCAGCAAATCTTCGTACCATTCGATCTTCAGGTCCGGGTGCAAACCGCCCTGCATCAAGATTCCGGTGCCCCCTAAGGCGATGGTTTCGCGAATCTTCTGAAATATCACCTCGTGCGAAAGTACATAACCTTCAGCGCTTTGGGGCGGGCGGTAAAAATTACAGAAGCTGCAATATTCGGTGCAAAAGTTGGTGTAGTTGATGTTCCGATCAATCTGGTAGCTGACGATCGGCTCGGGATGCAGGCGCTCACGAAGGGCGTTGGCCTCGGCTCCGAGAGCGAGAATGTCAGGCGAATTGAACCAGTCGAGCGCTTCAGCGCGAGTCATTCCAGTCATAGCATATCAGACGCACATAGTTAAGGGAAGAGTGCAAAATATCCTTGATTTTGAAGGCTTTACAAACCCTGGAGCAGGATGATACCCTTGTATTTTAACATGCGTACAGTGGACCTTATTCAACGTAAGCGGGATGGCGAAGAACTGGCGGTGGAAGAAATCCGCCACCTGATCGAGGGCTACACCAGCGGCAGCATTCCCGATTACCAGGTTTCGGCGTTCTTGATGGCGGTGTTCCACTCCGGAATGACAGACCGCGAAGTGAGCGCGCTCACCGACGCCATGATCGCGAGCGGCGTCACCGTCGACCTCTCGGACATCCCTGGCCCCAAGGTGGACAAGCACTCCACGGGTGGCGTAGGCGACAAAACCAGCCTTATTGCCGCACCGCTGGCTGCGGCAGCGGGCTGTATTGTGCCCATGATCTCCGGACGTGCGCTTGGCCACACCGGCGGCACCCTCGACAAGCTTGAGTCGATCCCCGGCTTCCGTACCAATCTCACCATTGAGGAATTTAAAGCGCAGTTGCGCGAAACTGGCTTGGCCTTCATCGGCCAAACGCCCGAGATCACGCCCGCCGATGGCAAAATGTATTCGCTGCGCGACGCGACTGCCACCGTCGAGTCGATCCCGCTCATCGCGAGCTCGATCATGTCGAAAAAGATCGCCGTCGGTCTCGATGCGGTCGTGCTGGACGTCAAAGTCGGCTCTGGCGCCTTCATGAAGCGGCAAGTGGAAGCTCGCCGCTTGGCCCAGATGATGGTCGGCATTGGCCGCCGTCTCGACAAACGTGTCCAAGCTCTCATCACCGACATGAACCAGCCGCTCGGCTTCGCCGTCGGCAACGCGCTCGAAGTGATGGAAGTGTCGCAGACCCTCCAGAACGCCGGCCCCGTCGACCTCACCCGCCTTTCGCTCGAACTCGCCGCCCGCATGATCTTCGTCGCCAAGCTAACCAAGACTCTCGATGAGGCCCGCGAACTCGCCCAGGCCAAGCTGCTCGATGGCTCCGGTTATCGCAAGCTGAAGCAGGTGATTGCGGCCCAAGGCGGCAACCCCGCCGTGCTCGACCAATTCGAACTGCTGCCCAACGCCACCGGCGCGCGCGAAATCACTTCGCCCCGCGGCGGCTACATTAGCGCCATCGATGCCGAACTGATCGGCAAGGCCTCGTCGATGATCGGCGCCGGCCGCGACACCAAAGAAGACTCGATCGACCACGCCGTGGGCGTCATCCTCGAAGCCAAAGTTGGCCAGAAGATGGACTCGGGCGCGATCCTCTGCCGCATTTACTACACCAACGACGCCCACGTCGAAGAGGCCGCCGAGATGGTGGAAGATGCCTTCCGCATCTCGCAGACCGCGCCCGAAGAGCGCGAACTGATCCTGGAAGTCGCTAGCTAAGGCGGGTCCCGGGCTCATGGAAGCCACGGTCGTTCTCCTGATCGGGTTGCTGGCATTGGCACTTGGCGCCGTCGCTGGGCTCTTGTCCGGTAGGGCAGGGAAGCCGTCGGCCACTCCGCCCTGGGTGGATCAACTTGAGCGCTCTGTGCGCGACGATAGCCGGGCCGCTGCGCGCGAAGTACGGGAAGAGCTCTCGGCCGCCATCACCCGCCAGTCGGATTCGATGCGCTCGCTTCTCGACGACCGTCTCCGCGACGTGCAGCAGGACGGTGCCCGCCAGCTCGAACAAATCCGCGCGACCGTCGACGAGAAGCTGCAAGAGAACCTCGACCGCCGCTTCAACGACTCCTTCAAGACCGTCTCCGATCGCCTCGAGCAAGTCCATCGCGGCTTGGGCGAAATGCAGACGCTGGCCGCTGGCGTGGGCGACCTCAAGAAGGTCCTCAGCAATGTCCGCACCCGCGGTACTTGGGGCGAGGTGCAACTGGGTGCCTTGCTCGAACAGGTGCTCTCGCCCGAGCAGTTCGCCCGCAACGTGGCCACGCGTGGCACCGCCGAGCGCGTGGAGTTCGCGATCAAGCTGCCTGGCCAGGCCGTCGATGGCGAAGCGCCGGTCTGGCTCCCTATCGACGCCAAGTTCCCCGCCGACGCCTACCAGCGGCTGGTGGAGGCGCTCGACACCGGCACGCCGGAGACCATCGAAGCCGCGGCGCGGCAACTCGAGAACGCCATCAAGCTGAACGCGCGCACCATCCGCGAGAAGTACGTCGAACCACCGGCCACCACTGACTTTGCCGTGATGTACCTGCCCACCGAGGGCCTCTACGCCGAGGTACTACGACGGCCTGGCTTAGCCGAGAGTTTGCAAGCCGATTTCCGGGTGGTAGTCGCTGGCCCGATGACCCTCGCCGCCTTGCTGAATAGCCTGCAGATGGGCTTCCGCACACTGGCCATTCAGCAGCGCTCGGGCGAAGTGTGGAAGGTGTTGGGCGAGGCCAAGACCGAGTTCGCCCGCTATGGCCAGGCGCTCGACAAGGTGAAGAAGAAGATCGAAGAAGCCGCCGTCGCCATCGACGAGGCTCAAGTAAGGACTCGCGCCGTCAACCGCCGCTTGCGGGATGTCGAAGAGATCGGCACGCAGAAGAATCTGCCGCTGCCGGGCTTCGAGTCCGACGACGTTATTTGATCCGTTCGGTGACCGAGACCTCGGCCTTGGTCTGGAACGGAATACGAGTTTCCACTTCGATCACCGCTGGCTTACCGCGGCTCATCAGCACGGTGCCGCCGCCGGCGCCCGCTCCGGCCGCGCCGCCAATCGCCGCGCCTTTACCGCCACCGAAGATCGCGCCCAACGCCGCGCCCACTGCGGCGCCGGCACCGATCTTGGCCGCATCGGACTTGCGCGACGTGGCGCCTTCGCGGTTGAAGACCTCCGACTGTAGCATGATGGTCTGCCCATCCGAAGTGGTGAGCTGCGTCAGCTCAATCGCCAGCTTCGAGACGCCCTTCACCCGCCCGGCGCGGTCACTTTCGGCGATCCGGCCCACGGCACGCGCGCCCTTCTCGGCGAGCACGAAGCCCGACACTTCGAGCGGCGCGTCGAGCGTGGCGTGGAAGGTGTCTCCGGTCTGCATCTTGTCCGCCGACAGGGTCTCCTGCAGCCGGACGACGATCTGCGTGCCGGCCGGAATTATCACCTTGGCGGGCTCGCGCTGCTTTCGGCGAGCCTCTTCGACGACGGGGTCCGGCTTGCGGATCTCCACCGGCGTGGGCAGGGCCTTGGCCTCGCCATGGACGATGGACTGGGGCAGTTCAGGCAGGGGGACTACGGTGTGGGAAACGGACGGAGCGGGAATCTCGATCTTCATGGGCTCCTCGCGCGCCGCGGATTTGTTCACTTTGGCGCTCACGACGGGCTTGGCCTTCGGGGCCTCCCGGCGTGCCGACGAGGGTGTTACCACCGGAGCCACTTTCACCGGCACTGGCGTCTCGGCTACCGGCTCGGCCACCGGTTCGGTTACCGGCTCCGGCCGCAAGGCCTGCTCCGTGGTCTTCGACGTGATCTCCACCGTGGTGGGCTTCTGATTGTTCGAAACGACCAGATAGGCCCCGCCCCCGGCCAACAAAGCACCGGCGGCAAATGCGGCAATGATGTTCTTGTTCATAGTCAACTTTCCCTATCTCTTCAAACGCGTTCCGCGCGTAACAAGTTGCAGGCTCATTTCGGCCGCGAGGTGGCTGATATCGGCCACCTTGGTAGAATAAAATTTGCGAGATGAAAGAGTTTCCCCCTAGCTATTGCCTGACGAGCCCGAAGTCGGCTTCCGTCCCGATCTTTCCGGCCACCGTGTTGGCGCCGATGGCCGGCGTCACTGACACCGTCTTCCGGCGTTTGATCCGCGAACAGGGCTTCTGCGGCCTGCTGATGACCGAGTTTACCTCCTCGCACGGCATCGTGAAGTCCGTGCGGACGGTAAAGGTGCACAAGACCCAGCGCTACCTCTCTTTTAAGCCCGAGGAGCACCCCATCGCCGCGCAGCTTTTCGGCTCCGACCCGAAGGTGATGGCCGAAGCCGCCCGGATTTGCGAAGCGCAGGGCTTTGACGCGGTCGACATCAACTTCGGCTGCCCGGTGAAGAAGGTCGTCAGTTGCAACGGCGGTAGCGGCCTGCTGCGCGACTTGCCGCTCGTGGGCGAGATCCTGGGTGCTGTACGCGCGGCCATCGACATCCCGCTCACCTGTAAGTTCCGCGCCGGCTGGAGCGACCGTGAACTGGTCTACCGCGAAATGGGCCGCATCGCCGAGGACAATGGCCTGGCCGCGGTCGCGATGCACGCGCGTACGCGGGAGCAAGGCTACGCCGGGGTGGCCCATTGGCCCTGGATCGCGGAACTGAAAGCCGCCACCCGCTTGCCGGTGATCGGCAACGGCGATATCAAAACGCCAGAGGACGCCGTCCGCATGATAGAGGAAACCGGCTGCGACGCCGTCATGATCGGCCGCACCGCTTCGTCGAACCCCTGGATCTTCCGCCAGATCGGCGAGTATCTTGCCACCGGCACTTACAGCCAGCCGACCGAAGAGATGCGCTACCAGATCATGCGCCAGTATTTCCGGATGTTAGTCGATCAGGAATCGCTCGACATTGTCGGTAAGATGAAACAATTCGCCACTTACTTTACCCACGGTGTGCGCAATGGCACTAAGTTACGGGTCTCCATTTATGGCGAAAAGACGCCCGAGGCGGTGATTAGCCGCGTCGACGAGTTCTTCTCGCAGGAATTGGTGGCAGCGTGAGCGAAGAGCCGAAGAAAGTCCAATTGATTACTGACGGTGCCTGCATCGGTAACCCTGGCCCAGGTGGCTGGGCTTGCATCCTGCGCTTCGGGGAGAAGAAAAAGGAGTTAGTCGGCTACGAACCCGAGACGACCAACAACCGCATGGAATTGACGGCGGCGGTGGAAGGTTTGAAGGCGCTGAAGGAGGTCTGCGAGGTGGAGATCACCACGGACTCAGAGTATATGCGCAACGGCATTACTACTTGGATCAAGGGCTGGAAAGCGCGCGGCTGGCAAACGAAGGACAAGAAGCCGGTGAAGAACCAGGACTTGTGGGAACAGCTCGACGAGCAAAACGAGCGCCACCACACAGTGTGGAAATGGACCAAGGGTCACGCCGACCACCCGGACAACAACCGTTGCGACGAACTCGCCACCGAAGCCGCCCGCCAAGGGCGAAAGCGTTAGCCCTTGCGACTGGCGCTCTACGGCGGCACGTTCGACCCCGTCCACGCCGCGCACCTGGCCGTCGCCCACGCCGCCGTCGGGTTCTTACAACTGGACCGCGTCTGGTTCGTCCCCAATAACCGCCCGCCGCACAAACAGTCCGGCCCGCACGCGGATTTCGAGCATCGTGTACGGATGCTGGAGTTAGCTTGCGCGGGCGAACCCGGTTTCGAAGTCAGCCGGCTCGAAGCGGGTACCGAGCGAAGTTACACGATTGAGACTTTACTCAAAGTAAGGCAGCAAATGCCGGCCAAATTGTTTTTCATCATTGGGGTGGATGCCTTCGCGGAAATTCACTTATGGCATCGCTGGCAGGAGGTGATCTTACTCACCGAATTTATCGTGGTCACTCGCGCCGGCTACGCGGTGCCGGCGGTGCCAGGGGCCACGGTGCACTTACTCGATACGCTGAACTTGGGTAGTTCTTCTTCCCAAATCCGCGCCGCTCTTGCGCAGGGCGAGCGTCCGGTCGACGTGCCGGAGGGGGTGCTCGACTATATCGACGAGCATCGGTTGTACCGGAAACAGTAGAGAATTAGGCGGGAGAAACTAAAGCGGGCTGAATCTGCTCGCGGTAGATCTCAAGTTGCAGGGCATCGACCATGGCTTTCCAACTGGCTTCGAGGATATTCTCCGAGACGCCTACCGTGGTGAAGGAACGTTGGCCGTCGCTCCAATTGATTAAGACTCGCACTCGGGAACTGGTGCCGCGGTTAGTCTCGCGGACGCGGACTTTATAGTCGACCAGGGCGACGCTCGAACAACGAGGGTAAGTACTTTCGATGCACTCGCGCAGGGATTGATCGAGGGCGTGTACCGGACCTTGTTGCGAACGCGCCGTGGCCACGTAGACGTTCTCTCCGATGCGCACGGTTACGGTAGCTTCGCTCTCGGAGCCCATGTGCTTGATTGCCTTACTCTGGTTCACGTGGGTGATCACTTCGTAGGCGATGACCTCGAAGGGAGCCGAGTTGGGGCGGGAGGCTTGGTGGACGAGTAACTCGAAAGAACCCTCGGCGGCCTCGAATTCGTAGCCCTCGTATTCGAGCTGCTTCATGCGGTCGAGTAAGTCGCGTCGGCCGGTTTCGGATAACTCGGGCAGGCCCTTTTCGGTAGTCTTGTGGACGATATTGGCGCGGCCGGAAAGGTCCGACATCAAGACACGCTGAATGTTGCCGACTAACTCGGGCGCGATGTGTTCGTAAGTGCGCGAGTCCTTAAGGACGGCGCTGACGTGGATGCCGCCTTTGTGGGCGAAAGCGCTGGGGCCGACGAAGGCCTGGTTATTCGGCAGCTGTAAGTTGGCTAAGTCGGCAATGAAACGGGCCAACGGGGTAAGCATGGCGATGCGTTCGGCCCCGATGGTCTGGTGGCCGAGCTTCAATTCGAGGTTGGCAATCACGCTGGGTAAGTTGGCGTTGCCGCATCGTTCTCCGTAGCCATTGAAGGTGCCTTGGATGTGGGACGCGCCGGCGTCGACCGCGGCTAGTGAGTTCGCGACGGCCACTTCGCAGTCATTGTGGGCGTGGATGCCGATCACCGCTTGGGGGAACTTAGCGCGCGCGGCGCGGGTGGCTTCGGCGATCTCATGCGGCATGCGTCCGCCGTTGGTGTCGCAAAGGCAAATTACGCTGGCGCCGGCTTCGAGGGCCGTTCCGAGGGTTTCGAGGGCATAGTCCGCATTGGCGCGGTAGCCGTCGAAGAAGTGCTCGGCGTCGTAGATGACTTCTTTGCCTTTGCCCTTGAGATACGCGACAGTCTCGCGGATGAGGACTAAGTTCTCTTCGAGGGTGATGCCGAGGGCGCGGTGGACGTGTAAGTCCCAAGTCTTGCCGAAGATACTGACGGCGGGCGTGCCGGCATTGGCTAGTTCCTGGACGCTGGGGTCGGTTTCGACGGTCAGCTTGGCCATACGGGTGGCACCGAAGGCGCATAACTTCGCATGGCGAAATTGTAAGTGGATGGCGCGGGCGAAGAACTCCTTGTCCTTCGGATTGGAGCCCGGCCAGCCGCCTTCAATATAATCAATGCCTAATTCATCGAGCTTAATGGCAATACGGAGTTTGTCCTCGACCGTGAAAGAGACAGCTTCGCCTTGCGTGCCATCCCGGAGTGTGGTGTCGAAAGTTTGTATCCGCATGATGAATCTCAGTTCAGTAACAGCAGGACAGGCCGGGAGGCCTGTCCCACTATGTGGCTACAACTACGCTTGCGGGACGCCGGCTTCCTTCTTCTTTTTGAGGAAGGTCATCATCTCGCGCAATTCCGCACCGATGGTTTCGAGCGGCTGCTTGGCATTGTCTTCGCGCATCTTGAGGAAGCCCTGGCGGCCGGCTTTGTTTTCCGCCATCCAGTTACGGGCAAATTCGCCACTCTGGATTTCGGCCAGGATCTTCTTCATTTCCTGGCGGGTTTGCGAAGTTACAATGCGGGGGCCGCGGGTGTAGTCACCGTATTCGGCGGTATCGGACACGGAGAAGCGCATGTAGCCTAAGCCGCCCTCATAGATGAGGTCGACGATCAGCTTCAATTCGTGTAAGCACTCGAAGTAAGCGATTTCCGGTGCGTAACCGGCTTCAGTTAAGGTCTCGAAGCCCGCACGGATCAATTCACTAACGCCGCCGCAGAGGACAGCCTGCTCGCCGAAGAGATCGCTCTCGGCTTCTTCCCTGAAGGTGGTTTCGATGACGCCGGCCTTCAGGCAGCCGAGGCCCAGCGCATAGGCGAGGGCATTTTCGGTGGCCTGGCCGGAAGCATTCTGGGCCACGGCGATCAAGCCGGGAACACCCACGCCTTCGGTGTAGAGCTCGCGGACGCGGTGACCGGGGGCCTTGGGGGCAATCATGGAGACGTCGACAAAGTCCGGCACCTTGATAAAGCCGAAGTGAATCGAGAAACCATGCGCGAACATGATGGTTTTGCCAGGCGTTAGATGCGGGGCAATTTCTTTCTCGTATAAGTCGGCCTGGATGTGATCCGGAACGAGGATCATCATGATGTCGGCGGCCTTGGTGGCGTCGGCGGTCGTCATTACCTTCAGGCCGGCGGTCTCCGCCTTGGTCCAGTTCTTCGAGCCCGGATACAACGCGACGATCACGTTCAGCCCCGAATCCCGTAAATTGAGCGCGTGGGCGTGGCCTTGGGAGCCGTAACCAATGATCGCGATCGTCTTATCCATCAAACGCCGGAAGTCGGCGTCCTTCTCGTAGTAACGTTTAGCCATTTAAGACTCCGTTCTCCTCTTCTTCGGTTTGCGTGGCGCCGCGGTTGACGGGCGGAGCCAACTTGAGTTTTTTCGATTCCAGCGACACGCTACACATGCCGCTGCGAGTGACTTCGATTTCGCCGTAACTGCGCATCACATCGATGAACTCATCGAGCTTCTCCGAATCACCGGTAACTTCGAGGACGAAACCTTCGGTATTGGAGGCGACAACGCGGGCGCCGAAAATTTCAGCTTCTTTGAGGATCGCCGTACGGGCGTCCTTAGTTTGACCTTCGCCGGCAATGGCGCGGACGCGCAGGAGTAACAATTCGCGCGAGACGGCGGGCGAATCCGTGTGGTCCTGCGCTTGCAGCACGTTAATCAGCTTATTCATCTGCTTGATCACTTGCGGGCGCAGGCGGTCTTCCACGTCGACGACGATGGTCATGCGGGAAAGTGTGGGGTCCAAGGTGCGGGCGACGGTGAGCGATTCGATGTTATAGCCGCGCGCTACCAGCACGCCGGTGACGCGCATCAGCGCACCGGGCTTGTTTTCAACTAAGAGGGAAATGATTTCAGCCATGGAAGTTCCTTAGTGATCTCACACCGGTTACCTAACCCCGGCGGGCGCGGGCGAGGGTTGGCCGAGCACCATTTCATTGATGGCGCCACCGGCGGGTACCATCGGGTAGACGTTTTCGAACTGCGTCACGCGTACGTCGAGTAAGTAGGGGCCCGGTTCAGCGACGGCCTCTTCGAGCGCCGAGCGGAGGTCGCGCGGATGGTCGATGGTGCGGCCCTTGAAGCCATAGGCGGCGGCGAGTAAGTCGGCCTTGGGGAAAGCGTCCAAAGTAACCTGCGAAAGGCGATTGTTGTAGAACAACTCCTGCCATTGGCGAACCATGCCCAAATAGCCATTGTTCATGACAATGATCTTGACGGGTAGGCCATTCGAAACGATGGTGGCGAGTTCGGGCAGCGACATTTGGAAGCCGCCGTCGCCAGAGATGGAGAAGACTAACTTACCGGGGTTGGCTACCTGCGCCCCCATGGCCGAAGGCATGCCGAAGCCCATGGAGCCCAGGCCACCCGAGTTAATCCACAAACGCGGCTTGTTATAGCGAATCAATTGCGCGGCCCACATCTGGTGCTGGCCAACGTCGGTACAAATAATGGCGTTGCCGCCGGAGATCCGATCGATTTCGCACATCAAATGCTGCGGCTTGATCTCATCTACAGAAACCGGGCGATCGTAAGGATGTTCGTCCATCCAATCTTTGATCTGCCCGCGCCAGGCGGCCCGCGAAGGTTCGGTCTTGGGGGCCATCTCGTCCTTGGTTTCGCGTAAATAGACGTTCAGGCGCTTGAGCACGCGTTTCACGTCGCCCACGATAGGCAGGTCGGCGTGGCGGATCTTCGAAATCTCGCTGGGATCGACGTCGACGTGGATCACTTTGGCGAAGGGCGCGAAGGCGGCCAGGCGTCCGGTTACGCGGTCGTCGAAGCGCACCCCTAAAGCAATGAGTAAGTCGGCATTGTACATGCCCATGTTGGCGGCGTAACTGCCGTGCATGCCGGGCATGGAAATAAAGCGAGGATGGCTGGCGGGCACGGCGCCCAAGCCCATCAGCGTATTCACGACCGGGCAATCGACAATGTCCACCATCTCGACGAGTTCATCGGAGGCGTCGCCATGTAAGATCCCGCCGCCGGCGTAGACATAAGGACGTTCCGCTTCCCAGATCATCTGCGCCGCGCGCCGGATCTGGCCATTGTGGCCGTCGAGGACCACTTTGTAACCGGGTAAGTGAATGCTATGCACCGGCGTGTAGTGGCCTTGGGCCTGGAAAATATCTTTGGGAATATCGACTAACACCGGACCGGGGCGGCCAGTCTTGGCAATATAGAAGGCCTCGTGCAGAATCTGCGGTAAATCCTCTAGTTTCTTCACCAGGAAATTGTGTTTGGTGGCTGAACGCGTAATGCCAAAGGTGTCGGCTTCCTGGAAGGCGTCGGTGCCGATGAGCTTGCTGGTAACCTGGCCGGTTAAGGCGACCATGGGAATCGAATCCATCATGGCGTCGACCAGGCCGGTGACCAAGTTCGTAGCGCCGGGGCCGGAAGTGGCGCAGCAGACACCGGTCTTGCCGGTGGAACGGGCGTAACCCTGGGCCGCAAAGGCGGCGTTGGCCTCATGGCGCACCAGGATGTGGCGGATCGGATGGTCATACATCGCGTCATACAGAGGCAGCGTGACTCCACCGGGATAGCCGAAGATGACTTCGACGCCCTCTTGTACCAAACACTCCAGCAGAACTTCGGAACCGGACATCAATTTGTTGGCGATCGCCGTGGACATATCTGTATTTTCCTCTCGCGAATGATAGCGGACAATGAAAAAGGCCACCGGGGAGTTGGTTTCCCCCCGATGGCCTTCCTGAACTTTCTTTACGAGTGCGTCAGGCCGTGCGGCGGGAGTAAGGTACTACTCCAACTACAGGAATTCCAATCTTTACGACTACAGCCCTTCGCGGGACACCGACCACAGGCCGTTGGTTGCGGCCGATGTGGAGAAACGTGTCCATGAACTAAGAATATCCCACAATTTTCCCAAATGCAAGACGCAATATCGATAAGATTTACTAATGACCCCATTGGGTGGATGGTACACTTTGGCTTGGCTATTCCCTCCGCCAAACTGCCATTGTTGGGTCTGCGGCTCGACCGGTCGCGCGCCGATGACGCCTACCCTTTTACGGTCCCCTCGCTGCGCCAATTGTCGACGCTGCGCTTCCCGACGCCGATCACGTTCTTCGTTGGGGAGAATGGCTCCGGGAAGTCGACGCTGCTCGAGGGGATTGCGCGCGCTCTCGACTATTCGCTGGAAGGCGGCAGTTCCAACATGCGCTTCCCGCCGACGCGGCAGACCGAGACGATGGACCGTATGGGCCGGGCGCTGCGCCTCGAATGGTCCCGCGGGCGGGCGGCGACAGGCTTTTTCCTCCGCGCCGAAAGCATGTTCCACGTCGCTAATTATCTGGACGAAATCAGCGCCGACGACGCGCGGACGTTCAACGCCTATGGCGGGCGGAGTTTGCACGACCAGTCCCATGGCGAGAGCTTTCTGGCGACGATCCAGAACCGCTGCGACTGGCCGGGCGTCTATCTTTTCGACGAACCCGAAGCTGCTTTGTCGCCGGCGCGGCAGTTGACGGTGCTGAGCGAGCTGCACGCCATCGTCCAGCAGCCGGGGCGGCAATTTCTGATTGCGACGCATTCGCCGATTCTGCTGGCCTATCCGGGGGCGACGATTTACGAGTTTTCAGCGGAGGGCGTAAAGAAGGTGGCTTATGAGGAGACGTCCAGCTACCAGGTGACGCGGGATTTCCTGGCCTCGCCGGAACGGTTTTTGCGGCATTTGCTGGAATTGGATTGAATTCTTTGGGTTCGGGCGTAACGTTTATTTTGAACGAGATCGCCGGGTTTGTTTTCCGATATTTTGTTTTTTCTAGCAGCTACCGGTTCGCTCCAAGGTGTAGAAAAGTGATGATTGGCAGGTCTGGACGGGCTGGGAGCCCGTCCTACAGGCGGTATGGGCGGTCTCCCAACTCTAGGGTAAACCCACAGGCCTAAACTTAGCGGCGCCGATTTCGCTTAAAGTATTGAAATAAAGGGAGAAAACATTGTTGAAATCGATGTCACTGAAGATTACCGGGATTCCCGGTTGAGCGCCTCGTGCAACAACATCTTCATGTAGGTCTGGTAAGGAAGCCCCTTACTCTCGGCTTGCTGCTTCGCCATGCCGAGCATCGTCTCACTCAGCCGGATGGTTACTTGACGGGACCCTGCGTTGGACGCGATCACGCGCCTTGCCTTTTCATTCAGTTCCGCTCGTTGGCCAAAGATCTTCTTGGCGAACGCAGCTTCTCCATCCAGAGCTTCTTGTGACATCGGTTTGAGGGTGGCCATAAAGTCGATCCTGCCTTATCTTTTAAAATCGTTCTCGGAGGTAGACGTCCGGGGTTCGGCGATCCGGCGGAAAGGCGGTGACGGGGCGAATTCGATTGCCTCGGGGTGTCCTCCCCACCAGAAGAATCCGCAGCCCGTTGGTATGCCCTATTTCCACGAACCGCTCCTCGCCACTGCGTTCATCGAACTGCGTTTCCAAAGGGAGAAGTCCATTGGCAAAACACTCTTGCACTTCTTCACGAGAAACTTCATGCCCCAGAACATGCTCGACATCGTGGAGATCCCAGTCAAAACCCTCGATGGCTACGGAGCTTCAGTATACATACATTGTCGGTCGGTTCGGTGTTTGACGGCAGCAAGTGCTGGTTGCTCTTTATCAACCAGGAAATCGCCGATTGACGGACGCCCGCGACTTGGTTACCCTTTCGACATGCGGCTATGGCTCCCTATCCTTGTGTGTACCATGCTGGGTGCCCAAACCCGGACGGGTCCGCCGGTCTTCGAGCCGAACGACACGCAAGGATTGGTGACGTCCCCCAATCCCGCGATTCGCCAGGCCTGGAAGCGCAAGGTCTTCTGGAAGGCCACCGCCAACCCGCCGCAAGGCTACGGCAAGGCTGTGCCGGTGCCGACGCCGGTGGAACGCGAGCAGATGACCGCCAGGCTCAACACGCTTAGCGCCTTGCTGAAGGCCACGCCCACCGGTAGCACGGGCGAGGGCTTTTGGATGAACGAGTCACGCACTTTGGGCGGTATCGACACCTCTGCGCTGCCGCCGAAATTGCCGGCCGCTCGCTTTCCGCACCAGTTCTCCATGGGGCTGTTCCCCTTCTACCACTCGGATGTTTTGCAGAATGGGCAATGGCGCCTCAGTGTTAATGATGAGACGGAGAGCGTTTATTTTGAATTCAACCGCCTACCGGGCCGGCTGCGGCAGCCGATCGTCGCGCAGGAGGACCGCGGGGCGAACGCGAGTCCGCTCGAGTTCTACCTGCGGCCGCGACTCACGGCCAAGTGGCAAGGTCTGCCGATTTATGACCAGGAGGTGTTGATCGTGGCGCGTGCGGGCCGTGACCCCTGGTCGCCTGTAACGGTGGGCCGCGTGCTGACGGCCGCGCTGAAGCTCTTCGAGCAGGATCGCAAAACGGCCGAAGATTGCCTGGCGGGCTTGAAGCGCACCAACGACGAAACGCAGTCGCCGGAATACGAAAAGAAGATGCGCGAGACCTTCGAGAAAACCAACGGCGCCTTGCGGACTTCCCGTCCTTCCAACTACAGCACGCGACTGGCATCGATGGAGCGCGAACTTGCCTACAACCGGCAGCGGGCCTCCGACCAAGCCAATCCGTAGCGCGACGCCAAGGGCTTCTGGTATTGGAACCCTTGGGATGCGCACGAAGCGGCGCTGAAGCAACTCGCCGCAGCGGCCGGACTCAACCAACCCGCCTGCTTTCTGCCGGTAACGAAGCCGGGCGAAAAGGACGGCCGCTACAAGATCGCCGGCGCGATCGTCCCCTGGCCGGCCAGCCCCGAGTGTCGCGAGATCGTCACCACCAACTACGACTACTTCGACCTCACCCTGCCGCGCTCCGCCCCGCAAAGCCTCGGGATCTACGATTTCGGCCGCTGCGCCAAGGCCGAAGGTGATGGGCTCGCCTCGCCTCCCGTCCGCCGCTGGGACGTCCCGCCGCAAGGCTGCGTTCAGCACGCCCAGATGTGGCGCGAGCTCGATTGGGCCAAGTTCGCCGCGCTGGTTCAGCCGTAGGGGAGGGTTAGCGGCGCCCCGTGCGCTGCCCGCACGGTCGGCCAGATTCTTGTCTGCCAGACCAGGAGTATTCGGCCGCTTTCTCGTTAACGCCAGCCTGACCTCCGATCAACCCAAGAGAGTGAAACGTTTGTTTTGAACGAGATCGCCGGGTTTGTTTTCGGATATGTTATTTTTTTCAGGTTT
>Ga0209591_10002058_pt1 | contig 24404 bp, 17 predicted proteins | sample MAT01_FD_187207 | JGI IMG/M metagenome (GOLD analysis project Ga0209591, IMG submission 187207) | Freshwater microbial communities from Lake Fryxell liftoff mats and glacier meltwater in Antarctica - MAT-01 (SPAdes) (version 2) | ecosystem: Environmental > Aquatic > Freshwater > Ice > Liftoff... | reverse complement strand
GCCGCGATCCGAGCGTCAGGGTCGCCGAGGCGGCTGAAACGCTTCCACCGTGAGCGAACGCACGATGCGGTTGGCTGCGAACCGCCTTCCATACAGCGCGCGGTCGCGCGTGGACAACGCGGGGTCGGGAATGAACGCCAGCTCGACCACGTCGCCCGGCTCGAGGGACGACGCGAGCGGTATGGGCCACTGCTTCGAGGGTGTGGCTCCGGGCTCCACGAGGAGCTCGCCAGTCCAGGCGACAGCGGCGGCGCGGCGAAGCTCGACCCGAAAGGCCAGCGCTACCTCCGTGGGCGCGAGTACCGTCACGAACAGGAGGCTCTCCGCGGACGACCCTTCTTGGACCTGGACTCGTGCGTCAAGGCGCTTGGCGAACTCTGCGACCTCCACCAGATCGACCGACGACGGCGCTTCGCCGACCCGTATCCGCGTGCGCGTACGACCGGTGAGCTGTGCGACGAAGGGCGATGAACGCGTCTGCCTCACAGCAAGGTGGAACTCGACTTCCAGCTCGTGCTCTCCTGTTCCGAGCGCCACCAGGTCCACGGCGTTGTCGATGCGAGCGCGTCGGATCGACAGCTTGGCCCCGTCCGGATAGCCAGCCGACGAGATGGGCGCGGCGACGGTCTTCACCTCGTTGCCGTCTACCTTCGCACGGACGGTTCCCTCGACCTGAGCGAACGCCGGGACCCACAACGTCAAATCGTACCAGAAGCGGATAGGTTCGCCCGTGACATACACATCGGAGACACGCAGCTCAACATTGTTCAGCTGCGAGCGCCAGTATGCCTGCTCCCGCTCCGGCGCGAGCGCTCCGTCGGCACCCTCGAAGAGCGACAAGACCTCGTCTTCTGACGGGTTCGACCTCGTCATGACCGCCTCCTTCCCACACCCAGGTGCGACCGCCAGCAACATCGCGGACACCGACACCAGCGCACCGCGATGCGCTGGGCCGAGATGACGATCACCAGCCAACCGTGAACCAGTGGCTCTTCTTGACCTCGGCTTCGCCGCGCGTGATCGTGCATTCACGAAGCGTCATCGAGCCGTCGGCGCCGATGACAAACGACCCGTCGTACGCACAATAGCCGGGCCCCGAAGGATTGAGGTCTCCGCTGAAGGCGATCAGCACCTCGACTGAGGGCTCTGTTCCGTTGCCTCGCGGCGTCGCCTGGAAGTTGCACGAGCCGCTGGATCCGAACGTCCCGCCGTCGAAGCCGGTCGCTTGGTGGAGTTTGGTCCGGTACGACTGGATGCTGTTCCCGTCATACTCGAATTCCACGTCGAAATAGCCCCACGACGCGCCGAGGCCTTTGATGGCGTTCAGCCAGACGCAGACTTTCTTGCTCGTGCGGCGTTCATGGAGGCCCGCGGTGTTGCGAGCGTATTGACCGATGACGTTCTGGTACGTGAGCCCCCCCGATGCGTTGGGGAGCACCTGGACCGCGAAGGAAGCGGCCGCGAGTGCCGTCCCGACAACTGCACTTGCGCCGCCGTCCTGCTGCACGGTGTTGCCTTCCTGCTGCCGCTGAACGGGATTACCTGCGACTCCGCCTCCAGCGTGCTGATTGAGTAGACCCTCCGCTGATTTGCCCTGCACGACCGCATCGGCCACTGCATCGGCGTGACGCTCGTAGGCGTCGCCGCTTGTACCGACACCGCCAGCGAGCTGGACCCCGCCACGTTGCTGGACCACGTGCGCCGCCTCGTGCGCCACCGTATGGATGTCCTGTCCTCCGGAGCCGAGGACGACGTTGCTTCCTGTGGCATAGGCGCTTGCGCCCATCGCGGCGGTCGCCTCGTTGGCGTTCGAACCGGAATGGGCCTGCACGTTCGAGACGTCGTGCCGCCCGAAAGCAGTTTGGATTCGGTCACCGTGCGGCAGCGCGCCACCTCCGCCACCCGAGAGCCCACGGGTAGCCGCCGCATGCACCCCATCAGTCGTAGAAGAAGCATCGCCTCGACGTTGCACCGGTCGCGGGGCAAGGAGCGCCTCCTGGGCGCCGAAGTCGGCCGCACTGCGCAGCACATGTTTCATGGAGCTGGAGTTGCTGCTGCCGGCTGCACCCGCGGGGACTTCGGTGCCGACGGCGCTTCTTGGTGTTGAATGCTACGCTCGCTGCTCATACCCGGCTCCTTTGAAAGGCCCCACAGGTTCAACATTTGGAGTCTTGGCTAGCCAGGTGGAGGAAGAAGAAAAAGCCCGGGGCGCACAGACGCCTCGTCCGGCCGCGCACCATCCGATCGCTTTGGCTCGCAGCTGGACGGTTTAGTTCCTCGCCGTGAAGGTCTGCGGTTCTACAGGTATGTCTGCTGGCAGGCTGTAGCCAAGGCCCTTCAACAGCCGCGATAGCAGCTCATGCTCGTCCGGCTCACTCGGACTTGAGGCGCCCCGCCCAGGCCGCGACATCCGCGAGCGCCAACGCTTCCTGGGTACCGGCGCCGAGGTCTTTCAGAACGACCTCGCCTTTCGTGCGCTCGTCGGCGCCCTGCAACAGCGCCCAGCGGTATCCCTTGCGGGTCGCGAGCTGAAACTGCTTGCCGAGCTTGCCACCCGTGAGCGCCACCTCGACCCCGACGCCATGACCCCGCAGCTCGTTGGCGACGCGCGCGACGGCCGGATAGTCGGCCGCGTCGAAGAGGCAGAAGAACACGTCGGCGCTCGCCTTCTTCGCGGGCACGAGGCCGAGATCGGTCAACGCCGACAACAGGCGATCGACGCCCAGCGAGATCCCGACGGCCGCGGTGGTCTTGCCCGAGAACATGTCCATGAGCCCATCATAGCGACCGCCTGACATGACCGAGCCGTAGCTCTCGTGACCCACGAGGAACGTCTCGTAGATGGTCGAGGTGTAGTAGTCGAGGCCGCGCGCGATCGTCAGGTCGACTGCGACCTGCCCACCCCGTTCGCTGCCCCAGGCGATGTCGATGATCGACAGGAGCTCGCGCAGACCGGCGATGCCGGCCTGGCCGACCGCCGACTCGCTGAGCTCGCCTGCCAACGTGACGAGGTCCGCGTCGCCCTTCACGTCGCGAAAGAGCAGCGAGAAGAGCTTGTCGATCGATGCCTCGGCAAGGCCGGTCGCCTCGACGATCTCCTTTCGCACCGCGTCGGCGCCGACCTTCGGCAGCTTGTCGACTGCGCGCAGCACCACGATCCGCTGCGGCACCGGCACCCCGACCAGGTCGAGCACGCCATCCAGAATGCGCCGGTCATTGACGCGCATCACGTAGCCCGGCACCGCGAGGCTCGCCAACACCGACAGGCCGACCATCATGATCTCGGCGTCGGCCCGCACCGACGGCTCACCGACGATGTCGGCGTCGCACTGCATGAACTCGCGAAAGCGCCCCTTGGCGGGCTTCTCGGCGCGCCACACGGGCGCAATCTGATAACGCCGGAACGGCATCACGAGGTCACCGTACATGCCGACCACGCGCGCGAGTGGCACGGTCAGGTCATAACGCAAGGCGACATCGCGCTCACCGTTGTCCATGAATCGATAGAGGAGCTTGTCGCCCTCGTCGCCGTACTTGCCGACCAGGATCTCCGAGTACTCGAGTGCCGGCGTCTGTAGCGGCCCGTAGCCGAAGCGCTCGAAGGCGCCCTTGACCTGGGTCAGCATGCGCTGCCGCGGGCCCTCGAGCTCGGGCAGATAGTCCCTGAATCCTTTGAGAATCTTGGGTTCGACGCGGACCATTACGCACCTCGTATCGGGACAGTTCAACCCAGGGCCTCTAACGGAGTGGCCCTGGTCACGCAACGATGTTCACGCCATGCTCGGCCAATGGCGACCCTCACGACCCTCACGAATCCGACGCCGCTCCCCGACAAGCTTGCCCTGGCTGCGTTGCCGACCCCGCTGCAACCGCTGACGCGCCTGTCGTCGCTGTTCGGCATCGAGCTTCTCGTGAAGCGCGACGACCTCACCGGTTCGCACCTGGCGGGCAACAAGATCCGAAAGCTCGACTACATCCTCGCCGATGCGCAGCGCAACGCCGCCACGGCGGTCGTCACGTGTGGCGGTCTCCACTCGAACCATGCCCGCGCGACCGCGTTGGCGGCGGCCCAGCTTGGCATGAAGTCGGTGCTCCTCTTGCGCACCCCCAACGGCCTCGCCTCCGACCTGCCCTCACCGCTGCACGGCAACCTGCTGCTCGATCGCATGGCGGGAGCCCGCATCGTCACCTGCACGCCGGCCGACTATCGCGCACAGCGTGCGACCCTCATGCAGGCGCTGGCCGACCAGCTCAAGGCCGCCGGCGACCGCCCCTACCTCGTGCCCGAAGGCGGCTCGAACGCGCTCGGCGCGCTCGGCTACGTCGCGTGCGTGCGCGAGCTACTCGCCCAGCTCGCGGCCCCGCCTGATCTCATCGTCGTCGCCACCGGCTCGGGCGGAACCCTGGCCGGCCTGGCCCTCGGGCTCGAGGACGCGGGCGTTCCAACCCGCGTGGTGGGCGTGGCCGTCTGCGACGACGCGCCCTACTTCGAAGCGATCGTCGAGCGAATCGCGGCCGAGGCCCACGCGGCCTATCGCCTCCCGGTCCTGACACCCGGTCGCTACCGCGTGCTCGAAGGCTTCCAGGGCCGCGGCTACGGCCTCACCACCCAGGCCGAGCTCACCTTCATGCTCGATACGCTGCGCCGAGATGGGCTTGCGCTCGACCCGGTCTACACGAACAAGGCGTTCCTCGGGCTCGTGCGGTCCATCGCCACGCTCGCGCCACCCGAAGACGGCCGCACCCCACGCGTCGTGTTCATCCACACCGGCGGCATCTTCGGCCTGTCGACATTCGCCGACGACATCGAGCGCGCGGTCTGACTTAGACTCGCTGGGGCCCTAGCGAAGGCACGCAGCGCTGAATTCGCCAGCGAGACACGCGCGGCCAAGGAGCCGCGGCAGGCCTCCAGTCCAGGCTTCGCCATCCTTGCGAAGGCCTCCAGGCCGCCGAGGAGCGAGCGACGCCGGCCCCGCGGGTCGCAGCGGCGAATTCTATTCTGCGCCGCCGCGGTCAAGGACAGCCTGAATGGCGGCCTTGACGGGCTTCGGGTCGATCTTCTTGACCTCTTCGAAAAGCGCATTCGAGATCGTCGCGAGTCGCATCAACACGTTCCTCTTGGTGACCTTGCCGGCCTTGTCCCAGAAGGGCGTCATGTCGAGCTGCACGAATTGGGTGGTCTTGATCATGACCGGCTTGTCCCGGCCTTCGACCTTTACATTCTGATAGAACTCGGCCACCGGATTGCCGGCTGTGTCGCGGTTCTGGAACGCCGGACCGCTCTGAACGACGATCGTTCCCTTTGAGAACGGCACCTTGCCGATGCCTTCAACGTCCATCTCGTCCGGCTCGGCGATGGCGAACAGCTTCTGGTCCTCGGGTGCGCGCACGGGGCTCACCGCGAGGAGGGCCATCGCCTCCTCGTTCGCGTTCGCCACGTTGTTGTGGAACGTGCGCGTCTGGAACGCGAAGGTCGCGAGCTGCTTCATCAGCTCACCGTTGATGATGTTGCCACCGAGCACTTCGGCCGGGTCGAGCGACGACTGCTTGTTGTTCGCGAACTTGTCCATCACGCCGATCAGATCGGCGAAGTCCTTCTCGAGCGTTGTGATGTCGCCCTTCTCGGGGTCGAGCGCACGCACCGCGAAGTCGACCTTCTCGAGCTGCGCCTTGATGACGGCAATGCCATCGAAGGTCGCCTGCTTCGAGTCTATCAGCTTCTGCTTTTCCTGCGCCTCGAGCAGCACGCTGGCATTGAAGTCGGAACGCGCCGACTGCCCCCCCATCATGCGGCCGATGACGAACGCCACGAGTGCCGCGACAACCACCGCGGCGATGAGCACCATGCGTCGCTTCTTGGCGGCCTCCGGCAGCTCCTCGCTGCCCTTGACTTCGACGTACTCGACCCGCGGCGCCGACGGCAGTGCCGACGGGAGTGGTGTGCGTTCGGGCGCGCCGAACTGGAAGTTCTCTATCGCCGGACCGGCCGCCTTGTCGGCCTCCGCTGCATGACGACGTGCCTCGTCGATGGTGGCCGCCGTCGGCTTTTCGACCTTCGGCTTGTCGGGCTCGGGCGGCGGTGCGCCCGGAACGAGCGGTGCGGCAGGAGGCGAAGCGGCGCGCGACTTCAGACCGAGGCGGGACTTGAGATCGGCTTTCGGTTCGTTCGGTGCATCAGCCACGTCGTCAACTCCTCGCGCGTCCTTGGGGCCCCATGAGCGCGCTTGACGGTAGCATGGCGCGCCCGCGTGTCAAGCCGCTGCGAACCCCCTGACACCTCCCCGGGAGCATGCCGCTGGCCGCCCCCTCCACCCCGCGATACGGTGCCGCGCGACATGCAGATCTCACCGCCGTCTCCGCCTTCTAACATGGACCCCACGCGCGCCCCACCGGCCCCGATCCCACCGGAGTTCTGGGCGGCCGTGAAGAAGGTGCATCTCATGGGCATCTGCGGCAGCGCCATGGGCGCGCTCGCGGCGCTCCTCGCCAAGCAGGGCTACGAGGTCCGCGGCAGTGACGCGTCGCCCTACCCGCCGATGTCGGACTTCCTCGCCGCACGCGGCATCCCGGTGATGCGCGGCTATGACGACCCGAGCGTGCTCGACTGGGCCCCCGACGTCGTCGTGGTCGGCAACGTCATCCGCCCGAGCTACCCCGAAGCCCTGGCCATGCGCGCCCGCGGCCTGCCGCATGCGTCCCTGCCCGAGGCCCTGAGCGCGCTCTGCCTGCGCGACAAGATCCCGGTCGTCGTGACCGGCACCCACGGCAAGACGACGACCTCGTCGATGACCGCCTGGCTCCTCGAACAAGCCGGGCTCGCCCCGAGCTTCTTCATCGGTGGCGTCGCCGGCAACTGGCAGTCGAACCACCACCTCGGCAGCGGCGCGCACATGGTCGTCGAAGGCGACGAGTACGACACCGCGTTCTGGGACCGTGGCGCCAAGTTCTTCCACTACAAGCCGTTCATCGCGTCGATCAACAACCTCGAGATGGACCACGCCGACATCTTCGCCGACGTCGCCGCGATCGAACGCACCTTCACCCGCTTCGCGGCGCTCGTGCCCGCTGGTGGCCGCCTGATCGTGCCCGCGAACGAGGTCCGCGCGTTGCGTGCGGCACACGCGTCGGCAGCCGGGATATGGCTCACCGGTATCGAAGGTATCGAAGGTATCAAAGGTATCAAAGGTATCGAAGGTGACGCCGCGACGCTGGACATCGCGGCGCTGGGAGTCTCGCCCTACGCCGAAGGCACGCGCTTCGTGCTGCAGCTCCCCGGCGTCGCGCGCCTGCAGATCGACTTGCCGCTGACCGGTCGCCACAACGTCTTGAACGCGCTCGTCGCGGCCGGCCTCGCGTTCGCGGCGGGCGCGGATGCAACCACCTTTCCGGCAGCGTTCGCGGCGTTCAAGCTGCCGTTCAAGCGCCTGACGCTGCGCGGCGAAGCGGCCGGGATCCCGGTCATCGATGACTTCGCCCACCACCCGACCGCCATCGCTGCCACCCTCGACGCGGTCCGCCAGCGTTATCCAGGCCGCCGCATGGTGGCCCTGTTCGAGGCGCAATCGAACACCGCGCGCCGCCGCGTCTTCCAGCACGGCTTTGGCGAAGCGCTCGCGAAGGCGGACAAGGTCTACTTCAAGAAGTCGCTCGAGAAGGCCTCGGATCCGCTGCCACCCGACGAACGTCTCGACCTCCAGGAACTCTGCCAGAGCCTCGTCGGACGCGGGGTGCCAGCGATCGTCGTGCCCGAGGTCGGTGACCTCGCCGATGCCGTCGTCGCCGACGCGCACCCGGGCGAAGACGTCATCCTTGTCATGTCGGGCCGCAACTTCGAAGGCGTTCACCAGCTGTTACTGGACCGCCTGGCACTCATCCCGCCGCGCTGACGGAGTCGCTCAGAACTTCCAACCGAGGAGACCGCGCACGGCGCCGGCCGGCTCGGCGGAGGCGCCGGTGTCGGCGTTGTCGAGCGCGTCGAGCGGGACCAGTACGCCCACCGCGAGCGATGCGTTGAAGCCGCTCCTCAGGTCGAGCATCACCTTCGCGTCGAGCTCGAGCCCCCAGCTACTGCCATCGCCGGGCGTGCCCGAGGGGCGCATCGCAAGCGCGTAGAGCGCGTCGAAGCGCACTGAGAGCTTCACGTCGTCGGTGCGCAGCACATCGGCCGAAACCCACGGCTTGAAGTACGCGGCGTTCGTCACGGCGCCGATCACCTGGCGGAACAGGATGAGGTCGAGGTGATAGTCGCGGTTGAAGAAGTAAGAGGTGATGTTCGTGTTGCGGCGCAGCGCGTCGTTGGTCGCGTAGGCATCGTCATCAGGATCGACCACGTCCTGGCCGTCGAGAACACCGATGTGTTCGCCGTCGTCGCCGGTTGCAAAACCGGCATCGATACCGAGCCCGAGCGCCGCCCGATGCCACTCGACCTCGAGTGCCAGGCCGAGCCCCTGGAACGTCTTGGCGACCTCGTCATCACCTTCGAAGAGGCGCTGCGGGTGGGCGATCTCACCGAACACGCCGCCCAGCTCGAGCTCGACCCGGATCTGCTCGTCGCTCGCGGGCCGGCTCTCAGCGCGGACCCAGAGGCCGGGACGCCAGAAGAACGCGTCGCGACGGAACAGGCGGATGCAGTCGTAGCCCTGGACCGGCTGTCCGTTGGCGAGCTCGCCCTCGGCCGCGCACTCGACCGACGCCTCGTCGAGCTGCTCGGAGCTCGAGCGGGGCTGGTCGATGAAGGCCGAGAAGAGCGACCAGTCGACGGCCCACTCGCGCTTGTCGTCGAGCAGGATCGCGCGCTCATTCAGCTCCGCGAGCGTCACCGGGTAGCTCCCGACTTTGAGCACGTAAGTCGTGACGTCGTCCTCTTGGCCGAGGTCCTTGGGCTGTCCGTCGGCGGCACGGTCGGCGGCGAACGCGAGGTCGCTCGTGGCGCCGACGGCGGTGTACTCCCAGGCGGCCTCGATGCGGAAGCCCGACACCGAGAAGCTCGCACCGACACGATCGACGATCGAGCCGAAGTCGCAGTCCTCACACGCGCCATCGTTTCGGTAGATGCCGAGGCCGTAGTGGTCGGCCATGCGTCCGGCCCGGAGGTCGATCAGGTCGAATGCGAGCCAACGCATCCAGGCCTGGCGCACGACGAGCGCGTCCTTCCAGCCGACACTACCGCTCGAAGGGGGCACCTGTGAGTCGCCGAGCAGGTCGGTCACGAGGTCGGGACGACCCGCCGCGACCGGATGCGAACCGAGTACGTAGTTATCGAGCGCATCGAGACCGAGATGGATCTCGAGATTGGAGCCGATGAACATCGTCGGCTCGTAGCGAAGCCGGATCGACGCCCAGGTCAACGCGCTCGCGTCGGGCTGCACACCCGTCGCCAAGCCGATCGGCTCGGGCACCGACGACGAACCGGGCCCGAGATCGCCGCCGACCAGCATCTCGGGCCGGAAGCGGAACATGCCGTGATGCTCGAACCGCAGCACCGGCTCCGTCGGGACGTCCTTGCCGCGATGCTCGGGTGGAGCCTCGACGGGCTTGGGTGGCGTCGCTGGCGGCAGCGGCGCCTTCGGACCCGGCAGGTCGGGCTTGGGCGTCGGAACACCGGGGCCATCCGAAGGTACGTCCAGAGCGGGGGTGGGCACGTCCGGAGCGGGGGCGGGCTCGTCGTCGGGCGTCGCGGCGACGACCGGTGTCGCCGACCATGTCAGCAACATGAGCAAGAGGAAGAACGAGCGCGGCATCGGCCCCAAACCCTGGAGAGGGGCGCCCCGGGTGGGCGCCGGCAAAAGAGGCGCGCATCCTACTCGCCATGTTCCCCCTGGGCAATGCCTTTCACGGCGCCGGAAGATCCACCGGAGACCCTTACGGATGGCCGACCTCAGAGGTCGAGGGCACTTTTTTTGAATCCCTCGGGGGCATCGCCGTAGTGGGCTTCCGGCCCGTCCCTGTCGCAGTCTTGTTAGCGCCGTCTTGTCGAGGTCAGCCGTGAACAAAGCCCTTCTGCTCGCGCTCGCCGCCGTCTCCATCGTGCCGGCCGCCATCGCCGATTCCACCCCAGCGAACGCGCGTCCGCCGGGCTGGTACCGCCCGTACCGACCTGGCCCGGTGCGTTATCGCCCGTGGTACGCGCCGATCCATCGACCGCGCTGGGGTCCGGTCTTCATCGTGCCGGCCCTGCCGCCGCCGGTCTATTATGTCGAGGCGCCCCCGCCCCGCCGCGTGGTCGTCGTGCGCGAAGCGCCGCCGCCGGAGGTGGTCTACGAGCAGCGGTACGAAGAAGCCCGCTCACCCGAGCCGGCACCCGCGCCGCAGGTCTATCAACAGCCGCCCGTGCCCAAGCGTGAAGCGCCGGAGCAGCGTGACTTCCTCGGCGTCGGCCTGCACATCGTCGGGTCGACCGTCGAGGGCGAGAAGGTCGGTATCTCGACCGCGGAGAACCCGAGCATGGGTGGCGTTGGCGTGCACGTGCGTGGTCGCTTCTCGGAGAGCTTCGGTCTCGAGCTGTCGGCAGACTTCCTGTCCGGCTCCGCCGACGACATGGACCTCACGCAGTCGACCATCCCGTTGATGGCCGGCCTCATGTGGCACCTCCTGCCGACCTCGCGCCTGCAGCCCTACCTCATCGCCGGTGCCGGCGTGCACTTCACGCGCCTCGAGTACTTCGGCGGCGACTACGCGATCGACATCACCGAGTTCGCCGGCCAGCTGGGCGGTGGCATCGAGTTCTTCCTGACCGAGAACCTGGCGCTGCACGCGGACCTGCGCTTCCAGTCGGTGTTCAAGAACCTCGACACGAAAGAGAAGATCGCGACCGACTGCATCTCGCAGGTCGGCACCCAGAGCGGCTTCTGCGACAACATCCACTTCACCGACGATCAGGACAAGGTCGACCTCGGCTTCCAGTTGTCGGCCGGCGTAAGCTGGTACTTCTGAGCCTGGCCACTCGAGACCCATCTCGTCGGGATTGCGCTCACACGCCGGCGCCGTAAGATGCCAGCGTGTTGGCCCGCCTGAAAGCGCTGGTCCGGCAGGTCACCGCCGCATTCGACGCGGCCGACCGCCAGACCCTCCCCGAAGGAAGCCTCTCGCCCCGCGCGAGGGGCTTCGTCGTCTATACGGTCGGCGCGCTGGTGCTCATCGCGATGGCCTACGGGGTGCTTTCCGTCGATGTGCAGACCAGCATGGCACGGGCCCTGGTCGAGCTCGGCACGGCGATCGACAGCGACCTTGGCGCACTGCTCGAGCGCAACAAGGGCCTCCTCCGGGTCGCGATGTGGAGCTTCGGCGCGATCGTCTTCTACGTCTTCATCCCGGGGCTCGTGATCCGCCTCGTCTTCGGCCACCGCATGAGTGACTACGGTCTGAACCTGCGGGGCTTCAAGCAGCACCTGCCGGTCTATCTGGCCCTCTTCGTGCCGGTCGCATGCCTCGTGGTGGTCGTCGCGGCGAGCCCCGACTTCCAGTCGAAGTACCCACTTTACAAGGACCACCGTGGCCTTGCAGACCTGCTCGTGTGGGAGGTGCTCTACGCGATGCAGTTCTTCGCGCTCGAGTTCTTCTTCCGCGGTTTCCTCGTTCACGGTGTGAAAGATCGCCTCGGCGTGCTCTCGGTCTTCGCGATGGTCATGCCTTACGTCATGATCCACTTCAGCAAGCCCCTCTACGAGACGGTCGGCGCCGTGATCGCTGGCAGCGTGCTGGGGCTGATCTCGCTGTCGACCGGGTCGATCGCGGGCGGCGTGCTCATCCACGTCGGCATCGCCTGGTCGATGGACGCGGCCGCCCTGCTTCACCGATAGAAGCGGGTTGCGCGATCGGCCGGGACCCAAATGGGAGTGTCCCTGGTCAGCCTTTGGAGCGCCCGTGCGGCGACTTCACGACCAGCCCTTGATTATCTTCCGGTTGGTCCCCAGAATGATTGCCGCCCTGACTTTGGCCGCCGGACAACGTTTCGCGCGCTCGATAAAGGGTGCAGTATCGCCTTCGACCGCCTCGCCGCAGGCGCTCCGCACAAGCAGGTAGGATCATGGCAAAGACCCCACGCAGCGAAGAACAGGAACCCCTGAGCACGAAGCAGCTCGCTGAGCTCCGGACCATCCTGGAGCAGCGCAGGCGCAAGATCGTGGACGCGGAGGAGCAGCTCCTCGAGGCGGATCGAGAGGAAGGCGCGCTGCGGCACGCGGACGAGGTCGACCTCGCCAGCGCCGAGTGGGACGTCACCGTCGAGCACCGCATGCGCGGCCGCGATGTGGCGCTCCTCAAGAAGATCACCAAGGCGCTCACGCTCATCGACGACGGCAACTACGGTGAGTGCGAGAACTGCGGCAACTACATCGGCTACAAGCGCCTGCTCGCCCGGCCCGAGGCCTCCTTGTGCATCGAGTGCAAGGAAGAGCAGGAGCGCGTCGAGAAGTCGTTCATGAAGGAACAGCCGATCGACAACCCGTTCTCGTTCGAGTGAGACCGTGGCCGTGGCGTGCTCGCGCTACGGCCGCTGCGACTCGCTGACGCATTGCCGCGTCGCGGCTCGCCTCGAGTGCTCTTCTCTCGCAGCCCAAAGCGATCGCTTCCATGGACTCCGGCAACGAGAACTTCCCCGACTACATCCCGCCGACCAAGATCGCTTACATCAGCGGTCGGCCGGCGACCTTGCACTTGCGCAAGTGCAAGCTCGTGATGGAGCGGAGTGACGGATCGACGGCGGAGTACATCTTCGACCAGCCGACCGTGGGGATCGGCGCCATTGACGACAACGACATCGTCGTCGACGACGACACGGTCAGTCGCTACCACTGCAAGATCTCGCAGGACGACGACGCCTACATCATCCAGGATCTCGGCTCGACGAACGGCACGTTCGTGAACCGTGTGCGGATCCGCGAAGCCTTCCTGAAGCCCGGCTGCATGTTGACGGTTGGCAAGACCGACATCCGCTTCCAGAGCCTCGACGAGCGGGTCGAGATAACCCCCGTCAACCGGGACCGCTTCGGGCGCATCGTAGGCACCAGCATCCGCATGCGCGAGATCTTCGGCATCCTCGAGAAGATCGCGCCGTCGGGCGTGACGGTCGTCATCGAGGGCGAGACCGGCACCGGCAAGGAGGTCGTGGCGCGCACGATTCACGAGGCGAGCAGGCGCGCGGACAAGCCCTTCGTCGTGTTCGACTGTGGTGCCGTGCCCGAGAATCTCATCGAGTCCGAGCTCTTCGGGCATGAGAAGGGGTCGTTCACCGGTGCCATCATGGCGCGTCAGGGCCTCTTCGAGAACGCCCAGGGCGGGACCATCTTCCTCGACGAGTTGGGTGAGCTGTCGCTCGATCTGCAGCCGAAGCTCCTGCGCGCGCTCGAGCAGCGCGAGATCCGGCGGGTCGGCGCGAACAAGCCGATCAAGATCGACGTGCGCGTCATCGCGGCGACGAACCGCAACCTCGCCGAAGAGGTGAAGGCCGGGCGCTTCCGTGAGGATCTGTTCTATCGCCTTTCGGTCGTGCGGTTGATCCTGCCGCCCTTGCGTGAGCGTAAGGAAGACCTGCCGCATCTGACCAAGCACATCCTCGCGCGCGCCCCGTTCAACAAGGACAGCGATGGCAACCAGCGCGTGAAGAGCATCTCGCGCGAGGGCCTCGACGCGATGATGAACTACCAGTGGCCAGGCAACGTGCGTGAGCTCGTCAACGTGGTCGAGCGCGCGTGCGCCTACTGCGAAGGCGAGTATGTCGGGCTCGAGGACATGCCCGAGAACATCTCGGGCATCGGCATCGTGCGACGCCGTCCGAACGCCGAGGCGGCCACCGCGCGCGAGAAGGTCGAGAAGGTCGCGGACAAGCCGTTCAAGGAGGCGAAGGAGGAGTGGTTGAGTTCGTTCGAGCGCGACTACATCTTCAACCTCTTGAAGCGGAACAGCTTCAACATCAGCCACGCGGCGCGCGAGGCGGACATCGACCGCAAGTACTTCCGTAAGCTCATGAAAAAGTACGGTATCGACGGCGTCGGCGCCGAAGAGTAGGCACGGCCCCACGGCAGCGAGCAGGCGCTGGACCAGGGCTTTGGCCAAGGCAGCCCAAGGCGATACTGAGGCCACTGCCTTACGACAACGTTCGCGGAGTCGAACCGCGGAGCAGGTGAAGCTGCTTGTCGTACGGTGATTCGGGCGCGATATCGAGTGGATGAAAGCTCGTGTCTGTGCGCCGTCTGCCCTGTTCAACCTGCTGGCCCGGTCGCCTGGAGCCGCTTGGTTTGCCCTGACGTTCGCTGCGTGCGCGGGTAGCGATGACCCGGTGCGGGTCACGCCCCCAACAACCACGATGGCGCCTGTGGTGTATGGCGAAGACGGGCGCCGCGACTGGTACGCGATCGACGACGAGGCGCTGAAGACGTTGGCGCACGACGCGGTCGCGGCGATGATCCCATGGGATTACTTGTCGACCGACGAGGCCGGCACGCTGACGGTGTATGGCGAGCCGACGCTCGGGGCGACGTATGGCCTGTGCGCCGACCAGCTCTTCCGTGACCAGCCGACCGCGGCGGTGTGCTCGGGCACGCTCATCGGCGAGGACCTGGTGCTGACGGCCGGGCACTGCGTGACCGATCTCTCGGATTGCGCCGGGAGCGCCTGGGTCTTCGACTATCTGTACGAAGCCGATGGCGTGCGCGCGCCGATGACCGCGGACTCGGTCTATCGTTGCGTGGACGTCATCGTGCGGCCGGGCGTCGACCTCGAGGACGACCTCGACATGGCGATCGTGCAGCTCGACCGGCCAGTGGAAGGGCGCGTGCCCGCGACGGTCGCGCCAGCGCCGACGCTGAGACAAGGCATGCCGCTGGTGCTGGCGGGCTACCCCAACGGGATCCCGCTGAAGGTCGATGCGGGCGGCGTCGTGCATTCGCCGCGGACCGCGCAAGGCAACTACTTCGTCGCGTCGGTCGACGCGTTCTCGGGCAACTCGGGATCGGGCGTGCTGAACGCGGACCTCAAGGTGATCGGCGTGCTCGTTTCGGGCGCCGATGACTATGCCAACGCCGGTTCCTGCGTGGTCGTGTCGAGGCTCGATCCGGACGCGGCGGAGGAGAGCGTGATGTACGCCCATCACGCGGCGGAGGCGGCCTGCGCGCGCGGCTACCCGAGCGTCGATCTGTGCCCCGAAGCACCGGAACCGAGCTGCGGCGACGGCTTCTGCACCGGCCACGAGGCCCGCGAGGGCTGCGTGCCGGACTGCGACGGGCTCTTCGCCGTGCCCAAGGAATGGACATGCGACGCTGGCTGGTACGCCGTGGGCGACGACTGCGATTGCGCGTGCGGTGCGTACGACCCCGACTGCGATGAACGCGGCCTCGACGTCGTGAACTGCGCGCCCGGCAGCACTTGCAATCGCGACGGCACCTGCAAGAAGCCGATCCCCGAGGCGTGGGTCTGCGGCAGCTTCCAGTACGGCGAAGGCGACCGCTGCAACTGCGACTGCGGTGCGCCCGATCCGGACTGCCTGGTCGCGCAGATCGACCAGAGCGGTTGCGCCCCGGGAGGCGTCTGCCAGGCCGACGGCACGTGCACGATCTCGCTGCCCGCGGGGTGGGATTGCCGCCGCCGCTTCTACGGAACGGGCGACGGCTGCGACTGCAACTGCGGGGCGCGCGACCCCGACTGCGACGACCCCGACCAGGAGGTCTTCGGCTGCGTGGCCGGCTCGGCGTGCCTTGCTGACGGGAGCTGCGAGCTGCCGGTCCCTGCTGGCTGGGTGTGCGACGCGGGCGTGTACGGCGCGGGCGACGCGTGCGACTGCAACTGCGGCAGCTACGACCCCGACTGCGATAGCCGCAGCACCGTGCGCAACTGCCAGGGCAGCGACGTGTGCGCGGCGGACGGGACGTGCACGGCGCGCGTCATCGAGCCCGAGCCCGAGCCGGGACCCGAGGTCGCCGAGGAGATGGCGGAGGAGATGGCGGAGGAGGTGGCCGAGGCGGTCGCTGAAGTGGTCGCTGAAGTGACGGGCGAGGTCGTCGAGACGGACGATGTGAGCAACGCCGATGACGCGGAGGTAGCCGCTGCGGACGATGGTGTGAATACCGATGCGGACGCGAGTGGCAGCGGGGACACCGCCGAGGGCGACGCCGGGACAGGCGGCACGGTCGCGCGCGGTGGTGGTTGCGCGGGCGGGGACTCGGGCGGGACGGTGGGGGCGGCGATGCTCGCGCTGATGGCGATTGCGAGAGTCGGTTGGAGCAGGCGGCGGGCTTCGTTGTGAGGTCGCGCCCGGTCGGCCGAGCAGGCTCTGCCGCTACGATCGGCTTGGCCGCTGCGATCCAATGCCGGTAGCCAAGAGAACCGCGGCGATGACCAGTGCGCCGAAGAGGCTCGCGTCACCCCCGCGGCAACCGTCGTCCGAGCCCCTCGAAGGCTCGGCGAACTCGGGCCCGGTTTCTGCTATCGCTTCGGGCTCGGGCTCGGGGTTGGCTTCAGGCTGTGGCTCGGGGGTCGCCTCGGGCTCGGCGATGATGGGCGGCGTGAGCAACTCGAGCGCCGCTGTCGGGTCGATGATGCCGTAGCCGTAGAGAGCGTCGTGTCCGTTCTCGTCGGGCACCGCGAAGGGCGCCGGGCGGGCGCTTTCGATCATGGCGCGCTCGATCTCGAAGGCGGTCCTGTCGGGGTTGGCCGCGACGAGCAACGCGGCGACGCCGGCCGCTACCGGGCACGCCGACGAGGTGCCGCCGAAAAGGCCGGTGTAGTCGCCGGCGTCGGCGCCATCGGGACCGGAGATATCGGTTGTGAGGGTGCCGGCCGGGGCGACGAGATCCAGTGGGTCGCCGCTGTTCGAAAATGACGCGAGCTCGTCGAAGGCGTTGATGGCGCCGACCGTGACGACGCCGTCTATCCCGTAGAGTTCGTCTCTCTTCACCTCGCGCGCGTCGTTGCCGACCGCGAACACGACCACCGTACCGAGCCCGCCGCGACCGTCGCTGATGAGCGTCTTGATGGCGCGCTTCAAGAGGCTCGGCACTGGGAAGTGATCGATGAAGCCCCATGAGTTGGAGCTTACTGCGACGCCCCATGCGAGCTGCTGTTCGTAGGCGACGATGTCGTTGCCGAGCGGCACCTCGCCGCCGATGCTGCCGGGCAGCAGGCGCACACAGCGCAGGTGGCACTCGGGACAGGTGCCGGCGATGCCGATGCCGTTATCGCCGACGGCCGCGATGATGCCTGCGCAGGCGGTGCCATGCTCGTTGCCGTTGATATCCGGCGCGAACGAGGGGTCGTCGTCATCGTCGACGAGGTCGCGGCCGGGCTCCATGTGGGGGGCGAGATCGGGGTGCGAGAGATCGCAGCCGTCATCGACCACGCCGATGACGACGCCGGCATTGCCGGTCTCGATCGCCCACGCGTCGTGGATGCCGATCGTCGTGAGGTACCACTGGCCCGCGTGCCGCGGGTCATCGGGCGGCACATCGATGCGTGCCGTGCGGCGGCCGAACGCGAAGTCCGGCAGGATGTCGATCGTGTGGTCGGCGGCCAGGCGAGCGGCCGCGGCGAGGCCATCTTCGCGGGCGCGCAGGGAGCGAACCCGATAGAGCCCGGCCCGCTGCATGAGTGGCGCGACCAGCACCAGGTCGCGCGTGGCGAGCGCGCGAGCAAGATCGTTGGTGTCGTTGGTGTCGTTGGTGTCGTTCGTGTCGTTCGTGTCGAGGGCGACGACGGCAGCGAGGCCGACCGAGGCGATCGCAGCGCGACCATCGGCCCACCTCAAGTGCACGCGCTGTGGGTCGAGCGACGAACGTTCGACCTCGATGTAGCGGTCGCCGTCGCGCACGATCGCGCTCGTCGCGGCTGGCGGCGGCACGAGCTCGCCGGGGCTCTGCAGTGAAACGCCGACGAGGTTCAAGGCCGCCTGGAGGGTCACTGTGACGAGCATCGTCGAGCTATCGCAGACCGCATAGCCGTTGACAACGACGATCGAGAAGCGCTACGCGCCCGAGCCATGAAACGTCTCCTTCGCGCTCTTCCGATCGGCCTCGCCCTGCTCGCCCCCTCCGCCTGTGACGACGACAAGGGCGGCACGGTCGACGCCACGGTCGAGACGACCCCCGACACAACCGGCAGCGACGCTACCGAAGAGACGCTCGAAGAGACGGGCGCGGATGCGGCTGACACGGCGGATACGACCGAGACGCCCGACACCAGCCCGACCGAGACGACGGAGACGGGCGAGACCGGTGAGACGGCGGAGCCCGCCTGCGTGGCGACCGAGCCGCTTTGCAGCGACGAGCAGATCCGCGATCTGGCGCTCTCGGACGAGGCCTCGGGTGGCCCCATCGCCGAAGAGATTAGCGAGCCCGGCGTGTTCATCTCGCACATCGACGCGACGGCCGGTGGGTTCAACGGTAGCGGCGGCTACACGTACGCGCGCTTCACCGCCACGGGGCTCGTTTCGGTCGATCTCAGCGACGAAGCATCGCTCGAGTCGACCGACTGGGACATCGCCGCGCGCCGCTTCGTGCTGCGCCTGAACAGCGGCGTGTCGGGCCCGTCGTGTGTGACCGGCGGGCGCACGGTGCCGGGCACCGAGTTCGACGCGCTCACCGTGCTGCCGCAGGGCGTGACCCTCCGCAAAGAGCAGTACTTCGACGCGGACAGCTGCGAGTACGTGCCGGACACCTCCGGAATCGGTTCGCCCCAGACCGTGCTATCGAGCTTCTGGGCGTACCCCGGGTGCGTCGCGATGACAGGCAATATCTACGTGGTGGCGCTCGCCGACGGGCGCCACGTGAAGCTGCAGGTGCTGTCGTATTACACGCCGTCGGCGCAGGACGTCTGCGACGAGACGGGTGCTGCGCCGACACCGAACGGCTCGGGGAACCTCCGGATCAAATGGGCTTTCATCGACTGATAGCGGCTTTGATGGCGCTTGTGCCGCTGGCCGGGTGCGACGCGCCGGAAGCGCCAGCGACGCCGGGCGCGCCCCCTGAGGTCGCGTTGCTGTTGGCGCCGTATCGGCCCGACGACAGCGACAGCGATGAGCTCTTCCGGTTCGAGCCGGGACACGACGTCGAGGCGTTCGACGGCGAGCTCGTGCGGGTTCACTTCACGCGCACCGGCCCCGACGCGGTGAGGCTTGCCGACGCCGATGGCGACACGGTGCCCGATGCGGTCGCGCAGGTCACCGTAGCCTACGACGAGGTGCTGACGTTCTTCGCCGGACTCGGGTTCCGGGCCCCCATCACTGATCTCGGTGGCCCACAGGGGGACGGCGGCGATGGCCGCCTGGACGTCTATCTCATCGACTTCGGCGGCGCGTCCGATGGGGCCTGGGTGCGCGAGCGCTGTGACGCTCACGCGCGCTGCAGCGGCTACGTCGTCCAGGAGAACGACTTCGCGGGGTATGGCTATCCGAGCTATCGGGTCGCCACCCGCATCCTTGCCAGCCACGAGCTGTTCCACGCCGTGCAGGCCGCGTACGACGCGAACCAGGGCGCCAACTGGAGCGAGGCCACCGCGGTGTGGGCCTCCGAGCGGTTCGACCCGAGCCTGTCGGACCTCGAGAACTTCGCCGACGGTTGGCTCGAAGAACCGGATCGTTCGATCGACCAGGAGCCGACTGGACCTGTCGCCTCGTACTCGTATGGCCTCGGGTTGTTTGCGCAATTCCTCTTCGAACGGTTCGGCGATGCGGTCCACCTGGGCCTCTGGGAAGCGGTCGAAGACGGCGCCGGCGGGGTCGCTGATCCCCATTGGCTCAATGCGCTCGTAACGCTGCTCGCGAGCGATTTCGAGACGACGTTCAATGCCGAGTGGGTGACGTTCGCGACCTGGGCCTTGCGCGCCGGGCACGGCGACGCGGGCGGCGAGACGTTCGGAAGCGCCGAGGTGCTGCCGCGCATGGCGCGCGACGTGGTGACGTTGCCGTTCTCGGACGACCAGCTGCGGGTCTATGCGACGTCGGTGCAGGCATGGTCGACGCGTGGCGACGCGGTCGCGGTGGCGATCGTCAGCACGGGCGCGGGTGACACCGACGGGCTCGTGCTGGTGACGGGCCTGCGCAAGGGCGACCAGGTGAAGACGACCGTGCAGCCGGGCTTCGAGGCGACGCTCGACAGCGGAGGCAGCGACGAGGTGATCGTTGCGGTCGTCAGCACGAACCTCCAGGGCAACAGCAAGCGACCGGGACTGTGCATCGGATCGCTTGAAGCGGTCGCGGCGTGCAAGGCGGAGCTGGTGCGAGTCGATTTGGAAGCCGTCGAGCCAGGACCCGAGTCGGTTGCCGAGGAGAGCCCGGAAGCACGCCTGGAGAGCGGTCCTGAGAGCGACCGGGGAGAGGCCGCTGCCGAGAGCGCCAGCGGCGAAGACATCGCGGAGGCGGAGGGTGAGCCCGCATCCGGCAACGATGAGGGCTGTGGCGCCGCCGCGCTGCACTCGGGCTGGGCGCTCGCGTTGGGCATGGTCTGCGTCCGGCGTCGACGGACGCACGCGCGATGAAGTCGAGTGGCACAGCGATAGCACTTGCCCGCCGTATCGAGCACGGTGACGCGCGTGGTGTCGCTGAGTCGATCGCTGCATTGGCGGTGCTGCGGCCCGATATCGGCGCAACCTGCGAGCCCATCGCGGGAGGGCTCGCGGCGTTCGGCGGGCTGACCTCGCCTTTGTCCCGCACGCACGCGCTCGGCATGCAGGGACCGGTGAGCGACCATGACCTCGATCGACTCGAAGCGTTCTATCGCGAGCGCGGGCTCGGGACGCACTGCGAGATCTGCCCGTACGCTGACCCAACGATGATCCAGGCGCTCGGTCGACGAGGCTACCGATTGGTGGGCTTTATCAACCTGTTCGTCCGCGAGATCGATAACTTACGCGACCTCATGGCACCCGGGAAGAACCCGGCCGGCCTGCAGGTGCGACGCATCGATCCGAGTGAGGGCGTCGCCTGGTCCCGACTCATTGGCCAGGGATTCGGCGAGGCCGATCCCTCGCCGGCAACGGTCGACATCGGCCTGAGCCAGCTCGGGCGCGATCACGTCGCATGCTTTCAGGCCGAGATCGATGGCGTGGCGATAGGCGGGGGCGTGGTCGCATGCCTCGACGGCATCGCCTACTTGTACGCCGGCAGCACACTCCCACAGCATCGCGAACGCGGCGCCCAGGCGGCGCTCATCGCGGCGCGTCTCGCGTTCGGGCGAGATGCCGGCTGCACCATCGCTAGCGTCGGCTCTACGGCCGGTAGTCCATCTCAGCGCAACATCGAACGCGCGGGGTTCCAGGTGGCCTACACCCGCACAAGCTTCGCGCTCGAGCACACCTGACCCAGGTGACTGGTGTCAAATGCTGCGGCGGGCGGCTGCGGCGTCACTCGGTCGGTCGCTTGTGCGGAGTACGTCGTGATCGTCACGTCTTCGAGAAAGGCACCACGGTCACCTGTCGAGAACCAGAGGTGGCCGACGATGACGTCGCCCTTGATGAGAACGAACAGATGCTGCCCGACCGTCGCCATCCCATCCGGCAGGTCACCCGCGAGCCGGCGCCCGGCCTCACGCGGAGCATCGGCCGGTGCGAGGTCCTCCACTCGCACGAGGTCTTCGCTCCAATCGCGCAGGAACCGCTCACGCCAGGCGCCGAACTCGTCGGGGCGCATCGGGCGCATCTGAATCGCTGCAGTCACGGCGGTCATGCGGTCGGTGTATTCTCGGAATGGCGACCGGGCTAGACCCGCACGACGCAATTTTGAATTGTGTGGCGCACAGCTGCTTGACCTAAGGCCATGACAAGCATAGCGTTCGTTCGCGCGGTGTCGTCAGCCGCAAAGTCCGTTCAGGGGCTGTTCCCCGCGACCGAGAGCCTGTTCGTTCTCACACGATCGCACCAGTGGTGCGCGTCGCCGTGCGTGCGCGAACCTGCCGTCGGACCGCGACCCAACGTGTTGGTAGGAGGTGTCATCATGTTCGCCAGATCCATTCGGAGAGGGGCTTACGTCCTATTCCTGGCCCTTGCCGTCGCGGCGGGGCGCAGCAACGATGCGCACGCGCAGGTCGGTACCGGCGCGCTGGTCGGCAACGTCAAGGACGCGGCCACGCAGAAGCCGATCGCCGACGTCGCCGTTTCGGTGACCTCGCCTGCGCTGCAGGGTGAAGAGATCGCGGTCACCAGCGCCAACGGTGACTTCCGCATCTCGGGACTGCCGCCGGGCGAATATACGATCAGCATGCAGATCGAGTCCTATCGGCCCTACGTGCGTGGCGGTGTGCGTGTTCGCACCGATGTCACCCTGCGCGTCGACACTCAGCTCCTGCCTGAGAGTCTGAAGACCGACATCGTCGTCATCGCACGCGCACCGACCGTGGACGTCGGCTCGACCCAGACCGGTGCGACCATCGACAAGGAGTTCATTCGCCGCGTGCCGAACATCCGCCCGGGCGGCAAGGGCTCTGACACACGCAGCATCGAAGCGGCCGCGGCGGCCGCGCCCCAGGCCAAGGCCGACGGCTACGGCACCTCGATCGCGGGCACCACCTCGCCCGAGAACAGCTATGTGATCGACGGCCTCAGCGTCGGCGACCCGGCCTACGGCACGCTCGGCACCCCGATGTCGCTCGAGTTCGTGGACGAGCTCAACGTCATCACTGGCGGCTACTTGCCAGAGTACGGCAAGGCGACCGGCGGCATCTTGAACGCCGTCTCGAAGTCGGGCAGCGACATCTTCGAGATCGGCCTCTGGGGCTATTACGCACCGGGTGGCTTGTCCGGCACACCGAAACGTATCGTTCGCCAGGGCGACACAATCGACACCCAGACCCAGGTTGGTGACATCTACGACTTCGGCTTCAGCATCGGTGGCCCGATCGTCGAGAAGAAGCTCTGGTTCTACGTCGGCGCCGGCTTCGCGTCGGTGACCTGGGACCTCAAGCGCAGCTTGCGCCACATCGTCTACGATGCCGAGTTCAACCCGATCGTCGACCCCAACACCGACATCACCCAGACCGCGCTCATCCCCGGTACGACGCAGGATTTCGAAGCCGAGACGCGCACGCTCCAGGTGTTCGGCAAGTTCAGCTACCGACTCGACACCAATAACCGCCTGTCCCTCACCCTGCTCGGCGCGCCGCGCTGGTCGGGTGGCGACGGCAAGTACGGCATGGACTCCCGCGATGGCCTGCCCGAAGAAACGGCGCTGGTCGGCCAGTACACGGCCCAAGGCCATCGCTACGATGGCGGGTCGTTCGACGCGGTGCTCAAGTGGAACAGCGACCTCGTCGACGACAAGCTCCTCCTCGAGACCTCGATCGGCTGGCATCACCAGAACAACGGACGCTTCCCAAGCGACGGATCGGAGATCGGCAGCAACAACGGCTTGGCCGGGATCCCCATGGTCAACTATCGCCGCACCCCCCTAAACCACGACATCCGTGACTTCGAGCCGAACTTCGCGAACTCGGCCCTGTGCGATGCGCCCGACGGTGCGCCGGAAGGCACCCTGCCCTGCCCGGTGCAGACCTATCTGCTCGGTGGCCCCGACTTCCTGAGCGATGAAACGCTCCAGCGCATCGGCGCCCGCTCGGTGCTGTCATGGCTGCCCGAGGCAGCCGGCACCCACGTCATCAAGCTCGGCGCCGACTTCGACTATATGACCTACGGCATCAAGAAGGCCTATTCAGGCGGTGTCCGCTACCGCGAGAGCCGAGGCGGCGGGTCGTTCACCGACATCCGCGGGTTTGGCTTTCTCCAGGGTCCCGATGACGAGGTGCCGCTCGCAAGCGTCAGCGCCGACGTGAACAGCGCGTCGCTCGGCATCTTCCTCCAGGATAGCTGGACCTTCACCAGGGGCTTCACCGCGAACCTCGGCGTGCGTTGGGATGCACAGTGGCTCCAGAACGACGCCGGCGAGACGATTATCGCCCTTGCAAACCAGTGGTCGCCGCGAATCGGCTTTGTGTGGGACCCGACGACCGACGGCGGTGCCAAAATCTACGCAAACCTGGCGCTGTTCTTCGAGTCGATCCCGCTCAACATCGCCGACCGCGCCGGCTCGGGCGAGCCGCAGATCCTCTCGGTCAAGTCCGCGGCTACCTGCGATCCGACCGACCCGATTCAGACCGACGCGGGCGGCGCCTGCCTGGACGACGCCAATCGCCTCGTCATCAACGGGCCAAGCACCCCCGACCGCCTCTGGGCCATCAACGGTGGTGGCCGTACCCCGGTCGACCCGGATCTCGAGGCCCAGTCGTCGTGGGAGTTCGTGGCCGGTGCCGAGTACGACCTCGGGCGCATCAGCAACCTCATGAAGAACCTGCGTGGCGGCGTGCTCTATACGAAGCGCTGGATGAACAACGTCATCGAGGACATGAGCCGTGACGAGGCGCAGACCTACTTCATCGGCAATCCCGGCAGTGGCATCGCCAAGGACTTCCCGGAGGCCGTTCGCAATTACGACG
>Ga0209591_10002047_pt1 | contig 24473 bp, 27 predicted proteins | sample MAT01_FD_187207 | JGI IMG/M metagenome (GOLD analysis project Ga0209591, IMG submission 187207) | Freshwater microbial communities from Lake Fryxell liftoff mats and glacier meltwater in Antarctica - MAT-01 (SPAdes) (version 2) | ecosystem: Environmental > Aquatic > Freshwater > Ice > Liftoff... | reverse complement strand
GGTTTCTAAATTCCCATCGAGCAAGGAGTGTTTTTTACGTTTCGCCGAGCCAAGTTGCGCCATCCCGCCACAATGCGTAGGGGATGGAGTAGAGCTTGGCTCTCCACGTTTGACGATGCTCGTTCCAAACACCGTAGAATCATAGAGAACCCAGTTGAGCATGACTTGTGCCGCCGCTATATCTCTGTCGGTTGTGTAGCCACATTGCAAACAATCATGCACACGCTCACTGAGTTCCTTTTTTTGCCGATCACCGCAATTAGAGATATCCAAAAAGTAATTGATCCTATAGCTTAAGAAAGTTTTCCACCAATTTCAATAAACCATTTTGGACAATTACCCGATCATTAATCTAGCGATCAGATAAAAACATAATCGATAAGTGTTTAGGCAGAAATTTTAGGAGACACAAGTGCTAAAGGTACAGGGAAATTATGTCCATTAGGCGATCGCATGACCTCAATTCCAAGATTTGCGCGGTTGAGCAGATCGGCATAGGTGCGGACTGGGCGACCAGCATCATCCAGAATTGACTGCTGGAAATTGAAACCGTTCAGATTAAAACCCATAGTGCCGATACCCATAGCGGCAAACCAAATGCCGATAGTAGGTAGAGCTATCAATAGAAAGTGCGTAGACCGACTACTTCGCAGAGACAGTATGGGCATCAGCAACCTACCCAAGTAGCCACTATGCCCTGCAAGCAGGTTATAGGTAACTTCCTGTTGACCAAATTTATACCCGAGGTTTGCTGATTCAATCTCTGTCGTCTCGCGAATTAGACTGGAGGTAACAAGAGATCCGTGCAGAGAACTCAAAAGCGCACCGCCCAGTATCCCAGCCACACCAATCATGTGGAACGGGTGCATCAAGACATTATGACTTGATTGCAGCGACATCATGAAATAAAATGTACCCGAAATTCCCAAAGGCATTCCCTCTGAGAAACTTCCCTGCCCAATGGGGTAAATCAGTAAGACGGCTGTGGCGGCAGCAACGGGAGCAGAGAAGGCGATGGCAATCCACGGACGCATTCCTAGACGGTAGCTCAGTTCCCATTGCCGACCTAGATAAGCCCAAATCCCAATTAGAAAATGAAACACAATCAGTTGATAGGGACCGCCATTATAGAGCCATTCATCCATCGAGTCGGCTTCCCATAAAGGATAGAAGTGAAGCCCGATCGCGGCAGAAGTCGGGACAACTGCGGCTGTGATTAGATTATTGTGAGCCATCAGCGATCCTGCAATAGGAACGCGAATGCCTTCCATATCAACGGATGGAGCATTAGCAATCGCCAGCACAAAAACGATCGCCGCCACGAGTAGCGTGGGAATTGTGAGAACACCAAACCAGCCAATATATAGTCGATTGTTGGTACTTGTGATCCAGTCAGAAAAGACTTGCCAAGCATCGAATGGGTAAAGCTTCGACGGCTTTTGGAAGATAGAAGTTTTCATAATTATTACTCTTTTTCAATATAATTCAAAATAAAAGTGAACGGAATATAACTGAACTAAGAAGTTCACACAGACTGCGATCGCAGTTATGTATAAGCAGGTTTTCTATACCCACCAAGGCTTCTCACCAGTACGAGGATCGGTTTCTATCCAAGGAGATAGCAAAATTTTGTTGTCAACTATTGCAACTTTGACAATCTTGAGTGGCAGCGGAGCAGGACCTCGTACTACAGTCCCATCGGGGGCATAGAGAGAACCGTGACAAGGACATTGAAACTGCTGATCGTTTAGATTCCAAGGAAAGGTGCAACCAAGATGAGTGCAGTTATCGACAATTCCGATATTGTCAAGAGTGTTATCAGCTGTGACAATTAGGTAAGTGGGTTCTCCTGCTAATCCTGCAACTAAAGCTCTAGTCTCAGGTGGTTCAGCCAAAATTTGCGAAGCAGGAATTAGTTTACCTAAGATATCCTTAGCAAGAACAAAGCCACCTGCGCCAACGGATTCTGATGGAGGAACAAAAAATTTCGCAAAGGGATAAAGGGCGGAACCTGCGGTCACAGCGACTGCTGATCCAGTAATAAAATTTAGTAATTTCCGCCTCGATAGAGACGGGCTTTCGAGATGCAGACTATTTTCCATGAAGAGACTCTATAAAGAAGTGATATTTTTGGATAAAGGAAGGCTGCGCATAGTACAACACTCCAATATCTTTTTAAGAATATTCATTAGTATTATTGGTACGAATTCCCAGAAGTTGATAAAGCCCACAGAAGCCTACAAGTGCGGTTACGAGCAATACACCACCCGCAATAACCAAGCCAGTTCCTAGGGCAGTGCCGCTATAAAGGTATAAACCTGAATAGAACATAACCGAAGCTAATAACAGACGGATCAGGCGATCAATAACGCCAACATTCGTGTTCATAAAAGTAATCTCCAATGTTAAGCAAATTGCAAAGCTTGCAGCAATAGTGGAAGATGAAAGTCTTGAAGTATTGCAATGTTTTTTGCGATTTCTCTTAATATAACTTATAAGTAATATAATTAAACAAGAATAATCATAAGATTAAGTTATATTAGTTCTGTAAAAGTCTACAGCCTTTATTAAATAGAGGTTTTAACCGCTTGAAAGATTCTGAGTATGTGGTAGTTCTGCTATAAAGAGTTGTAAAGAGTTATATGGTTTCAGTACAATTCATACAATTCAAACATGATTTTATACATCAGGATGTCATGCTAATTTTTGTTCCCACTACTTTCCCATACATTGGATTTAGGTATAAGGTTTTACCAATTTTCTAGCTTTATTCTGTGGATTGGGAAGTAAAAAAACTATACAATCACTTTGGAGATAATCGTCATGAATTCAGACACTTTATCAGCTCTCAAGCCTTATCTTAGTTTTGTCCATCCGATCGCGATGTGGGTATTATTGGGTATCACCTTTTATTCGATGTACTTGGGTATTCAGGTTCGGAAGACAAGATTGGCAGAAGGCGATCTCAAAAAGGAAATGATCAAAGGTCGATTTGCGATCCGCCATCATCAAATGGGTTCCGTCGTTCTTGTACTGATGGTATTGGGAGCGATCGGTGGCATCGTGGTGACTTATATAAATAATGGCAAGATTTTCATTAACGCCCATTTGTTTGCTGGTTTAGGCATGGTAGGAGTTGTTGCCATTTCTACAGCCTTAGTGCCATTTATGCAAAAGCATGACTGGATTCGTAAGGTTCACGTTTCCCTAAATATAGTTTTGATGGGATTATTTGGCTGGCAAGCCCTGACAGGAGTACAAATCGTACAGAAGATTTTAGCTTCAATGAATGCACCTGCTGCGGGCTAAATATCATCTAACCGACATTCCGCTCGTAAAAGAGGTCAGAAATAATTACAACGAGGCAATAGGGATCTCAGCGATCAAAATTCACTCTATTCTCAATAATGCTAATTTATTGAGAATCATATATTTTTAGGTAGATCCTTGAAACCATTGCTAAACGGTTGTTTTGAATTTTAATTATTTTCCTCTTCCATTACGAGCGGAATGTGGGATCTAAGAGAAAATTGAAATATTCTTTTCAGGAAATCATCTTACTTACTAATCCGATTAAATACCGTTGGAGCGCATTATGTTGTTAAGCCCAATTCAAGAATCTATTCAAAAATTACATCAGATTATTTTAGGCTTCCTTCTAAAGTTATTTCTAATGATCAGTTTCAGTTTGTTGGCGATCGCTAGTGTTCCTGCGATCGCATTAGCGGCTCCGATTATTCCCCATCCTGAAGAATTAGTTCACGCCGTTCAGGAAATTGAAGCTTTAGATGCCATGCGAACTGGTTTGGCTTCGAGCTTAGAAGGAAGTACCGAAGAACCGACACAGCAAACGATGAAAGAAGTATGTCGTCCTGTGGGAATGCAAGCCATGCAACTCAGCAAGGAAAACGGTTGGCAGGTCAAACAAATTGCGACTAAATATCGTAATCCCGCCCATGCTCCTGAGAATCTCCATGACAAGATGGCGTTGGCAAAGTTTGAGCAAGACCATGATCTAGTTGGGCTTTGGAATCGTGAAACTATCAATCAAGAGACAGGAACACGCTATTACCGCCGAATTGACGTGGAGGCAAGTTGTTTAGTTTGTCATGGGGCAAAAGATCGCCGCCCTCAGTTTGTGCAAAAAGGCTATCCTCAAGATTTAGCATATAACTTCAAAGTTGGTGACTTACGCGGGATGTATGCAGTATTTATTCCTGACGAGATCAAAAAAGAAATTCAAGATTCAGTAAATCCTTAATCATTGTTCCTATGTCTAAAAAGTTTTTTATGAAGTCAATCCAAAATTTGCTGGCTATCATTTTGTTATTTTGCCTTTTTCTGGGTATTCAACCCAAACTGATGGCATCAGAACCGATAGATAAAACTGATATTTTGTCGAGCATTCAAGGTTATCCCCGATTAGAAATGGCTGTGGATAAATATCTGATGGCAATTCCATCGGGATACTACACGATCGCAAATGTCGAAGAGTTGAAAAGTTTGATGGTCGATCGTCAAGCCCTATTGATTGACGTGCGTGAACCTTCTGAATATCAATCTGGACATATCCCTGATGCGATCAATATTCCTTTGCGGACAATATCTCGCAATTTAAGTAAAATTCCGAGCGATCGCCCTGTAATTTTATACTGTTCGACTGGCTATCGTTCCTCTATGGGCGTAATGACCTTACATCTGCTTAATTATGACAATGTAAAGGGATTTCCACCGAGCTTAGCTGGTTGGGAAAAAGCAGGAAATGCGATCGCTAAAACTTTATAAGCTAAATAATTTACCCCCTTTGAGTACTTCCTTCTAAGCCGATTTAACCACTTATTGATATATTGCTATATAATTATATTAGCAATTGTGCAGCGTAAAATGAAAATCCATATTTAAATGGAGTTTGATGGTGTAAGTCATGTATTTATACTAAAAATATCTTGGACATACCACGATTAATTTACGAGCTTACTCCAATACTTACAATTTGATAGCCTGTCTTTTGACTCGAGGATCAACGTAGTTTGGAAGTGGTGCAAGATGCAACTATTTGTTAGTTTAGGAAACCCAAAGTGAAAAAATTTATATCTGTTCTACTCCTATGTATGTTTCTCCTAGGATTTAGCCAACCTGCTTTTGCTGTAGATTTAGAGGCTGGCGCACAGTTATTTAAAGCTAACTGTGCTTCCTGTCATTCCTTAGGTAGTAATCGTGTAGTTGCAGCTAAAACCTTGAAAAAAGCAGCCCTTGAAAAGTATGGGATGTATTCTTTAGATGCCATCATTACTCAAATTTATAAGGGTAAAAATGCCATGCCTAACTTTGGTAAGAAGCTTGAGGCTGATGATATTGAAAATGTCGCTAGTTACGTTTTGGCACAGGCGGCGGCTGGTTGGAAAAAATAAGTAAAAGTGATATCGCAATCTAACAAAGGAAAATTATGAGACACGAATGCTACTTCTGTCATATCAGGACAATTGAAAAACTTATTGATAAATTTAAGCCTGATGAAAAAGTTGCAGAAGATTTCATTTTTTCAGTACATAAATTAATTGCGTCCAATTGGGAAATGTCAAATCCCAAAATAGCAACTGAAATTAACCGCATTGCTAAGATAAAACTTGGCAATGCAAATCTATATGCTGAAGAAAAATTAAAGGCGAATAATATTCTTCTAAAAAAATATTCATATTGGCAAACCATAGTAAATCAGAGCGAAAATCCTTTTTCCACAGCAGCAAAACTATCAGTTATTGGCAATATAATTGATTATGGGGCACAGAGTGTAAATGACAACATATCGGATCAGATCGAATTTTTATACAAAAAAGATTTGAAAATTGATATGACGGCAGAATTAAAAAACGAAATAAGCAAAGCTAAAAGTGTTTTATATTTAGGCGATAATTGTGGCGAAATAGTTTTTGATAAATTGTTTATTGAAACAATGAAACATCAGAATATAACTTTTGTTGTACGAGGAGCGCCTGTAATTAATGATGTAACACTTGAAGATGCTAATCAGGTAGGTATGGATAATATATGCAGGGTCATTTCTAATGGTTTTGATGCACCTTCAACACTCATTGAATTATGTTCAGACGAATTTGCAGCAGAATACAACAATGCTGACCTTATCATATCGAAAGGACAGGGAAATTTTGAAGGTCTTATGGAAAGTACTCATCCAAATATCTTTTTTCTATTAATTGCTAAATGTGACCCAATAGCCAAATTATTGGGTGTTAATAAAAATGATATGGTAGTTTCCAAATTAATTTTATGAACGTATGCAACGCCACAATTGTCGCCTCACAAAAATTTATGTGCAGACTTACTAAAATTAGTATACTATTGAGAATATAAGTCAATAAATTAGCATTATATGAGCATCACTATATCTAATACTCACCTTGGCGATCTCAAGGCAGGTCAGTCTGCAACTATACTTGCCATGCATATTGAAGCTGGATTACAGCATAGATTTAATGCGCTTGGATTTCGCTGTGGGCAAGAAATCCATGTGCTACGTCAAGGCGGATGGATGAAAGGACCTTTGCATGTGCAGATTGGTATGACCGAGGTTATGTTGCGTCGTTGTGATGCCCGTCATATATCTGTTACGGCCGTCGGAGTGGCTGCATGAGACAAATTGCGGTTTTGGGAATGCCCAATACAGGTAAATCAACCTTTTTCAACCGATTTACTGGCTCCCATGCCCATATTGGTAACTGGCCAGGAGTTACAGTTGACTTGATGATGGCTGAGGTTAAATTAGGCGAAGAGTTGGTTGAAGTTATTGATTTACCAGGGATTTATGACTTACGGGGATTTTCGGAAGATGAGGCGGTAGTGAGATGTTTTCTAGAGAAAACCCCCCTCAACTTAGTCCTAATTATTCTCAATACGGCTCAGATTGATCGCCAAATGATTTTGCCACTGCAAGTGAGGCAATTAGGGTTGCCCGCTTTGCTGATGCTAAACATGGCTGATGAGGCAAATCGGTTTGGGGTCAAAGTGCAGCCTGAGGTGTTAGCGCAACGTCTGGGAATGCCTGTGCTGCCAATCAGTGCTAAGTATGGGATGGGTTATCAGAAGGCGATTGCCACGATTACTCAATCTCTCCAGCAGCACCCAGACTTAGTTCAGATTAAAGGGCTGGAAGAAAATTTACTGAATGATCGGCAACTTGCAGATGAACTCAAGGACATACTTGATGGTGCTGTGCAAATCCCCTTAAGACTCTCAGACAAATGGACTAGGGGTTTAGATCGGATTTTATTACACCGATTCTTGGGGTTGCCGCTTTTCTTTGCCGCAATGTATTTCATATTTCAAACAATCTATGCGATCGGGTCACCATTGCAACAGTTGCTTGGAAATGGGTTGAACTGGTTTAAGGGAATTGCCTTGGAACCATTGTTCTCATCGTTACCAGCTTTTTTGAAAGGATTTCTGATTGATGGACTATACGCGGGAATCGGTACTGTAGCAGCGTTCCTACCCGTAATTTTTCTGTTTTTTCTTTGTATGGCGATCGTTGAAGATAGTGGGTATCTATCCAGAGCCGCATTTTTGATGGATGCCTTTATGGAAAGATTGGGATTAGATGGGCGATCATTTGTGATGTCACTGATGGGTTTTGGCTGTAACGTGCCTGCAATTTTGGGAACGCGAGTAATGCGATCGCAAGGTTTACGGATGCTGTCGATGTTAGTAATTCCATTTTCCTTATGCTCGGCACGATTAAACGTATTCCTATTCATGTCTACGGCTCTGTTTACAGCAAATCAATCATCTCTGGTCGTTTTCAGTCTCTACATGATGAGTTTTGCGGCGGCGCTGCTTACAGCTTTAATCTTTAAAGGCAAATTTCCCAGTCAAGAACCTTTAGTACTGGAGTTACCGCCCTACCGTTTACCGACTTTCAAACAAATTATGGTGCGTGCTTGGTGCGAGGTAAAACATTTTTGGATCTGGTCGCGCAAGTTTATTATTTTTGGTGTGATTGCAATCTGGCTACTAAACAATCTTCCTACCAATGTTCCTTCGGCAAGTGCTCAGACTCTTTCTGGCATGATTGGACAAGCATTACAGCCATTGTTTGCGCCCATTGGTATCAACCCGCAGCTTACAGTCGCTCTATTTTTTGGGTTTATTGCTAAGGAGATTGTTTTAGGTGGATTGGCTGTAATCTATGGTCAAGCTGAAGGGGGCGATTTGGCTGGGGCGATCGCCCAACAAATTGACTGGGTTCAGGGTTATAGTTTTATGCTGTTCACCTTGCTCTATGTGCCATGTCTATCTACGATCGCGGTGATCAAGAGCGAATCAAAAAGCATAAAATTTGCCATGCTCTCTGTTGGTTGGTCAGTTGGACTAGCTTGGATTACTAGTTTTATCTTCTACCAAGGCGCGAGGTTATTGGGATATTGATTCTAGTTAACGCATCCAGCCACGGCTTTGTCCGCGATCTAAGATCGCCTTTACCTCTTGCTGCGAGAGGACTTGAGGGATATAAGATCCACCTTGTCGTTCGATCTGTCTGACGAAGGCTTGCAAATGATTATAGGAACCTTGCAATAGATTGTTATAAAGATTTTTAAGTTGAGGATCAGCAGTCGCATTCAGGCGATCGCGCAAATCTTTAATATCGGTTTCTTCAATGAGTGCACCCACCTTTAAAGCTTCTTGTCGCGAAGTCTGTCCTCGCTTGACCAGTTGCACATACATAGCGGACAGTTGCGGATTGGTAAATACACCCACTTGATCGTTCACGACAGGATCGACAACACCATAGGACTCCATCACCATTTTCACCCGATTCATATGGCGTTGCTCAGCCTCGGCAATATTACTGAAACTGCGTACATTCCATTGCCGATCCAACGTCTGATAAACATCCCGCGCCATTTTTTCTTCTTCACGCATAAACTTCAATCCTTCGATATCAGCATTGGTTAGCGCTTGAGCAATAACAACAGAATTATTTGCGTTTTGAGCATAAACAAATGCAACTGGAAGTAGACCCATACAACTAGCGATCGCAATTCCCAAGACAGTTCTCTTATTAGATTTCAACATGGTTTTTCATTCATCAGTATATAGATTTATAGATGTTTAGACTGCATGGATCACTATTAAGTTCAATTAAACCTGACAATTCAAACAGTACTTTATTTCCTACCAAAAAGTTGAATCACGGCGGCTTTACCAGCATGAAAGCGACCTTCCAATAACTCGCGTTCTATGTCCATCGTAATTTCCCATTGGAGACCAACTAATTCCTGCTGCAACGTGGTAATAGCAGGAAGCATATCAATATTTTTTGGACCTCCTGTATTATATTGCAGTTGTTTTGGGGCAAAGGCTTCGAGGATAAAAACACCGTTCGGTCTTAGTCCCATTACAGCTTGACCATACACCTTAGCTCGCAAATCTGAGGGCAGATGGCAAAAGATAGAAATAATTCCATCCCAAGTTTGAGGTTCAATTACAAAATCAGCGAGATCGTTATGAATTGTGGCGATCGCCACTTGTTTCTCTTGCGCTAGTTTTTGAGCTTTGGCAAGCCCTACCGAAGATTGATCTACGGCAACGACTTCATAACCTAAAGAAGCCAGATAAGTTCCATTACGTCCTTCTCCTTCTGCCAAACAAAGGATTTTCCCTTGAGGAATTTTCGATGCTACCGAAATCAGAAAATCATTGGGTTCAGTCCCATAGATATATTCTGATGTATCAAAGCGTTCATCCCACATGATTAGTCAACCTTACTCAACCTTAATAAATCCAAGGAATTAGTTTTTTAACCTGCGATCGATATTGATCATAGCCAGAGAATTTATTACTCAACCATGATTCTTCTTTTCTGGCTTTGAGGTCAAAAAACAATAGAAAAAGTATTGCCCCGATCGCATGAACAAAACTCAATTGCCAACAACTATAGGCGATCGTAAGGAAAATTACCCCACTATAAATGGGATGCCTAACTATGGCATACACACCACCAGTTACCAATTCTCCATCATGTTTAGGATGGGGCAAAGGCGTAAGATTACTTCCCAATTCTAAGCTGCCGAAAAGCAATAATAGAGCCGCAATTAGACTGAAAAGACCTGTCAAGCCCCAACCAGCATATTGCCAGAGTGGCGATACACTATCTAAAGCGATCGTTGGATAGATGGGTAATAACACAAATCCAACGGAGAGAACTGTTTGACCGAGTACCCAATACTCGCCCTTCTCACCGCGCCACGATTGGGCTGAGAATCCCCAGTCTTTAAATTGGTTCATATCTCTTTATGATCTTGTATGTATATTGTATAGCGGTCTAAGCAACTAACTCTGCCATGAGTTCGGCAACAGGAATAATCCGTTCAGCCCGTCCAGCGTTACTGCCTGAAAAAATTAGCCCATTCTCGATGTCGCCTCTTGCGGCTTTGTCTAATACCTGAATAATGCAGTAATATTTCTGCTCGTCACGACATTTGCAATTATGTAGACAACTCGCTAGACAGCGTTTATCTAAGTCAGGAGAACCTGCGATCGCCAGATCAACAAAAGTATTTCGCAATGCTCTTCCTGGCATTCCCACAGGACTGGAGATAATTACCACATCTTCTGGTTGAGCATGAAGGTGAAACTCCTTATAACGAATGTCGGCATCACATTCATCGGTGGTAATGAATCTCGTACCAATTTGTACACCACTGGCTCCCAATGCCAACATACGATCGATATCGCCTCGATCCCAAACGCCACCTGCGGCAATTACAGGAATTGTCTGACCGAATTCCTGTTTTAGATATTCGACCAATTCTGGAATTACCTGTTCGGCATCTAAGGCGCGATCGCCTAATTCCTCCAATTTAGCTCCCAGATGTCCACCTGCGGAATTAGGATTTTCGACAATCAAAGCATCTGGCAATCTTCTGAAATTACGTTCCCATTTACGGCAAATAATTCTGGCGGCACGAGTACTAGAGACAATTGGCACTAGTGCAACATCAGGATAGTCTGCGGTATATTCTGGCAATTGCATCGGCAATCCTGCACCAGAAATAATCAGATCTATACCCTGTTCGGCTGATGTGCGAATTAATGTTTCATAATCTTGAGCTGCAACCATGACATTGACAGCCAGAATGCCATCAGGGCTTAGGCTTCGAGCTTTTTTAATTTCATCAATCAGCGCTAGTCGGTTTGCCTCAAAAAATTGTTCTCTACGCTTGCGAACATTGGGCTGAGTGATATCAAAATACGGAGAATTTAATCCTAAAGCGACTGCTGATATCACTCCCACGCCGCCCTGATTCGCAACCGCCGCCGCCAGATTTGCCCCTGAGATCCGAATCCCCATTCCTCCTTGAATGATGGGATAGCGGACAAGATGTTGACCAATTTGGAGTGAGGGTAATATTTGCATTTTCAAAACCTGCATAGACTAGGGATTCGTATTTATAGTGTACAACAAATTATAGCTATATAGTTATAGAATGGTTCAACAAAGGAGCCTTCTATAAAGAGAATTTCTTTCTAGGCGTTTTATAATTACCTTTTGGGTCTTTCTTTACCTATTCACTGTGAAAACGTAGATAATCGTATTGCAGCATCCATTCCATCAGTAATGCTCGGCATTGTAAGCAAATTAAATCCTTTAGTAGCTTGTGCAATCCTTCAGTATTGATAGGGTAGGCTAAACTATCGGGTGGAAATTTTGCTGTTGATTGAATATGAGCAATAAAGCCATAGAGTTTCTGATTAGAAAAAGAACTGTTTACTGACCATCCCTCTGAGTTTAAGGGAATAATCTGGGCGATCGCCTCTAGCTCTATTCCTAATTCACGCTTTAATATAGCGATCGCAGCTTGTTCAGTAGTTTGTCCATTGTTTACGCGCCCACCAGCAAAGTCTAAGGTTGTTTTGCTAATTCCTACGCGATAGTTAGGAGATGGCAGCAGGATGCGATCGCCTTGAATTGCTAAAACAATTACCGAATCAGCTTTCTCAATTCGCCAATATTCCAAAATTTCGCCGCGATCGTCTTGCAAATGTTCGCCAATTAAAGTCATCCATCGTGATTGGAGTTCGAGGAAGCGATCGCAATTTTGCCAGTCTTTGCTCATTTAAAAACTCAAAACCTTACTCAATAAATGATGGCTTTAATCAATCTCCATAGGCACTACCAACGACTTTGCCACGAAATACAACATAATTATAGATGTTGTAAAACAACATGATCGGAATCAGTACACCAATGAAAGTGAGCATAAATACTAAGGCACTAGGAGCCGCCGCCGCTTGATAGATTGTAATTTGGTTGGGAATAATGTAAGGAAATACAATCAGTCCTAACCCAACAAAAGTGATTAGAAAGATCAAAATTGTCCAGATAAACGGTGTATTTTCTTCTTCACGATTTAGGCTGCGTAACAGCGCCCAAATCAGCAACACACCGAGAACTGGAATCACTGCGAAAATATAAACCAAAGGAGCGCTAAATAGTCGTGTTCGCGCCGCTTCATAAACAATCGGCGTGGCGATCGTAATCACGATCGCACCGATAAATGTGGTAATTGCGGCAATTTTGGAGGTTTTAAAGTGGGTTTTTTGGAGTTCTCCTTCTGTTTTTAAAATCAAGTAGGTAGAACCGATCAAGACATATCCTTGAATTAGCGTCAGCGCTACCAGCATCGATCGCCAATCTAGCCAATCCCAAGTAGATCCGATAAAGTGTCCTGATGCATCAACTTTAATCCCTTCAATCACACTACCAAGGGCAAATCCTTGTCCTAAGGCGGCGATAAAACTGCCAGCCCCAAAAGCAAAATTCCAAAATGCTTTGTTATTGGAATGTTCGCGAAATTCAAAGGCTACGGCTCGAAAAATCAAGCCGAATATCATAATAAAAATGGGGATATACAGAGCGCTGAGGATTGTGGCATAGGCGAGGGGGAATGCGCCAAACAATGCACCTCCCATGATCACTAGCCAAGTTTCATTAGCATCCCAGATATTTCCTAAACTAGTCATGAGAATACTGCGTCGTTCTTCATCGGAACTGGTAAGGGAGAGAATACCTACACCAAGGTCAAAGCCATCAAGCATGACATAAAGAAATAGAAATAATGCCAGAATTACAAACCAGACTTGCGGCAGAAAATGTACTAATGCTTCCATGAAATTTACCTAGAAATTATTTATTCCGAGATACACAGCGCAAAGTGTTGTGTATCGTCACTTCTTTACTGTTGCGTTTCGATGGGGCGTTGATCGGGAACAAATATGGCTGGCTCTGTTGCGATCGCCAATTTATCAGTTCCATACACTTCAGGAATAGAAATCTCCATGTTAGGCCCATGACCGATAATCTTGCTACCAAAATACAGAGTTGCAACTAGCAAGATCGAGTAAACCACGGCAAACAAGGTTAGGGAAGTCAGCACATTACTTGCGGGAATATGCGAAGCCGCATCAGCCGTGCGAATTTGCCCATACATCGTCCAAGGTTGTCGCCCTACACATCGGACAATCCAACCTGATTCCACCGCGATATAACCTAGAGGAGCCGCAAAAATCCAAGTGCGAAGTAGCCATTTTTGATCGGCAATTTTGGCGTTTGAGAGGTTACCCAATAGCCATTGCAGCACACTCCAAAGCATCAGCCCAGCTAGAAAAAAGCCAATGCCACTCATAACCCGAAAAGAGTAGTAAATCAATCCCACCATGTGCGGGCGATCGCTATATGGCCATTCTTTTAATCCCAGCACAGGCGTAGTGAGATTTTTCTTGAACTCTAGAACATAGCCTAATCCATTGGGAATCGTAATCTCCCATTTATTACTTTGCGTTGCTTCGTCAGGAATAGCGAGCAAACTCCAATCCGCGGGTTGTCCCGCAGGGCTAGTTTCCCATTTTGCTTCCATCGCGGCGAGTTTAGTTGGCTGATATTGGGCAACCTGTTCCGCACTTAGGTGTCCGATATAGATTTGTAAAGGCGTAACTGCGATCGTAGCAACGAGGACGATTTTTAGCGACTTAGCAAAAAACTCCTGATGGCGGTTATTGAGAATATACCAAGCGCTGATACCACCAATTACAAATAAAGAGGTTTCCAAGGTCGCAAAAAACATATGCGATACGCTTTTCACCATAAAGGGATTTGCGATCGCCTGAAAGTAATCACTCACAATAAACTTGCCCTGTACCATTTCTCCACCTGCTGGAGTTTGGAGCCAAGAATTAGCGACCAAAATCCAAAAAGTAGAAAGGTTAGCACCAAAGGCAACCATGATCGTCGCTAGGTAATGAATAGCAGGATGCACGCGCCCCCAGCCAAAGAGCATGATGCCCAGAAATCCAGCTTCAAGCATGAAAGCCATAGCTCCTTCAAAGCCAAGAATACTCCCAAAGAAGTCACCCACCGCTTCAGAAAAAGGAGCCCAATTTGTTCCGAACTGGAACTCCATCGGTAATCCTGATGCTACACCAATCCCAAAATTGAGAACGAAAAGTTTTGACCAAAATCGAGCATGACGATAATAATCGGGGTTACGGGTCTTTAGCCATAATCCTTCCACAATTACTAAGTAGATCGACATGCCTGTGGTTAGGACTGGCCAAAGCATATGAAAGATTGCGGTGAGCGCAAACTGCATTCGCGACAGTGCAACGGTATTTGATAAAAGATCCATGATTTCTCTAAGAATGGATTATAAGAGTGAACTAAAGACTAGAAAGCATCAATTTTAGGAATACTCTAGTTTGCTAAAAGCTTTGACAGTAGCTTTCTTACAAAAGTCTTAAGGTTTTTGGAAGTAAAAAAATCAAAAAACAAGAAGTGGTATAAAGTACCACTTTTTATTTTGTCTAACACCAAGACTGTTCATCAGGTGGGTTATTGAGTAATTCTCGAATATTTGCCTCGATCACCCGATAACCAACATTGCCATTCAGCCTCTGCCGACCCTCATTAAAAATTAAGGTCGGGCTAACGGAAACCGTATGCTCCTTGACTAACTCAAAATCTTTTGATAGCAATGCATAAGCCTCACCACTATCGATCTGTTTTTGAATAGAAGCGATCGCAATACCTAATTTCTCAGCGATCGCAAACTGGACATTGCGATCGCTAATATCAGCAAGTTGAGTAAAAAATGCTTCTCGAAGCGCCCAATTTACCTTTTCAAAAACTTTCTCTGATTTAGGAATAATTCCCTTGATTTCCAATAGTTGAATCGCATTCAGGAATAAATGACAGGCTGTCGATGAAGTGGGAGTGTCTGTCACCCAAACATCAGGATGGACGGTAATGTGAGGAAATTTTTGGGCAATTAGTTAGTCATCGTTTGTTGTAACTCTTCAGGTGGGGTGGATGGAGAGTTTGGAGACTCTTCATCCAGAGCCTGTTTATGACTGATGCGATCGCCATAGTACATGAGCGGAATCACAAATAGGGTGAGGAAAGAGGAAGTTAACATTCCTCCTAACAAAGCCCAAGCCAGTCCTGACCATACGGGATCACTGAGAATGGAGAGAGTTCCTAACATTGTAGTCACACTGGTGAGTATGATCGGGCGAAAACGCACGGCTCCTGCTTCGATAATTGATTGTTTGAGTTCACCACCCATCTTGAGTTTGTCGCCAATAAACTCAATCAGCACGATCGCATTTCTGACCACAATCCCTGCAAGGGCAATCACGCCGATCATCGCGGTAGCACTGAAGTAAACTCCATTGACAGCAAAGACAAGTAGGATTCCAATTAGGGCGAGAGGAATCGTGCCGAGGATAATCAATGGCACTTTGAAGCTACGGAACTGCCCGACAAGGACCAAGTAAATCAGGATCACCGCCACCAGCATAGCGAGACCGAGATCGCGAAATACATCTAGGGTGAGTTTCCATTCGCCATCCCATTGGATGTAGTAACCTTTGGGGAGGGGATGCTGGAAGAAGTAAATAATCTGCTCGATCACCGCATATACGGAAGAGCGATCGCCCATTTCGCCCATAACATAGGTGACAGGTCGTTGATCCTTATGTAAAATCGGCTCATCAACGGTGCTAGGGATGAAAGTGACTAATTCGCTGAGGGGAACTAGCGAACCCTTGGCGGTTGGTAGTTGAATGCGACTGAGATCGTCAATGCTCTGACGATTGGCATTGGCAAAGCGGACTTGAAGTCCCACGGGAGCGAGTTCGCCTGCGATTTTGAGGGTCGAGACTTGAGAACCTGCGATCGCCATATTCATCGTTTGGGCGATATCTTGGGTAGTCAGTCCTACGCGATTAACTTTTTCGCGATCTACGACTAAGCGCATTTGCGGAATTTGATTTTTAACAGAATCGTCGATATCAACAACTTGAGATGTTTCGGCAAATACTTGTCGAACTTGCTTAGTAATCTGGCGCAGAGTTGCATAATCTTTGCCGTAGATTTCTGCTAGCAAGGTGGAGCGCACGGGAGGTCCTGGAGGATCTTCCACGAGTTTGACGATCGCATTATATTTCTGAGCAATTTCCGTGAGTTTAGGACGTAAGTTTAAGACAATTCCTTCTGATTGGATGGAACGCGCATCTTTATTGGTGAGATGAACCCGAATATCAGCATAATGCTCGCCGAAGCGATCGGTTGCTCCCCGCAACATACCATTGAAGTCAATGGGTGCGCCCATGCCCACATAGGTCTCAAAATTAGTGATTTCAGAGGTTTGGCGCAACACCGATTCCAAGTCTTGAACGATGCGATCGGTTTCCACTAGTTTTGTTCCCAATGGACTATCCAATTGGACTAAAAAGGTATCCTTATTAGCTTTGGGTAACAGTCTAAACTTGACAGCTTGGGTGATCGGCAGCAAAAAGGAAGCTAACATCAACCCTGTAATGAAGAACAAAACAAAGCGGCGACGAGTTGCCGAATTCAGTAAAGGGTTCATCAGCTTTTGATAGAAATGATAGATGCGAGTACTCTCGATCGCGGTCGGCTGATGTTCTGACTGATGCTCGGCATCTAAAGATTTTGGCTTGATTTTGATCAGACGCAGGGCAAGAAATGGGGTGATCGTCAGTGCAAGGCTGGTGCTGACCATCATCGCCACTGGCACATTGAAGGGAATAGGCTGCATATAAGGTCCCATCATGCCCGTAACAAAAGCCATTGGCACGAAGGCAAGGATCACCGTGATTGTGGAAAGAATGATGGGTGTTCCCAATTCATTCACCGCCATCACCGCCGCTTGGGTTTTCTGCCGCCAATTCATATTGGGGGTTTCTTCAAAATAACGATGAATGTTTTCAGTAACAGCGATCGCATCATCTACGAGGGTTCCCAAAGCCAAAATCAGCGCAAATAGGGTAATACGATTGATGCTTTGTCCTGCAACCCAACCGATAGCTAAGGTTCCTGCTAAGGTCAAGGGAATCACAAAAGCCACAATGGAGGACTCGCGCCAACCTAAGAAAATCACTAGTAAGGCGACAACCGTAAAAATAGCGATTCCTAAACTTTGATAGAGATCGCCCACGGCGCGATCGGCGGTTTGACCATCATTACGGGTAACGGCGATGGTAATACCCGATGGCAATTCAGGCTTTAGTTCTTCAATGCGTTGGAAAATCTGTTGGGCAACGGTGACGGCATTGGTTCCCTTTTGCTTAGCAAGACCAATAGTAATCGCGGGTTGGGCGGTAAATTCGCCTTTGGGTTTGGCTTTGGTGTCAGGATAGGGAATACTCACATCCCAATCTTGACGATAGTTTAGGCGCGACAGGGTAATGCGATCGCTAAAGTCATCCACTACCGTTGCCACATCCCGCAGATAAATTGGGGAAGTGGAACCTTGTCCAAAACCGACAATCACTTCACCGACATCATTGACAGACTGAAAGAGATTGCCACCATCGATAAATAATCGCGTCTTGCCAATGGCAATATCACCCGCAGGCAAACGCACATTTTCCCCTTGGAGACGTTGGGCGATTTGGAGCGGTGATAATTTATAGCTGGCGAGTTTATCAGGATCAAGATCTACGCGAATGGCGCGGGGTTGACCGCCTGCGATCGATAGATTAGCGGTATTAGGGATACTACGAAGATCTTCCAATAGGCGTTCACCAATGCGGCGCAGTTGATTGTCGCTGTAGTCCTTGCCCGTAATTGTCAGGGTCACAATCGGCACATCGTCAATAATGACAGGTTTTACGAGATAGCTTGCTCCCTTAGGCAGTAGATCCTGATAGCTATATAAATGGTTTTGCAATTTAAAGAGCGAGTCTTCCCAATTCTGCCCCACTGAAAATTGTACGGTTACCTTGGCTCCAGAATCTTGAGAAGCGGAATAAATATGCTCAACGCCAGAAAGTTCTCTCAGTTTCGATTCAATCGGTGTGGTCAGAGTTTTTTCGACAACGATGGCTGATGCACCTGGGTAAGCCAGATAGACTTCAGCCGCAGGAACAATGATCTGTGGATTCTCTTCTTTGGGAGTAAGAATGACTGCGCCTAGACCAAAAATCACGAGTACCGCAATTATCAAAATTGTCAGTTGCGAGTTGATAAAGTAGGCGGTAATGCGCCCGATCAAGCTGTAATTTTGCGAGTTCTTATTGTCAGACATGGTGGTAATCGGGAGATGGGAAAGATATGAGAATGTTAATTAACCTGAACTGCCGTTCCATTTTTGAGATCTGTGGGTGGTTGTAATACGATGCGATCGCCATCAGCTAATCCTGAAAATACTTCGATCGCATCACCCGTGACTCGTCCTGTGGTAATCGGCTGGAAATTGGTCTGACCCGCAACTACCTTAAAAACTCCCGTGACCCCAAACTGCTTGACTAGGGCAGTCTGCGAAATCATCAATGCTTGGCGATCGCCCACTTTTGCCACCGTGGAGTTAGTTGCCACCGTGGGATTAGTTAACTTTAGCCTGCCAAACATTCCTGAAATCAGCCCCGCAGTTCCATTCAAAGTCACCTTGACCATAAAATTGCGCGTGGTGGGATCGGCGGCAGGAATGATATGACTGACCGTACCTGACACTTCGCGATTGAGAGCATCTATATACACCGAGACCTTCTGCCCCTGACGGATTTGCGCGATCATTGCTTCGGGAACTTGCGTACTAAATCTCAAGCGATCGCTACTTTCGAGCGTCACGAGCGACTGTCCCGGTCCCGCTAACGCTCCAACTTCTGTATGCTTACGGGTGACAATGGCATCAAAGGGCGCTGTGATCGTTCCATAATTAAGGCTTGCTGATACTTGGACAACTTGAGCCTGAGCCTGACTGACTTGAGCCTGCGCTTCTTTCATCATTGCCTGAGACTGGCTAATCCCCGCTTTGATTTGTTCAAAACGGGCTTGGAGCATTTGGACTCTTGTATTTGCCTGATCGAGCAATTGCTGACTGACAGCACCTTCAGACTGCAAAATCTTCATGCGTCTTTGTCCAAGCTGAGCCTCAGCAAGTTCAGCTTCTACTTCCACTAACTGTCCCAGAGATTGCTGTAATCTTGCGTCACTATTTTGATAATTGGATTGCGCCATAGTCACCCCTGCAAGGGCTTGATTACTTTGCGCCCGAATATCCGCCACATCAATTTCGACAAGAGAATCTCCCGCCTTGACGCGATCGCCTTCCTGTACTGTCAATTGGGTGATTTGCCCCATGACCCGACTGGTGAGGGTGACATTTTCAAGGGGTTCTATACTGCCTGTGAAGACGCGCAGGATATCTACGCCCTGTTTACGGGCGATTTCTGTGGTTACGCGCAATGGCGTGGAAGTGCTTGCCACCGACAAAACTGGTGCAGGTTGGGCGTTTTTTTCCGACTGACTCCAGATCATGCCACCCGTAACCAGAATTAGCCCTGAGGCAACTCCAATGATGAGAAATTTATTTCCCAGTAATGAGGATCTCAAGCCTCGCCTTTTGTTCTGGATTCCATTTTGGCTTTTATCAGTGGTCATCATATTCATTTCTCCATTTTCCTGTAATACCGAGTTCAAAAATGACAAAGTCATTTTTTATATATGTACTAAGGCTTAACCCCACGATGTACTTCGTATTCAGCACTTTGCCAAGCTAATAAACCACCTTTGAGGCTATAAACTTTGCTGAAACCCTGAGTAACCAGCCATTGGACCGCCATATCGCTACGATGTCCTGATAGACAAGTAATTGCGATCGCCCGATCTTTGGGAATCTCTTTGAGAATGCGATCGCGACTATATCTTTGCGCTCCCGCAATATGTCCGATGAAATATTCAAACCATCCGCGCACATCAACGACTAATAATTGATTCTGACGCGATTGCAGTTGAGAAGGTGAGAGGGGAGAAGATTGCATAGGTTGTGATTTGGCTTGTTTATTAGTTGATTTAGCTTTCATGTTGTTCTCTTGTTTAAACTCTAGTCATTACCGAAAAGGATTTGATAAAAGGAGTTGCCATGCGGGGATCTTTAACCATGGCGGTGTAATCTCCCACGTAGAATTGCAATTTACGAGTTATGTACGCCATGCTCAAGCCCATCATGTCCAAACCTTTAGTTTTCCACTTTTGCCAATGTTCGCGATCGGCGCGTAAATCCCAGTTTAAAGTCTGTCCTTCATAGGCTCCTGCGGCAACTACCCTTCCTTCCTGAACGATGAGAACGCCCAATGGATGAGGATCGTTGGTGAAGCCATAAGCGATCGCCGAATTAAAATGAATCTTAGCAAGAGCATCGGCTAGCTCGGATTCTGCATTCCATTGTTCGCCGAAAGCTTGCATCCATGTGGGTGAAAATAAATCTGTCATCTTTTACTCCAAAATAATTTTAGTAATTAGCCACAGTTTGCCATTCCGCGACTAGTGAAGGCGGAACCGATAGTCTAATCGCTTCTCCTTTGACAGTTGGCAAAGAAAGCTGCAAGGGAATCTCTGCTTGCAACTCCGATAACAAAGGCTGAAGATCGTACTGCCCAATGTTAGGCTGAGATCCCTCTTTGAAAATGTTGCTAGAGGTATCAGTCGCGGTGAGGGTTTTACCCAAAGAGTTGGTTAAGGTCAAAGATTGAGCATGATCGATCGCCACCATATTTGGGAAGCCAACTAATCGCAACTCAAAACTGCTATTGCCATCAGGACGGATACGTTTAAAAGCAACGGTTTGCCAAGTGTTGCCATGTTGATCTTGCAGCGATTGTCGAGACTGATAAACCATTTGATTTGGTGATTCTTCCAGTTGCCGAATTGCTGCTGACGCACTAGGAGCATCAAGAATTCCTAATCCTATCAACGCAAAAATTGCGATCGCACCAACCAACAATAACCACGAGAAGAATTTCCGAATTTGACATGACATAACGTTAGTTCCTAATTTTCTTTTATAAATGATTTATAAATGGATTGAATCTTTACGACCAAAATTGCAAAATGTCATTAACTCCTTATCAATAACGCGGTAATATCGCCAAACACTATCTCGCCGACAGGCGACAACTCCCGCATCCTTCATCAATCGCAAATGTTTAGATACATTGCCTTGATGCAGTCCTGTGCGATCGCAAATATCCTGCACATTGCGCTCTTGGTTGCAAATTGCCATCAAGATTTGCAGTCGGGTAGGATCTGCCAAGGCTCGAAAGCGATTTGCCAGAGTTTCCAATTCGCTAGGATTGAGAGTAATCTCCATATCTGCTTCTACCATTTAAAATTAGGGTGCTGCTGATTCCCATTTTTAGACCTTTGTTGGCAACGCTTCGACTAGACGTTCCGCAACCACTTCAATCGGTTCCACTAATGGCAGCCCGATCGCCCGAAAACCCCAATGCTCAAGCCAAGGAATCGTCCAACCGAGGCGCATTTTCATCAGGAAATATTTCTCAAATCCTGCCTTCATCCAAGGCACCCAAATACCGTGATAAATTAAAGCGCGGTGGCGATGCCCTGATGCGTCAGGCAAAAGCGGATCGGCGAGAAATAGCGCTCCCGTATTGCCAAAATCCGCAAAACAAACTGCCTGTAAAGTTGGCTTGATCTGCTTACCAGAAAGAACTCCCAACTCTAGAGCAATGTTATGAGCAACGGCTAACGCCATTTCTTCTGACATCAGCCCTACCTTTGGTGCGCCCGTGGGAATCGGCGTTTGTTCGACAGCCTTTAGTTGAGTAACAACACCAACGGCATAAATCGACTCAAACTTTGGATGGCGGTAAGTCGGCAGCACAGGAATAAATCCCTTAGCATCCGTCAATCCCTCCACTTCACGAAGAAATTTGGGACCCCGAAAAGGTGGCAAGACCATCGTAAATTTAGAGGGAATCACGCGCCCATCTTCTAAATGCACAGCCTCAGGTTCAAAACGGGCGATCGCTGTATTTTCCATCAGTTCGATTTCTCGATCTGCCATAAACTTACGCATCAGCCAGCGAGAGCTTGCCATACCGCCAATTCCTAGGTGTCCTGCGTATGGTTCTGCGGTAATGAAGGTAATAGGAACTTGCGCTCGCAACCCTCTTTTCTTCAACTGATCATGGATCAAGAATGCAAACTCATAGGCGGGTCCAAAACAACTCGCGCCTGGTGATGCACCCACCACGATTGGTCCTAGATTGACCAAGAATTTTTGCCATGCTTCACCAGCCAATAGCGCATGGTGCGGATTACAAATCGATTGGGTATAGCCGACTTCAGGACCTAATCCCTTCAAAGCATCCATAGCAAGTTCGGGACCTGTGGCAATCACGGCATAGTCATAGTCAAGAATGCGATCGCCTTGATCTTGTGAACCGATCTCGCTGATTGTAATTTGTTGCGATCGCGGATCGATGGCTGTAACCGCAGCATGAATAAACTCAATGCCATGTTTAGTGACTGTTTTCGCTAAATCTAACTGGATGCTTTCAAGGGATTTTAATCCCAAGGCAACCCAAGGCAAGGAAGGAACAAAAGTAAACTTTGGTTGATTGGAAATAAGCGTGATCTGATGTTCACGAGGCAGCACATGCCTCAACTCATAGGCGGATGGCAATCCTCCCAATCCAGCACCAATTACAACAACACGAGCCATAATCTCGACTCCTAATAATTAAGTTTTAAATGTTAAATCTTGAATGTTAAATCTTGAATATCGATACTTTTACTCTCTCACTCCCAGTTTTTGTAGTACCACAATCAAAGGACACCATTTGGTAAAGGCTGATTGCAGCAAGTTCAAACCTACAAAAGCAGTTAAGAATAACCAGTTTGCATTAATAAGGGATAGAGACAAGCTAAGCAACACCATACTGCCTGCGACCAGACGTACCCACTGCGCTTGAGTCCATGACCGTCTAAGAATATTCATTGGTTTTAGCCTTATATTTTCCAATAACTCCATATAATCATTATACTACCATACAGTAATATAATTACTAATTCAAAATATTATAAAGTGTTTATATTTAAGAAATCAAAAAATAGCGTGCAGCGAGTTGTATTTAGCTCAATTTTTGGGGTCGCCATACTAGAGTCAAACTAATTCCACAAAAAAGGAGTAACACTTAGCGGTACTCCCTTTTTTAGACTTTAGGAAAACTTACATCACTTTTAAGCGTAGCTTTTTGTTTTTCCTTTAATTTTTCTTGTACCTGCTTTAATAGATGTAGACTGCCGTAAACCTTCTAGTTGTTTTAACTGTTGCGACTGTTCTTGCAATCGAATAGAGAGGCGATCGCCCACTAATTCACATAAATCGAAAATAAATGGCTCCACAATCTCGTAATACACGCTTACTCCTTGAGGAGTTCTAGATACAATCCCCGACTGAGCTAAAATTTTCAGGTGCTTTGAGACATTGGCTTGTCCCAACCCTGTTTGTTCCATAATTTCAGTAACATTCTTCGAGCCTGACTTCAGGGAACATAACACTTGCAGTCGGCTGAGTTCAGATAACACCTTAAAGTAATCAGCAACTTGAGTAAGGGCAGCAGGATTGAAAGTCATATTATGAGATAAGGAATTTGAATTTATACTTTGCCTTCATTATACATACTTATGCCCCATTTAGTTCATATTGCCATATAGTCATATAGCTAGTTCTTGAAAGAGAAAAAGTATAAGAATCTCAGCTTTCACTTCAAAGAAAAACAATCAAAATCTAAAAAAATACAAGAAATCAACTTTTTCAACAATATGTGAATGTTGGCATAGCCAGAAAATCTTTAGATCGGCTAAGTTTCTTCTTTTCTGGTTTTAAGAGTTTACCAAAAAGTAAATGATCCCATTACTTAAGAAAATTGCTGCTATAGGAGTGGGCGATCCCAGTGATTTCTAAGGTAAATAAAGGATCGATTATTTTCTGACTGTCTCTTAGCGCATCGGGGTGTAGTCTTTGCCTTTGATGCCCTCAATACCCAAAAAAAACTTGCGAGCAGATTATCACCTCAGGTAATGACTATTTAGGGGCACTCAAAGGGAATCATGGCAAGTTCTTCAA
>Ga0209591_10002045_pt1 | contig 24491 bp, 23 predicted proteins | sample MAT01_FD_187207 | JGI IMG/M metagenome (GOLD analysis project Ga0209591, IMG submission 187207) | Freshwater microbial communities from Lake Fryxell liftoff mats and glacier meltwater in Antarctica - MAT-01 (SPAdes) (version 2) | ecosystem: Environmental > Aquatic > Freshwater > Ice > Liftoff... | reverse complement strand
CGATCGCCGTGCCCGATATCCGCGCCAGCCGCGTATTCCGCGGCGGTCTGTGCGGCAACACCGAAAAACAGAACCCACCGGAACAACACTCACATGCCGCACCGCCTCACGACATTGTCGAAGTTCCTGATCCAGCAGCTGAAGGGCTCGCAGGATTCCAGCGACCTGGCCGCACTGCTGATCGACGTCGCGGCCGCCATCAAGGCGATCAGCGCGATGGCCGCCAAGGGTACGCTGGACGGCAACACCGGCAGCACCGAGCAGCACAACGTGCAGGCCGAATTGCACACGCAGCTGGATGTGCTGACCCACGACACCATGCTGCGCTACTGCGAGTGGGGCGGTCTGCTCGCGGGCATCGCGTCAGCGGAGATGGCCGATCCGTTCGAGATCCCCACCGAGTATCCGCGCGGCCGCTTCCTGCTGCTGTTCGACCCGCTGGATGGATCGTCGAACATCGACCTCAACGTGGCGGTAGGCACCATCTTCTCGGTGCTGCGCCATGCGGGCGACGCCGCGCCCGTCGAGAGCGACTACCTGCAAAGCGGGCAGCGCCAGCTGGCCGCAGGCTATGCCATCTATGGACCCTCGACGGTGCTGGTGCTGTCGGTCGGCAGCGGAACCCACGGGTTCACCCTCGACCGCGAGATCGGCAACTTTCTGCTCACCCACCCGGACATGAAGGTCCCCGAGGACACCAGCGAGTTTGCGATCAACACCTCCAACGAGCGCTTCTGGGAGCCGCCCGTGCAGCGCTATGTCGCGGAGTGCAAGGCCGGCAAGACCGGCCCGCGCGGCCGCGACTTCAACATGCACTGGATCGCCTCGACGGTGGCCGAGGTGCATCGCATCCTGATTCGCGGCGGCGTATTCATGTACCCGCGCGACAACAAGGACCCGAAGCAGTCCAGTCGCCTGCGCCTGCTTTACGAGGCCAATCCGATGGCGATGCTCATCGAGCAGGCCGGCGGTTGCGCATCGACCGGTCGCCTTCGCATGCTCGCCGTCGAGGCCACGCAGCTGCACCAGCGGGTGCCGGTGATCCTCGGTTCGAAGAACGAGGTGGAGCGCATCGAGACTTATCATCGCCAGTTCGACGGCGGAGCCGACCAGCCGTTCGCGTCGCCGCTGTTCAGCGACCGCTCGCTGTTCAGGCCCGAAGCGCGCAGCTGATACCACGCAGCTGTCACCACCGAAGGACATCACGATGTCGACCCAGCACCCAGTCATTGCAGTCACCGGTTCGTCAGGCGCCGGTACCACCACGGTGATGAGCAGCTTCTTCAACATCTTCCGCCGCGAGGGCATCAATCCGGTGCTGGTGGAGGGCGACTCCTTCCATCTTTACGACCGGTCGGAGATGCGCGCGGCGATGAAAGATGCCGAATCAGGGGGCAACCGCCACTTCAGCCACTTCGGACCGGAAGCCAACATGTTCCGCGAGCTCGAATCGTTGTTTCGCGATTACGGCGAGACCGGCGGCGGCAAATTCCGCAAGTACCTGCACGATGAGCACGAGGCCGCGCCCTACGAGCAGGAACCCGGCACCTTCACGCCGTGGGAGCAGGTGCCGCCGGGCACCGATCTGCTGTTCTACGAGGGCCTGCATGGTGCGGCCGAGGACGGTGAGGTCAACGTTGCCCGCCATGCCGACCTGCTGATCGGCGTGGTGCCGATCCTGAATCTGGAGTGGATCCAGAAACTGCACCGCGACAAGAGCGCGCGCGGCTACAGCCAGGAAGCGGTGGTCGACACGATCCTGCGTCGCATGCCCGACTACGTCAAGCACATCATCCCGCAGTTCTCGCGCACCCATGTGAACTTCCAGCGGGTGCCGACCGTGGACACGTCGAATCCTTTCACTGCGCGCTACATCCCGACCGCGGACGAGAGTTTTCTGGTGATCCGCTTCGCCAGCCCGCGCGGGATCGACTTTCCGTATCTGCTGAGCATGCTGCACGACTCGTTCATGAGTCGACCCAATACGATCGTCGCCCCGGGCGGCAAGATGGGCCTGGCGATGGAGTTGATCTTCACCCCGATGATCCTGCAACTGCTCGATCGCAAGCGGCGCGCAATGGCCTCATGAAACGAATCCGTACCGTGAGCGGAGGGGGGTCGTCGCCGATGAGCAAAGTGCACGGCCCGATCCGCGCGGTGCTGTTCGATCTCGACGGCACCCTCGTGCATACCGCGCCCGACATTGGTGCAGCACTCAACACGTCGATGCTGGCCAACGGATTGGCGCCGGTGAGCAAGGCACAGGTCGCAGCCTTCATCGGTCGCGGCGGACGGGTACTGGCGCAGCGCGCGATCGAATCGCAGCACCGCAGTGAGCCGGAGCTGGCGCTTGCGGTATTCGAGGGCTATGTCGACGCCTATCGCACCCAGCTGGGTACCTTGTCGCACGCCCTGCCCGGCGCCGCGCGCTGCCTGCAGCAGCTGGCCGCACGCGGGCTTAAGCTGGCGGTAGTGACCAATGCGCTGCAGCGCTTCGCCGAGGCGATACTGGCGCGCTACGAGCTGAGCGGATATCTGCAACTGATCGTCGGCGGCGACCGGATATCGCCAGGCAAGCCGCATCCGGATCCCCTGTGGTTTGCCTGTCGCACGCTCGGGATGCAGCCGTCGGAGGCGCTGATGGTGGGCGACTCTATCAACGACATCGAAGCCGCCGATGCGGCCGGCTGCATGGCGGTCGGCATCAACGGCGGCTACGTTGGCGACCGCCCGCTGACCGGCACCGACTGCAGCCTGATCGACAACCTGGAGGAGTTGCCAGCGCTGCTGCAGGCGCTCGACGCGCGCGCAGCGAACGAGCGCGGCATGCCCGTGGTGGCGATCGCTTCATCGCCAGGTAGCTGAGATCCCTGCGAAATGCTTGCATCGCTCGCGGTGGTGGGTGCGGCAAGCGAACCGGAACGACGCAACGCACCATGAAGATTGCACGCCATCAATGCCCAAAGCCCTGATCTTCGATGTCGATGGAACGCTGGCCGATACCGAGCGCGACGGCCATCGCATTGCTTTCAACAGCGCATTCGCCGACGCCGGCCTGAAGTGGCGCTGGGACGTGGATACCTATGGTCGTCTGCTTGCGGTGGCCGGCGGCAAGCAGCGCCTTTTGCACTATCTGCAGACCGCCACACCCGAACTGCTGCCATCCGAACAGGTCAAGCTGGTCGAATCGCTGCACGCGCGCAAGACCGAGCATTACCTCAAGCTGATGGAACGCGGTGGAATCGAGCTGCGCCCCGGAGTCGCGCGACTGCTCGCCGAGGCACAGCACCGCGGCATACGGCTGGCGATCGCCAGCACGACCACCCGCGCCAATGTCGACGCACTGCTGCAGCGCAAGCTGCCGCACCTGAGTGCTGCCTTCAGCGTGATCGGTGCTGCCGACGATGCGCAGCGCATGAAGCCGGATCCGCAGGTCTATCGGGTCGTGCTGGAGCGTCTGCGCCTCGCAGCGCAGGAGTGCATCGCCATTGAAGACTCGCCAGCCGGCTTGCACGCCGCGCTGAATGCCGGCATCGCCACCGTGGTCACGGTCAACGATTACACCGACATGTACGACTTCGATGGTGCGCTGGCCGTGGTCAGCGATCTCGGCGAGCCGGATGCGCCGGCGCGGTCGATTGCGGGTCCCGCACTTGCCGGACCCTGCGTCGACCTGCCGCAGCTGGTCGCCTGGCACACTGGCGCGACGATCAGCGGCGAATCAGCTCCACGAACGTGAAGCCGAACGGATGGCGGGCATCGGCAGGATGCGGCTCACGCTGGGTCTCGCGCCAGTCGGCGGCATCGAACGCAGGGAACAACGCGTCTGCATCCTCGACCAGCGTGTCGACTTCGGTCAACAGCATGCGCGCGCTCGCGCCCAGGGTCTGCGCATAAACCTCCGCGCCACCGATCACCATCAGCTCCGGCGATTCGACTCGCTCGATCGCCTCTTCAATAGAGCCCACCGCAATCTGCTCGGCGAATGGTGCCTGGCCGTGGCGCGTCAGCACGAGGTTGGTGCGCCCCGGCAGCGCGCGTCCGATCGCTTGCGCGGTCTTGCGCCCCATCAGCAGCGGCTTGCCCAGGGTCAGCGCCTTGAAGCGCTTGAGGTCGGCAGGCAGGTGCCATGGCAGCGCATTGTCGCGACCGATGGCGCGCGCACGATCCAGTGCCGCCACCAGCACCAGTGCGGTCATGCGGCGTGCCGCGCCACGCGCGCCAACTGGCGATCGTGCCAGCGCGCCAGCGTCAGCAGCGCCACGATCGCGCCGATCAGCGCGAGCAGCATGTCCTTCTGCGCATCCCATTCATCGCCCTGGGTACCGAGGAAGGCATCGGCGCCCTCGCCCGCCGACACTGCCGCAGTCCACTCGATCAACTCGTAGAAGGCACTGAAGGCGAGGCAGATCGACACCACGATGAAGAACAGCCAGCCGCCGCGGCGCAATGGGGTCGAGCGCAGCAGCACTTCACGCGCAAGGATCGCCGGCACGAAGCCCTGTGCGAAGTGGCCAATGCGGTCGTAGTGGTTGCGGGTGAAATCGAACCATTCCTGCATCCAGAACCCCAGCGGCACCTTGGCGTAGGTGTACTGGCCGCCGACCACCAGGATCACGCAATGGATCGCGATCAGCGTGTACAGCAGCGGCGTCAGCGGATGCCGCCGGAAGGTCGCCAGCATGATCGGCACGCCGATCAGCACCGGTGCTACCTCTGCCCACCAGGTAGCGCGATCGGCCGGCGCGATCGCCGACCACGCCAGCACGGCCGCAACGATTGCCAGCAGCAGCAGGGGCAGTTTGGCGTCGGCGCGCATCAGACCGCGACCGCTGCCTTGATCGCCGCATGCGACCGGTAACCGACCACTTCGATGTCCTCGTAGCGGAAGTCGAAGATCGAGCGCACCGCCGGATTCAAGCGCAGCAGCGGCAATGGGAACGGTGTGCGCGAGAGCTGCTCGTTGACCTGCTCGAAATGATTGGCATAGATATGCGCATCGCCAAAGGTATGCACGAACTCGCCCGGCTGCAGATCGCAGACCTGGGCCAGCATGTGGGTCAGCAGCGCGTAGCTTGCGATATTGAACGGCACGCCGAGGAACACATCGGCCGAGCGCTGGTAGAGCTGGCACGACAGCCGTCCATCGGCCACGTAGAACTGGAACATCGTATGGCAGGGCAGCAGCGCCATCTGCGGAAGTTCCGCCACGTTCCAGGCGCTCACGATCAGCCGGCGCGAGTCGGGATTGCGGCGAATCTCGTCGACCAGCCATGCGATCTGGTCCACCGTGCGGCCATCGGCACCCTGCCACGAGCGCCACTGCTTGCCGTACACCGGACCCAGTTCGCCCTCTGCCGAGGCCCACTCGTCCCAGATCGTGACCTTGTTCTCGCGCAGGTACGCGACATTGGTCTCGCCTTTGAGAAACCACAGCAGCTCGTGCACGATCGAGCGCAGGTGGACCTTCTTGGTGGTGACCAGCGGGAAGCCTTCGGTCAGATCGAAGCGCATCTGGTAGCCGAACACGCTGCGCGTACCGGTGCCGGTGCGATCGGCCTTGTTGGTTCCGTGGGTGAGGATGTGGCGCAGGAGGGCGTGGTAGTTATGCATGCTGTGGTCCGCGTCGAGCCGTGATTGTAGGTGGCGCGGGGGTGGGGGGATAGATTGCGGGGGATAGATTGCGGGGGAGGGGTTGTCGCGCGCGGCAGGTCGAGCCGACCTGCCCTATGGCGTGGGCTGGCGGCGGGACAGGCCCAGCAGTGCGATGCCGACCGCTATCAGCGGCAGCGACAGCAGTTGGCCCATGGTCAGCCAGTCGAAGGCGAGGTAGCCGATCTGCGCATCCGGTTCGCGCACGAACTCGACGGCAAAGCGGCACAGGCCGTACACCACGGCGAACACGCCGGATACTGCGTAGCGCGGGCGCGGACGTGCGGAAAACCACCACACGATGGCGAACAACAGCACGCCTTCGAGAAACGCCTGATAGAGCTGCGAGGGATGGCGCAGGAACGGATTCAGCTGGCCCGCATCGAAGGCAGTTCGCAGTGCCGCGGGCGCCAGGCTCGCGAACGGCTCCGGCAACGAAGTGGGAAACACCACACCCCAGTCGCTGCCGGTGGGCTTGCCGTAAAGCTCGCCACCGATGAAGTTGCCGATGCGGCCGAATCCCAGTCCCGTGGGGATCAGCGGGGCGACGAAGTCGACCGTATCCCAGAACGCAATGCGGTTCTTGCGCGACCACCACCAGCCGGCGATCAGCACGCCGAGCAGGCCCCCGTGGAAACTCATGCCGCCTTCCCAGACCCGCAGCAGTGCCAGCGGTTCGCGCAGCCAGATGCCTTCGCTGTAGAACAGCATGTAACCGATCCTGCCACCGAGGATCACGCCCAGCATGCCGAGGAAGATCAGATCGCTGAACGCCTCGGCGCCGATCTTCAGGCGGCCCTGCGCGACGCGTCGCTGGCCCAGCCAGTACGCCAGGCCGAAGGCCACCAGATACATCAGGCCATACCAGTGGATGCCGAGCGGACCCAACTGCAGCGCGATCGGGTCGATGGTGTGCAGGTAGGTCATGCCGGGGCGTCATGCAGCGGAACCCGATTGTCGCCGATTATGACCGCGCCCTTCCACGTCCCACGCCGTCTTCGCCAACGGCATGGAGCCCGCACCCTGAACCTCAGCTGCTGATCAGCACGCGCGAGATCGCGCCCTTGAGATAGTCGCTTTCCGGGATCGCCGGATTCACCGGATGGTCCGGCGCCTGCTGCAACTGGCTGAGCACCTGCACCTGGCGGTCGAGGTGGCGCGCGCCCTGGTTGATCGCTTCCAACAAAGCCGCGCGCGGCATGTGGTACGAGCAAGAGCAGCTGATCAGTATTCCCTCGCGGCCGAGCAGCTGCATCGCAGCCTCGTTGATCCGCCGATAGGCCAGCCGACCTTCGCTGAAATCCTTCTTGCGCTTGATGAATGCCGGTGGATCGACGATCACCACGTCGTAGCGCTCGCGCAGATGGCGCTGGTCCTTGAGGAAATCGAAAGCGTCGGCTTCCACCGCACGCACGCGGTCGGACATGTTGTTGCGCGCCGCGTTGGCACCGATGGCTGCGACCGCCGCGGCCGAGGAATCCACGCAGACCACTTCGCTGGCGCCGAACGCCGCCGCACGCAGGCCCCAGGCGCCGACATAGCTGAATACATCGAGCACCCGCGCGCCGCGCACGAAGGGTGCGAGCTGGTCGCGATTGGCGCGCTGGTCGTAGAACCAGCCGGTCTTCTGGCCGTGCAGCGGATCGATGGTGAAGCTCAGCCCGCCTTCCTCGACCAGCAGTTCGGCCGGCACCGGGCCGATCGGTACCTCGGAGTAGTCGGGCAGGTTCTCCAGTGCGCGCGCGGAGCCGGCGTTCTTCCAGATGAAACAGGCGGGCGCGAGCACCTTGGACACCGCCTCGACCACCTCGTTCTTGAGCGCTTCCATGCCGGCCGTGGCGATCTGGCCCACGATCACGTCGCCGAAACGATCCAGCACCAGTCCGGGCAGGCCATCGGATTCGCCGTACACCAGGCGGTAGTAGGGTCGATCGTAGAGTTTTTCGCGCAGCGCCAGCGCCACATTGATCCGATGCACGATCAGCGAGCGATCCAGCGGATGGCGCAACCCACGCGCCATCAGTCGCGCGCAGATCAGCGCATTCGGATTCACGTAGCCGATCCCGATCGCCTTGCCCGCATGGTCGAGCACGATGGCCGCATCGCCCGGCCTGAAGTTGGTCAGCGGCGTGCGCTTGACGTCGACCTCGTTGCTGAAGATCCACGCGTGGCCCGCGCGCAGGCGGTCGTCCTCGCCCTTCTTCAGGCACAGCGCGGGATATTCGACGACCTGCTCGGCACTGTCGGCACTGTCGGCAATTGCTTCGGTCTGGGGCTCGTTCATCCGGGCAAGTTAGCGGAGCCGGCGACGCAAAGCGAATCGGCTGGCCGCCAGAACAGCCATCGAGACTGGCACTGGCGCCTGATCAGCCGCCCGGAACATGCAGCCCGGCTCGCCCCGACCCGCGACGCGATGCCCCACCACGAAAACGCTTCCCGCAACCATGCGGCAGGTCGGGGCGACCTGGCCTACGCATTGACGCTGGCGCGAACGCCTGCGGCCTCGCCGAAGCCGCGCGCGGCAAGCCACTCGTGGTTGTACAGGCGCGACTGGTAGCGCGCGCCGCTGTCGCACAGGATGGTCACGATGGTGTGGCCGGGACCGAGTTGGTACGCCAGTGCGACCGCTGCGGCCACGTTGATTCCCGAAGTGCTGCCCAGGAACAGGCCCTCTTCGTGCAGAAGTCGGTACACCATGCGCACCGTCACGCGATCATCGATCTTGATCGCGTCGTCGATTGGCGCACCGAAGAAATTGGCGGTGACCCGCCCGATGCCGATGCCCTCGGTGATCGAGCTGCCGCCATCGCCCAGTGGCTCGCCGGTTTTCACGTAGTAATACAGCGCGCTTCCGGGCGGGTCGGCGAGCACGGTGCGCACCGCAGGCTTGCGCCACTTCAGGTACTGCGCCACGCCCGCGAGCGTGCCGCCGGTGCCCGCGGCGGTCACGAAAGCATCGATCCGACCCTCGGTCGCGTGCCAGATCTCGGGCCCGGTGGTGGCGAAGTGCGCGTCGCGGTTGGCGGTGTTGTCGAACTGGTTGGCCCACAGCGCGCCGGGGATTTCCTGTGCTACGCGTGCCGCGACCCGCTGGTAGTGGTTGGGATCGGCGTAGGGCACCGCCTTGACCCGGCGCACGCTCGCGCCGAGCGCTTCGAGGATGGCGTACTTTTCCGGCGACTGGTTGTCGGGCAGCACCAGGATGCAGCGATAGCCGCGCGCATTGCACACATGCGCCAGGCCAATCCCGGTATTGCCCGCCGTACCCTCGACCACCGTGCCGCCCGCACACAGGCGACCCTCACGCTCGGCGTGCAGGATGATCGCCCGTGCCGCGCGATCCTTGACCGAACCACCCGGATTCATGAACTCTGCCTTGCCGAGGATCTCGCAGCCGGTTTCCTTGCTGACGCCGGCCAGACGAATCAGCGGCGTATCGCCGACTGCACCCAGAAAACCGTTGCGCGGTCGCGGCGCGCGGATGGACTGCTCGTTCATGCCAGATCACCTTGGTATCGGTTGGGGTTGGCGTGAAACGCGCCCAGAAAAGATGTGCCGCTCATGGTGCGGGTCGTCGGCACGGCAGGTCAGTGCCATCCGTAACGCGCGGCCGCTTCAAGCACGATGCGGTTGTGCGCGCGTCTGGCGGCATCGAGCGGCGCCTGAACTCCGGGATCGCCGCGTTGCAGGAGTGAAAGATATTGCTCGCCGTCGGGCGCCTGCTGCCAGTCGTTGGCGATCAGCCACGCCTCGATGCGCGCACTGCCGGCAACCATTGTCGGCACCTCGCGGAACGAAGCCGCTGCCGTGCGCATTGCACGCGCGAAGGCGGCATCCTGCAGCCCGCTGTAGGGCTGCCCGGCGGCATCGCGCAGGTTGATGAACCACAGCTCGTCGCCGGCGCCGCGATAGCCGCCGAGCAAGCCCTTGTCGACGCTGCCGGCATGCTGGAAAAAACGATGCGCAAGCGGCGCATCGAGCACGCCGTAAGGAAAACCAATCCGCACCACGCGGTGTGCCGTGGCCTGCGTACCCGAATGGGATACCAGCACGCTGTGCTGGCGCAGCACGTAGCCCAGCGCTGCGGCAAGGCGGTCGGCATCGGTGCGCTCGGCATCGAGGCTGGTTTGCAGCGACACCCCGGTCTTGCCCAGATAGCCGCCCGGCTCGATGCGGGTCTGCGCGCTGGACGCATCGATGCGCACTGCTGCGAGCACCAGCGGCAGCACCTCCTCGCGTACCGCGCGCGCCACCGCGTCGCGCTCGCGATAGCCCGGATCGTCGATGTTGGGCAATGCCATCTGCAACGAGGGAATCGCCTCCCACGACACCACGAAGGCATCCGTATCGGGCAGCGGCGCGGCGGGTCTGCTGCGCTCGGTGGCGCAACCGACTACCGATAGGCCCAGTAATGCCGTCAGCGCGAAGCGCAACACCGAAAAAGGTCGGGACACCCCGGCCGCACGCCTTGACTGGGGGCAAGAACGCATGGGACCGGGGCTCCCGTAGGCGAACATGATCAGAAGCGCGCGTCGAGACGTGCGTAGTAGAAGGCACCGTTGACGCCGATGCCGGACAGCACGTCGTACGGCAGATTGCCGAAGTAGAAGATGTCTTCGTTGGAGCGCTCCGGATACTCGTCGGTCAGGTTGCTGCCGCCGATCGACACCGTGAGCGATTCATTGAGCTTCCAGCCGAGTTCGGCGTCCAGCTGGTAGCGCGCATCGTAGGTCTGTTGCGGCACGAAACCGCCGCCGAAGTTGAACACGCGCGTGGTCGCTCCATGGCGGATGCCGCGCACCAGCACCGACCAGTCGTCGTTCTCCCAGTTGCCGGCGAGCACTGCCTTCTGGCGTGGAGCGGCCGAGGTGAGCGTATTGCGCTCCTCCACACCGAAGATCACGTCGGTGATGCCCAGATCGATCAACTGCTGCGGCGTATCGGACACCCGCTCGATCGTGGTTCGCGCATAGCCGTAGGATCCGTTGACGGTCAACTCGCCGGAGAGCAATTCGCCACGCCAGCTGCCGACCAGATCCGCACCGCGGGTTTCGGTATCCACCGCATTGGTGAAGTAGTTCACGCCCTCGATGCCGACCAGGCCGAACCGCTGCTGCACCAGCGCGGTGAGGGCAGGGCCCGCGATGCGCTCCGACAGCGTGATCCGATCATCGATCTGGATCTGGAACAGGTCGAGGGCGAGACTGAAGCCGGAACCGAAGTCGGCGGTGAAGCCGAGGCTCACGTTGACCGAGGTCTCCGGATCGAGGTCCTGGGCGCCGAGCGCGCGGGCGATCGGATTGAGCACGGGCAAGGTGCGCACGCTGCGCACCTGCCCGCCATCGCCGAAGTCGGTGCTGGTGTCCTGGTAGGACGACTGCGCCAGCGAGGGCGCGCGCAGGTTGTTGGATACCGCACCGCGCACCGCGAACACGTCGGTGAACGCGAAGCGGCCGCTGAGCTTGCCGGTCAGCTCGCCGCCGAAGTCGTCGTAGTTCTCGTAGCGCGCGGCCGCACCGAGGAACAGACGGTCGGTGACATCGCCGGAGACTTCGGCATACACGCCGTAAACATCGCGCGAGGTGTCGGTTGCATCGCCCGGCGTGAGTCCCGGCCCACCCTGCGCGCCGGCGGCGCGATCGGTCAGCGGACCGATCGCGTAGGAGGCGGGATCGCCCGGTCCAACCTCGTAGCCTTCGACGCGATACTCCGCGCCCACCGCCAGCGTGAGAGGATTCTCGGCAAAGCCCAGCGCGAGATCGCGGCGCGCATCCGCATTCAGGGTCCACTGGTCGAACTGGTAGTCGCCCAGCTTGAACGATGTCGGTGACGTCGGGCCGAGCGAGGCGTTGAGCGAGTCCTGCACGCCGTAGGTGAAACGATTGCTGCCAAAGGTCAGGCTGCCGTCGTAGTCCCAGTCGCCGAGCAGTCCGCGCACGCCGCCACTGAAGCCGACATCGCGGTTGTCGCCGGTGCTGGACGGGCGAAATCCATTCGGATACACCGCACGCAGATTGCTGCGTCCATCCGGATAGCGGAAGAAGTTCGCACCCAGCGTATCGCGCGAGTTGAAGGTCGCGAAGCTGTACAGGGTGGCCGTATCCGACAGCGGCAGTTCGGTGTTGGCCCAGAGATTGCGGTCGAGCAGTTCAGGATCGCCGATGCGGTAGTTGACCCGTCCCGCCAGCGCGAGATTCGCCGGCGTCTGCGCTTCGAAGAATGGAATCTGGTCGAGACCCGCGCGGTTGTTCTGGTTGCGGTCCTTGTATTCGATGCCAAAGCGCAGGAAGCCGTCGTCACCGATCGGAAAGCCGTAGTTCGCATCGGCCACCACGGTCTGGCCGTCGGTGAGCGTGCGATCGATGGGCTCTACGTCGGTGTGGTGCGCGCCATAGCTGACCGATGCCGAACCGCCCTCGCGGCTGCTGTCGAGGATCACGTTGATGACACCAGCGATCGCATCGGAGCCGTACTGCGCACCGGCGCCATCGCGCAGCACTTCGATGCGCTCGATCGCACTGATCGGGATCGAGTTGAAATCGACCGGCGCGGTGCCCTTGCCGATCTTGGTGCCGATGGTGACGATCGCGGAAGTGTGGCGGCGCTTGCCGTTGACCAGCACCAGCACCTGGTCGGGACTCAGGCCACGCAGCTGCGCTGCACGCACGTGGTCGGAGCCTCCGGAGTTCGACTGCCGCGGGAAGTTGAACGAGGGCAGCAGGATGCCCAGCGCCTGGCCCAACTCACCGCCGACCACGCCGGCGCGGCGCAGATCGTCGCGGGTGAATACGTCGACCGGGATGGGCGTGTTGAGCACGGTGCGATCCTTCGCGCGCGTCCCGGTCACGATGATCGCATCGAGGGTCGTGTCCGCCGCATCCTGGGCGACAGCTTGGGCAACGGGAATGGCCAGTGCACTGGCGAGGGCAGCGGCAATCAGGGTGGTACGGGCAATCGACATCGGGTTCTCCTCGGGTTGATGGTCCCGGGTCCCGACGTGCGCTGCTCCACAAACGAAAAAGTCCGCGAGGCAGCGCCGTCGCGGACTTCGGGATTCGTTGCTGTTTCGCTAGATCAGCATTCAGACGAACCGCGGGCCGCGCAGGCGTGCGCAACAACACATGCACATGCACATGCAGGCGCGTGTGTTGGCCCAAGCGGCGGCGCTGGTGGTGCGGTGAGTCATGCTTGAAGTTGTAACCGGCCAGGGAATTCGTGTCAAGCATCGCCGCATCAAGACAGTCTTCGGACACATTCCGCCCGCAGCGTCACGGTCCGGATCAGTTCTCGTGCTTTGCGTTGCGCTCGCGACGGGCCCGCGCCAGCATGTTCAGCGCCTCGACACCGGCCGAGAACGCCATCGCGAAGTACAGGTATCCGCGCGGGATGTGGAAATCCAGGCCGTCGGCGATCAGGGCCATGCCGACCAGGATCAGGAACGACAGGGCGAGCATCTTGATCGTGGGATGGCGCTCGATGAACTCGCCGACCACGTCGGCTGCGAGGATCATCACCAGCACGGCAAGCAGGATCGCCGTGACCATGATCGGGATGCTGTTGACCAGGCCCACGGCAGTGATCACCGAGTCGAGCGAAAACACGATATCGATTACCGCGATCTGGGCGATGACCAGACCGAACGAGGCCGATACGCTGCCGATGCCGGTCGGATCGCTGCCGCCCTCGACGCTGTCGTGGATTTCCATCGTGCCCTTGACCAGCAAAAACAGTCCGCCGCCGATCAGGATCAGGTCGCGGATCGACAGGTCGACGTCCCACAGCGAAAACAGTGGCTCGCTCATCCGCACCAGCCAGGTCAGACTGATCAGCAGCAGGATGCGCGTGACACATGCCAGTGCGAGTCCAAAGCGGCGTGCGGCCGGCCGGCGCGCCGCATCGAGCCTGCTCACGGCGACCGAGATGAACACGAGGTTGTCGACGCCCAGCACGATCTCGAGCGTGGCCAGCATGAACAGGGTGAGCCAGAACTCGCTGGTCAGCAGGATTTCCATCGATCAGCGACTAGGCGCGGCGGCTCACAGGGAGCTGCCGAATCTCTGCCAGGCGACGAGTCCGAAGCAGACCAGCACGTTGATCAGCAGCACGAATACCGCCGCTGAGCCCATGTCCTTGGCGCGTCCGGCCAACTCGCTGAACTCCGGACTGACCTTGTCGACCACTGCCTCGATACCGGAATTGAGCAGTTCGACCGACAGCACCAGCAGCAACGATGCGATCAGCACGGCGCGCTCGACCGCGCTGGTGCCCAACCACAGGCCCAATGGCGCGAGCACCACGCACAGGTACACCTCCAGTCGGAACGAGCTTTCGTAACGGAAGCCCATGCCCAGACCGCGCAGCGACCATTGCATCGCTTTCCACATGCCGTGCGGACCACGCGGAAGCAGGCTCGTTTTTCCGTCGGCCATGGTTCGCGCGCGGTCTCGTCCAAGGTATCGGCTGGGCGCGCGGCAAGGCCGTCGCGCCGCGCAAGGGTAGTGGGAAATCGCTTTGCGGACAACGGATTGCGCCAGTTGCAGGCCCATGACTTCACGCCGACGCAATCCACATGCTGCTTGTTGCACAATTGGCTCGTGGCCGAATGGCGGCCGGAATCGATGAAGGATCGTTTATGTTCAACCCTGAACAGCTCCTCGGAAAACTGCTGGGCGGCTCGATGTCGGGCGGTCTTGGCGGCAAGAAGCGCCGCAAGGGCGGCTCGATGCTGGGCAATATGAGCACCGGAACCAAGGCGCAGCTGGGCATCGGTCTGCTCGGGGTCGCCATGGCCGCCTGGGACCACTACAAGACCCAGCCGGGCGCGGCTTCCTCTGCGGGCATGCCGCCGACTCCAGGTACCGCGACCGCGCGACCGACAGCACCGCTGCAAATGCCACCACCGCCGCCAGGCGCGCCGGGATCGATGCAAGCGCTGCCCGCAGCGCCGGTTGCGAGCGCAGCGCGCGATCAGCGCACGCACGACATGGTGCTGCTGATCCAGGCGATGGTCGCGGCAGCAGCTGCCGACGGCCATATCGACGATATCGAGCGCGGGCAGATCATCCAGCGTGCAACCGACGCACAGCTCGACGCGGAGACCCAGGCCTTCCTGCGCGCCGAGCTGGATGCGCCGAAGTCGCTGGCAGCGATCGTGTCGGCCGCGCGACCCGAACTTGGCATCGACATCTACGCGGCGTCCTGCGTGGCGATCAGTCTCGATACCGAAGCCGAGCGGGTCTATCTGGATACGCTCGCCATGCGCCTGAATCTGGGTGCCGACACCCGGCAGACGATCCATGCACAGGTCGGAATCGCCTAGCGCGATCCCAACCCGCAACCTTTGCAAGGGCATGCGCCCTCCCCTTCGCTTTCAGCCGCACCGGAGAATTCCATGCATCAGTGGTTCTTGAGCTACAACGGCCAGCAGGTCGGCCCGCTCGATCAGGCCGCCGCGATCGCGCAGGCACGCGGCAACCCGAACGGCCATTGCTGGCGCGCAGGATTCGCCGAATGGATTCCGATCGCCAGCTGCACGGAACTGTCGGCAGCACCGAACGCCATGGTCAGCAGCACGCCGCCGCCAAGTTCGCAGCGCAGTGCCGATGTCATCGACTACAAGGTGTTCGGCGAGGACATGCAGTTCGTCGAAGTCGAACTGGATCCCGGCGAAAGCGTGGTCGCCGAGGCAGGTGCGATGATGTACAAGGACGCTTCCGTGCAGATGGAAACCATGTTCGGCGATGGCTCGCACAGCGGCCAGGGCGGCAGCTTCGTCGACAAGCTGATGTCGGCCGGCAAGCGCGTGGTCACCGGCGAGAGCCTGTTCACCACCCTGTTCTCGAATGCGGGTGCCGGCAAGGCCAAGGCTGCCTTCGCAGCACCGTATCCGGGCACCATCATTCCGTTGAGTCTTGGCAACTACAACGGCCGCATCATCTGCCAGAAGGACTCGTTCCTGTGCGCGGCACGCGGCGCGTCTATCGGACTGTTCTTCCAGAAGAAGATCCTCACCGCGCTGTTCGGCGGCGAGGGTTTCATCATGCAAAAGATCGAAGGCGACGGCATCGTGTTCGTGCACGCAGGCGGCACCGTGGTCGAGCGGCAGCTCGCCGCGGGCGAGATCCTGCATGTCGACACCGGCTGCGTGGTCGCGTTCACCGATACCGTGGGCTTTGACATCCGCAGCGTCGGCGGGGTCAAGTCGATGCTGTTCGGCGGCGAAGGCGTGTTCTTCGCCGAACTCAAGGGCCCCGGCCACGTGTGGGTGCAGTCGCTGCCGTTCTCGCGTCTGGCCGGCCGCATGATGATGGCAGCGTTCCAGAAAGGCGGCTCGCGCGACGAGGGCTCGGTACTCGGCGGTCTCGGCGGCATTCTTTCCGGAGACCGCGGGTTCTAGCCCGCAACGCCATGACCGCGTCAGCAGGCGGCCTGCCGTGGGTGCGTGGCGCGGCGATCTGCATGGTGCTGATCGTTGGCGCCGTGACCCTGTCGCCGCTGCGCAATGCCGGTTTCTTCAGCGACGACTGGGGCTTCGTGTCGATGGCGCGATTCATCGACTCGCCGCTGTTGTTCTACGTCGGCGATCACTCGTCGACCTACGTGTATCGCCCGAACGGCATGTTGTTCTGGTGGCTGACGGTGGCGATCGCCGACAACAGCGCGGTGGCGCACTATGCGTTCAATGCCGCCGTGCATCTGCTCAACGCCGCGATCGTGGTGCTTGTCGCTGCGCGATTCGCTTCGATACCTGTTGCTGGCGCGCTGGGCCTGCTGTTCGCGGTGCATCCGATCGGTGTTGCGACGACGTCATGGCTGAGCGACCGCTACGACCTGCTGGCCACACTCGGCGTGCTGTGGGCGATCGCAGCACTCGAGCGCTCGATCGGCGCTGCGCGCCCGTCGCCATGGCTGCTGCCTGCGTGGCTATTGGCGATTGGCTCCAAGGAGACCGGGCTGACCTTCGCTGTCTACCTTCTGATTCGGATTCTGGTGGCGCGACCGTGGACACGCAGGCAGCGAATACAGGTTGTCGCCGCAATGGGCGCAACAGCGCTGCTGTTCCTCGCGGTCCGCTACGCGGTGCTGACCCAGCCCAACTCCGCAGGATTGCTGACAAACCCGCTGCTTGCCGCATGGACCGGCACCACCAACTGGCTTGGTACCCTGCCGCTTGCGCTCGGCAACCGCTCCGCCTGGGTCGGCTGGCCCGCGTTGCTGGTGCTGCTGGCGATCTGGAGTTGGGGCTTGCGGACTTCCTGGCGCGATGGTGGCGCATTGTTGGCAGCGCTGGCTTCCATGGCGGCGATCGTTGTCGTGCAGTCGCCCATAACACAGCTCACCTTGCCCAATGGTGCGCTCGAGAATCCTGTCAACTTCCGGTTTTTCTACCTCGCCTTCGGATTGATGCTGTTGTCGATCGCCATCACGGCATCCGCGTTGTCGCAGCGCGGTGCTGCGATTCTGGGCAGCATCGCGCTGGCGGGCGCTGCGGCCGCCATCGTTCCATCGCATCGGATGACAGCCCAGTGGGCGGCCTCGACCGCCATCGACAACCGCCCGGCGTTGGCGGCAATCATCGAGGAAGTCGGCAGCAGGCAGTTCCCGCGCGAATGTCGCATCCATGTGCTCAATGCCGGCACCGATCCCGACCTGCCTGGATTTCTCGACAACGCGGTACGCGCGAGTCTGGCGGCGGAACACAGCGCGCAGTCGTGCATCATCATCGGCATGCAGGCGCCTTGGCTCGCGCTGCCCGATTCCGACCGCTGCACCGATGCCGACTGGGCGCCGCTCGTACCGCGCCAAGCGCAGGGAAAGCCGGTGAGTGCCCGCGATGCCGGCGGGTTCTGCATGCTGGTTCTTGCCGACCCGGACCCGTCGTTGATCGCATCGGATCGGTTGAGCATCGTGGTCGACATGGGTCGCAGCGACACACCCTAGCGGGAACTCAGCGAGCGCTTCCCACCGCCACTGGCTAGCTGCAGTAGCGCGCTAGAGCGACAGAATGCTGCGCACATCCAGTTCCGATCCGAGGCGTGCGCGACCTTCGAGTGCAACCAGATCGATCAGGACCAGGGCCGCGACCGGCTGCAGTCCAGCTGCCAGCAACAGGCTGCGCGCAGCGGCGAGCGTGCCCCCGGTTGCGAGCACATCATCGACCAGCAGCACGCGCGCACCGGCGCTCAGCGTGCCGGCGCGCAGTTCCAGCGCATCGTCGCCGTACTCCAGCGCGTAGCCGGCGCGGTGCACGGCGCCCGGAAGTTTGCCGGGTTTGCGCAGTGCGACGAAGCCATGGCCCGACACGGCTGCCAACGCGGCGCCGAAAATGAAGCCGCGCGCCTCGATGCCGGCTATCGCGTCGAAATTCAGATCGGCAACCGCGGCATGCATCGCCTCTATCGCTGCGCGGAACGCCGCAGCATCGGCGAGCAAAGGCGAGATATCGCGAAACAGGATGCCCGGCTGCGGAAAGTCGGGGACCTCGGTGATGCAGGAACGCAGATCCACGGGCAGATCGCCTTCAATCCGCGTCGTCGGGAGCGGCATTGCCTGAGGCTTCGCACTGTTCGAGCAATGGCAGCGATTTGCCCTTGCTGCCGCTCGCCAGTCGATGCCGCTCGCCGGCGAGTGCGAGGTCCATGCACAGCGCACTGACCTCGATGCACTCGTCGAGGCGGCGCGCCATGTCGGCAAGTTCTTGCGGGCTGTAGCGATCACAGGCCAAGGCCGCGCGCACCGTAGGTGATGGGCTGGTCACCGACAGTTCGGGTCGCGCGCTCCAGTTCCTCATCCAGCAGGCGCAGCACTGCGGGGCCCATCCACGCGGCCATCTCGCGCATGCTCGAAGGATCCAGCCGCCCCGCTGCCTGCCAGAGCAGGGCACGCACATCGACCAGATCCTGCAATCGGGAAGGATTTGCGCTGACGGCACTGAGCTTGATCAGTACCAGCGTCTCCAGCGGGACCACCGGCAGCGCGCCGTGCATCCATCGCAGCGGCTGTCGCATCGCCGCCTCGATCGCCCGCCGACCGACCTCGTGCGAGCTGAACGACAGGTCGGCGCGCTCCACGATGCCAGGCAACTCCGGCAGCGGCCGACGCTCGAAGTGCGCAAACGCATCGCTCGCGTGCGTGCATCGGTAGCCGAGGCCTTCAAGGGCGCGCCGCGCCGCGTCGTAGTCGGACAGGTGCACGAGAAATTCGATGTCGCGCGTCGGGCGGACGTGGCCGTGCATGGCCACCGCGAACGCCCCCGCGACAGCGAAAGGCACCGCGGCGGCCGAGAGCGCCGCTGCGCATTCGGCCAGGGATTGCTGCAACCGTTCGGGCGTAATCACCATGCGTCGATCATCGCGCCGAAGCTGGTCGGCCGCCAGTAGCGGCCAGCAACGGGGCACGCCGCGCGCGGAACTTCGGCACTGGTGATCCAGCATGCATGTCTTTGCATTGTGCAACGCGCGCGCGCAGACTCGGTCGCGCCGGGCCACCGGCCAACATGCAGCGCCTGCCCACCGGAGTCGTCGATGAGACGTTTCGTGTCTGCCGTTTCGCTCGCCGCGACCTTGGCGTGTCCTGCCGCGGCGCTGGCGACGACCTTCGTCGTTACCAGCACCACAGACAGCGGGCCGGGCAGCCTGCGCCAGGCGGTGCTCGACGCGAATGCAGCCCAGATCACCGGGTCGACGGCGTGCGCGCCGCACGTAATCGCGTTCGATATCCCCGGCGCTGGCACCCGCACCATCCGCCCGGTCTCGCCACTGCCGGTAGTCGACATCGCGATCAACTTCAACGGTTACTCGCAGCCGGGCGCGGTCGAAAATTCGCTAGCGCAGGGTAGCAATGCCGTGCTGCGGATCGAGATCGACGGCAGCCTCGCGGGGGCGACCGACGCCTTCGTGATGCGCACGCGGCTCGTCGGTATCCCCGGCTGCGGCGGCGATGGCTCGGCGTTCCGCGGCCTGGTCATCAATCGCTGGCAGGGTGCGGCGATCTCGGTCGGCGAGTCGCCATGCCCGTCCGATCAGTCCTGCATCGTCGGCGGCGTGCGGATCGCCGGCAACCATATCGGCACCGACCCCAGCGGCATGATCGCCGCCGGCAACGGCATCGCGTTGGGGCGTGCCAACGTGGTCTTCGGGCGTGGCAGTTCGAGCAACATCGTCGGCGAGCAGGTCGCCAGCGATGGCGGCGCCGTCTCGCCCACGCCGTTGGTCCGCAACGTGATCGCAGGTGGCGCCTCGCACGGGATCCTGATCGCCTCGCCGAACGCAGCGCAGCCGGCGGTTGGCCACCGAATCCGCAACAACTACATCGGGATCAACGCCCAAGGCACGGGCATGCTGCCCAATGCCGGCGACGGCGTGCGGCTGGGGTCCGGCGCGTCGTCGACCCAGGTCGTGGAGAACCTGGTCGCCGGCAACATGGGCAACGGGATCGGCATTGGTGCGGGCGCCGTCGGCGTCCACACACTGCTCGGCAACGGCATCGGCATCGGGGTCGGCGGTGTGACGTTGGGCAATGGCGGCAATGGCATCGTCGTTGAGGGACCCTCGGGCACTACGACCATCGCCAGCCCGTACGCGTTCAACGCCGGAACCTCAGCGTCGATCAGCGCCAACGGCAGCGCCGGCATTCGTGCCGAAGGTTCGGCCCTGGTCGACGTGGTCGGCGCGTCGGTTGCTGACAACGCCGGCCTCGAGCTGGATCTCGCGCCCACCGGCGTAACGCCCAACGATCCGGGCGACGTCGACGTCGGCCCGAACACGCTGCTCAATGCACCGACCCTGCTGTCGGCCGCTTTCGACAGCGCGACGCTGACCGGCACCATCACTGCCAGCCTCGACACCACGCCATCCACCAGCGGCTTCGAGGTGCACTATTACCTCAACGACCATTGCGACACGAGCGGCTACGGTGGAGGGAAGGGCGTGCTGCAGCAGGGCCAGGTGCCGGTCACCAGCCTCGGGATCACGACCGATGCCAGCGGGCAGGCCAGCTTCACCCGCAGCACGCCGTTCCTGCCGCCCGGACGCTTCCTCGCCGCGCTCACCCGTTACCGGGCGCCGCTCCCAGGCGGAGGAACGGCGCTGGTGGTTTCCGAATTCTCCAACTGCATCCCGATCGTCGCGCTCACACCACTGATCTTCGCCAGCGGCTTCGAGCCGTGAGCGCTCAGGCCGCCTCGTCGCGGTAGGCATCCGGCGTAGGGCAGATACACACCAGGTTGCGGTCGCCATGGACGTTGTCGACGCGGCCCACCGGCGCCCAGTATTTGTCCTGCCGCGAGACGCCGTTCGGAAACACCGCCTCCTCGCGCGAGTACTTACGATCCCACTGCGCATCGACCAGATCGTGCACCGTGTGCGGCAATCCGGGACAGGCACGATTCCGAGCGAAAGGTGACGGCCGCGCGGCGGGACACGGCAATCCGGGCAATCCGGGACAGGCGCACGGATGAGGACAGGCATCAAAAGGGCCAGGCCTGCCGGCTTGGCCCCTACGAACGAGGACAGGCGTCAAAAGGGCCCCGCCGGCTTAGCCCCGGCCAGTTTGTGCCCGCGGCAATCCGGGACCGCGGCAATCCCGGACAGGCACGATTCTGAGCAAACGATGCCCGAATGATGGCTGTCCTGGATTGCCCACGTTTTAGTTAGTTGCGCCTTCCTGCACTGAAAGCCTGCGCTATCGAGACTGACGTGTAAGGTTTGGTAATGACCACCGTCGAGCGGTGCTCAACGGGATATTTGATGCCATCGCCGTATCCCGTTGCAAAGACGTGGTGCACCCCGAGCGATCGCAAACGCGCCGCGATCGGCCAACTGGTTTCGTGGCCAAGGTTGATGTCGAGCAAGGCAAAGTCGGGCGTTTCGAGGTCAATCAATCGAAGCGCCTCGGTAACGTTGCTTGCCACGACCACGCGTTCGGCCCCCAACCCGATCAATACATCCTCGACATCGAGCGCAATCAAGACATTGTCTTCCACAGCGAGGACCAGACCTGACAAACGTGACGGTGCGTCCGCTGCCGGCGCCGCAAGCGGGGTTGGCTGAGGGTCGCCGCCGACAACAATGTGGTGGGAAGGCAAGACAAATTGCGCGTGAAGCCCTGAACCCGCATAGTCAAGCATTACCCGGCCGCCAAGCTCGTGTGGGATCGATCGTTTGATGATGGTCGAACCGAAGCCTTGGCGGGTTGGCTCCACCACGCGAGGGCCGCCGGACTCGATCCAATCGAGGTTGACGTGTCCTTCGGCATCGTGTCGCCATGCGATGGTCACCTCCCCGGAAGCATCGACCAGCGCCCCATGCTTGACTGCATTGGTCATCAACTCGTGAATGACCAATGCCATGGTCGAGAACGCCTGGGGCAGCAGGCTGATCGATGGGCCGCTGGCGTGGATGCGCGCCGCGCCCTCTCCAAGGAATGCCCCGGCTTCGGTCGCGATCAGCGCCGCCAGCGAGCCTGGCCCCCAGTTCTTGGCGGTGATCTGGTCATGCGCGCGGGCTAGCGCGTGCACCCTGTCGCCAAGAATCGTGGCAAAGGTATCGACGTCGGCGGCGCTGTTGCGGCTCTGCGCCACAAGGCTGCGGATCAGGCCAAGGATATTGCGGACGCGGTGATTGAGTTCGGCAACAAGGAACTCGTGGCGCTGCGTCGCCGCCTGATTTTCACGCTCGGTGACACCGGCATATTGCAGCATTGCTTCCAGAAGCGAGACACGCAGAACCTCCGATGCTCGCAACTCGGCCTCGCTCCACGGCGCCGACTGCCCGCGCTTGAGTTCACGCCATGCCTCGAAACTCTTGCGCGGCGTCAGCCGCGGGCCATCGGGCCCGTTGACGACCAGCTTGCTTGGGTCGCCGGCCCAAATTACCGAGCGGGCAATCTCTTGCCTGAAAAAAATCAGATAGTCGCGCGGTGTTCTCGAAATCGGCACGACCAGCATGCCGGCAACGCTTGCAGCAAAGCTTTTTGCCGACGCATGGAAACTGCCGAGGTTATCGGTTGAAAAAATCTGGCTTACAGTCGTCCGATCGAGAAGCAAACGCAGTTCCGCCACTTGCGCAAGTCTTGGCGATAGACCTCTGCAAATCACCTTGTCGCCGATGCAAACCGCCAACCCGTCATAGGGCACGATGTCGCGCAACTGCTCCGCCATATCGGCAATTCTTTGTTCTGGCGCGTCATCGTTCAGGAAGCCGTCGCCGATCTGACGCTGCAAGTCGCTCATGCGCGTTTCAGAGGCTGCCAGTTCGGCCCGTTCCTGTTCGGCGATGAGAAACGACAGCAGTTGCCCGAACAACTCGATAGTGGTGCGCTGTTCAAAGCCGACATGCCGCGCCGACATGTGGTGGCAGGAGATCAGACCCCACAAGCGACCGTCGCGGAGCAGCGACACCGTCATCGATGCGCCAACCCCCATGTTCTTGAGATACTCGATGTGCATGGCCGAATGCGCGCGGAGCGTGCTCATCGACAGGTCGAGAGGCTCGCGCATCGCGTCCTGCCGGGTAACGACCGGGATCGAGACACCATCGACATCGGCAAGCAGGCGCAGGGGATTGCGGATGAGCAACGCGCGCGCCTGTCGGGGAATATCAGTGGCGGGATATCGAAGGCCGAGGAAGGGCACCAGGCCAGCGCGTACCCGTTCGGCGATGACCTCGCCGGTATCGTCGTCGTGGAAGCGATAGACCATCACCCGGTCAAAGCCGGTCAGGCCCTGGACCAAGCGGACGGCCTCGCGTGCCAGGTGCTTCTGTCCCTTTATCCACGACATCATCGAGCGGACCATTGCCGCAGCGTTCAATTCACCAGCGGCCTGGCTGGGTTCGGCTTCGACGATGATCGTCGTACCGGAAATATGGATGGCAATATCAAACAGGGCGCCGCCGTCCTGCAGGCTTATCCCGAAGATGCGTTCCACCGCGTCGGGACCGCGCAGCATTGTCATGCGATTGCGGATCGCGTGGACGGCCTCACCGATGAACACATCACGAAGCGGAATGCCCAACAAGGCTTGGATGGAGCCGCCAAGAAAGTCGGCCGCGTTGGCCGACACGTGCGAGATGAGCCATTCGGACGAGGTCGCTATAAAAAAGCCGACCGGCTGGATAGCGCCAATGTGGTGGATCGGCTCAAGGTCGCAATTCGTCAGTTCGGGCTGCGCGTAGATCTGCGTTGCTGTTCCTGCGGTTACCATGCGGACCCCTACACCCCGGCCTTCAGAATTCTCTGTTGCAGAACATAGACGATAAAGACCGCTGATGCACTACTGACCACCCGCTTCGGCGAAGTCGACTGGCGAAACGTCGCATTGCCGGATAGCAGCCGCCATGCCTATCCCGAGGCCCCGGCCGGCGGCGGCTCTTTTGTAGGGTGGCGTTCGCGGCTGGGCTGACGGTCGTCCAGGAAAAAGTGAAATCGTGATGAAATCCAGCGTTGCCAGCGTTCTTGCCGTCGCGATTTCCGCTACCGCCGCTACCGGGGCCGTGCGTCTCGCCTTTCCCGCAGACGGGAGAGGCGAGACAATTAGTTGGCCTCAAAACGGTCCCCCGGGGCCAGCGCCGGCCCGGCCTTGAGAATAGCAGCGCCGGCTGTTTCGCCGAGCAGGGTCGCGGCGTATCGGAACTTCAAACGCCCTTTTCGGACAGTCTGCGGGGTAGGCTGCGGTCGCACAAAGTCCGGCCTGGGTGCTGCCTGGGCGCGGATCGGGGTTCCGGGCGTGGGATTTCGGCTTTGCGGGGCAACGCAGCCGCGCAGTCCGCGGCCCATTTCCAGGGATCCCCGACAGCAGGGCGAGCGCCGCCTTGCGGGTTCTTTCGGGACAGGCACGATTC